>ERZ779737.461-NODE-461-length-38454-cov-4.328759_pt1 | contig 38454 bp, 21 predicted proteins | sample MGYA00511889_ERZ779737 | MGnify/ENA primary metagenome ERZ779737 (study PRJEB29588, sample SAMEA2163575) | human gut metagenome | biome: human gut; feature: human-associated habitat; material: faeces | place: Denmark | collected 2008/2010 ... | reverse complement strand
TTTCCTTAACTGCGTAAGCGCTATATCCTTGTAATATACATTTTATTAAGGTTTCAATTAAATCTCTATTCAAAAAATCTATTGCTTTATCTTTTCTACCTTCCAAAAGCAACTGCCATATATATTTCTCTAACTGGTTGTATGTGTTAGTGGTTCGAGCTCCAATATTTTTGCTAATATTCCGAACATCATTTGTCATCCCCCACAATTTGAAGAACAGGATAATCTGAAGGATGCCGAAAACGACAATCACTCCGTAAATTAAGGTAAATTCAAATCCATTCATAGCTATTTTATTTTAAAGACATACATGATATAATCGATGAATTAATAATTCATTATCTCCACTTTCTTTTGAATGTCTTACCTTCTTCCAATACAATCCCTTTGACCGCATATTCATGCGCAGCCTTTATAGCATGATCTTCATCTTTATATATTATTTCTTCATCCCCTACTCGTATTGAACGCTGTTGTAAATCTGGATATATTTTAATTGAACACGTTATGCCATCATTAAAATATAAAGTTTTTTTATCACCTTCAATCTGGAATTCGTATTCCGGTTTTTTAGTGTATTCTTCGAATGACACAATGTCTTGTGGCTTTTTGACAAAAACGTGTAAATTATCTTTGATACATTCTATATCTCCATTTTCCAAGTTCCTTACGACTCGCATTTGTGAACCAGTCTTTTTGTCGCAGACTAACTGTTTTGCATAAAATCTTCCTTCTTTCACTAAAGGAGCATTATCTCTATCCAAATTTTCATTATTTATTGGGCGAACGAAATGAATACTTATTTTTTTTACATCATCTGTTATCTCTCCAACGTAGTTAGTTAACTTGCTAATGTCATCCGTCATGCCCCATATTTTAAAGAATAAAATTAGTTGGAGGATGCCGAATACAATCAAAACCAATGCAAGAAATAATTCCATGATCTATACTATTTTAAAGACATACACAACATCGTTTTGGTAACACCGTAAATATCGGAAATTTTTACCATAAATAAAACCCCTTTCGCATCTATATTAAAAATAATCTATAACGCAGTCGTGAATAATACGGTACATTAATTTCTATAGTATGGATAATAAATGATTTAATTAAGAGGATATGGAACGAATGAGAATAGAAGTATTCTCCAATGAAGGATGCTTTACGAATGTTTGAGTCTAAATTGAGGGATGGAAGTATTGGAAAATAAACCTGCTGATTAAATAAATTATTTCAAAATCAGCAGGTTGTGTTTGATCCGTTAATCGCTTTCATGGAATAGAATCTCACTAAAATTATTACTTTTTTATATTAGAGATGTTCACTTTTTGTTTTAATTCATAAAAGTCGTATTCGGACATCCAGGCTCGTTGTCCTTTCTCGAACATGATTCGTTTGTTAGTCGCATAATCATGAAATTCGTAACATATTTCTGTAAATGGGCCACTGATTTCGTCAAACACACAGATGATTATTGGTTCGGAATAGAAGTCGTCTCCATTCATTTTGATGTTAGCGATATTGTAATAAGGTATTCTACCAATAATATTCACTTTTAGTTCAAGGATATCGCTTTGGTCTTGGCAATTATTAAAATCTTTTTTCAACATCCAATTGCCACAGCAATCTACGACAATTTCTTCATATCTAAATGCATCCAAGTGTAGTTGGATTCCATTATTATATATGTCATGCAAAAAGGATATAAACCAAGATGATGGCTGGTCGTCTTTATTGGAAAAAGGATAAACATTGTCATAGATTGACTTGATAATGACTTTTGAATAATTAAATTTCCGAGAAGGATTTTTAATAATATCCTTTTGAATCTTTGGGTTGGGAAAATCAATCTTTCTCAATAATTTTGTTACTAAAAGTTCTCCTTCTTCTGCATATTTCAATTTTTGTCGAGCTATTTTTTCTTGATTAAATGCAACACCCAAAAAGCGTTCCTTTAGTCTATCAAATTGTTCAAGGTGTAACATGTCATCCAACTCTCGTAGGCCAATGAAAAATGCTTTTGCAAATCCCTTATCTAATGCGTATGATTTATATCCTTCTCTCGCATCCCTGCTAATATCACACGTGGCAACCACTGATATAACATGCCCCTGATAATCATTGTTACCTTCTATTATACGATTTACTATTTTTTTTAAATCAGCAAGATGTAGGTTTTTATATCTCTTGCACTGAATAAAAAAATTCAATCCAGTCGCTTTTTCGGTACAAAAAATATCCACACCGTCGTCACTACCTTTTATTCCATAAGCTCTTATGTCTTGATAATCACCAGTTATATGGAGTATGTTGCGATATAAATCCTCAAATTGTTGAGGTGACAGGTCCTCAAAATGAAGAACCCCTTTCGTAGTACTTTGAAACATTTCTTACTTAGATTAGTTCTTTTTTTTATTCGTTTTAAGTAACTCATATATTGTTGAATCTGTAAAAGTTCTCCAAATTTTTAATTCTACAGATTGGTAGTCATCGAATATTGGACTAACATATTCTATTTCAAATACTAGTCGTAGGTCATTCTTATCTTCTAGAGGAGTTCCTTCTTTGCGGAAACCAAGTCGGGCAACCTTGATTAACCATAAATCTTTTACACCTTTTCCTTTGATATATGGCATGAAGTAAAAAAGTTTATTGAGTGCAACTGTGGTAGGAAACTTTTTACCAGTGTAGTAAACTTTTGCTGATTTATCAAGAAATGCTTTTTCATTATCTTTCTTGACAAGAGAAATCAAAACATTTTTATCTTCTTTAATTATATTTCGTTTTGACATCATTTTATCATAGCTGGTATCATTATTATCATGAACTATGAAGTTTTCAGTTATAGGATGTTCTCCATATTCTTCGAATAGAGAGAGTAAATCTAACTGGATAGCTTTATGCTTTCTTTTGACAGTTATATTCTCTTGTCCTTCAAAAACACCAGTATTTACTATGGCATTAGCAAGCATTTTGATGACAGGTACTGCGACGCTATTCCCGATGAGCTTCATCCAACGTGCACGGGTTGGAGGCAAAAGAAAATTTGCGGGAAATCCTTGAATACGACACGCTTCTTGTTTTGAAATTTGTCTATAATTCCCTGCTCTGTAGACAGATTCCATGAATTTTGCACGAAAATCCTCAATATTGTCTGCGTTGAGATTTTCCGTGGTCACATAGTCATTGGTATCACTTGCTACTAAGGTTGGATAAATCTTGCAAGTTGGTAAGAAGATACGATTGATACCAGCGAGTCCTGTGCTGATTTTAGTGTTTTTAAAATCATATCTTTCTTCAATACATTTGACGGCACCTATTGTTTCAAGCATAAATAATGTATCTAGTGCATTGATTTTACGTTTTTTCAGTTCCTTACTCGACTTTAATGTGTCAAAGTTGATGATGCCGTTTTTAGCTTGATTCAATACCCATTTTGCATCATCCGATAAATCATTACTGACTTCACGTACCTTGTAAAGATAAGACACTCGTTTAAGAATTCCTTTCTCTACGAGAACTTCTAGGTCACTTTCTTTAATACTTGAATCGAGCTCTTGAAAATGTTTAATATTGAGCGGATTACCATCAAGTTCGCCATATTTGTCTTTTCTGCGGTTCTTCAGCAAAAGATAACAAATATTTTTTTCTCGGTCTGTTGTTTCTTGTATATCCCATGAATGTATTGTCGTACTACCATTGCGTAAATCATTGAACAGGAAATAATCATTGAAGCCTTTCTCATTACAAGAAAGACTCCATCGTGCATTGTTGTCATTTGATTGGCGACATTCTTTGGCTTCACAATCATCCAGAACATCACTTAATTGGATACATCCGGGAGTTGCTGGAGCAAGAGCGAATTTGTCAAGATATTTCTTCTCTTTGAAACCGATTATGTAAATTCGGATTCGGGTCTGAGGGACTCCGTAATCATATGCATTGAGTACATTCACTTTTGAATAATAACCAGCTTGCTTTATTCGATTTAGAATATACTCAAGTGCTTTTGCATTTCTTGGATCAGCCAAACCTTTTACATTCTCAAAAATAAAAGCTTTAGGTCGTACTTTATTGAGGAGATATAGAGTGTCATTCCATAATTGTCCACGGTCATCGTCAAATCCAAGGTTTTTCCCTGCAATAGACCAACTTTGACAGGGTACTCCGGCAGTCATGAAATCGTGTTCCGGAAGCGTTTTCAACTTGGTAATATCTCCAAAATTGGCACTTGTGTCCTCTTTAAAATTTTGACAATATGTATTGATGGCATCTGGGGCGATTTCACTAAAGCCAATACAAGTACCACCTACACTTTGAAGTGCAAGCCGAAATCCACCAATACCAGCGAAAAGATCTATAAATGAAAAATTAGCCATGAAATTATCTTAGTATATCAACGTCAAATCCCTCAGGAGGTTCAATGCCAAGGTATTCTCTGTATATTCTTTCTTTATAATGTTTGCCTAACTTGTTGACTTCGTTGATGAAGAGCTGGTATGTTCCTTCTCCACCGATTAAATTCCAAGTTTCTTCTCCAATCAGTACGCATGGATCATGCTTCATATCAAACCAGCGTGCAGGAAGAGTCCATGAGTAGTTTTCCTTTATGCGATATGGATTATATGGAAGAGCAAAATATGCTTCTTCGATTGGACGACCTTGCATTGCAAGCAACTTGAACATTTTTTCCTTACTGACTTTGGTTTGGTCACTGTTGGGAAGAGGACCTTTTAATTCAAAAGCATAAGTTTTACCTGTTGTGTTGTTGGTTGCGAGGATATCACAAATAACGGTCACAGGAATAGGCTGACCACCGCCTTCAAGAATATATTTCAACTCTTCATTCCAATTGGGAGATAATTCACGTGTCTCTAGTTTATTTAGGACTTCTTGTATTCTCCGCAAGCTTTCTTTACCAACAAGGCCTTCTACTTTTACCTCTTGTCCGCATTGGCCATGGTAGGTTTTACCTACTGCAACAGCCAGAGACTGCCAAGCTTTTCCAAAAGGAGTAGTGAAACGTCTTTCAAAAAGAGATCCCTTCCAAATTTCGTTAGGCACAAGAGCTGCATATAATGGTTTGTCTTTACTAAAGTCTTCTACAATAAAAGGATGCTTGAACAATACGTTATTCATCACTCCATCCATTAACTTTTTGATTACGGAGAGAATAGCCTCTGAAACATTATTGTGGTCTGGCTTATTGCTGTTATCATCAAAGAAGAAGAAAAACATGCTTATTCCTTTTTAGAAGTTTTGGATACCTTGATTGCAGCATTTAAGCGAACTATTTTTTCCCATTCAATGTCACCATTAGCATTGCAGTAATTTTGTACAAATTCTTGGGTAAACTTATTGATCATGCGGCTATACTCAATGAAGTATGCTTCATTTTTTTCCTTGGCTTTGGAGCCAAGAGGTTCGATAATATCTACAAATAGAGTTGGCTCTCCTGATATTAGAGTCCAAAACTTTTCACCGCAGTATTTTTCGTGATCACTATCGTTATAACCTTTGTTGTCATTACCATAGCAGCAACCTTCAATACACATCGTAGGAACAGTTTTTCGGCTTGTATTGAAAACCCGTCTGGCTGTACGGAATTGTTCTTTCTGTTTTTTCATTGAAGTGGAATTGCTCCATGCCGGACCGGATTTTACAGAGACAAAATAGTGAACTCCTTCTTTATCAAACTCAAGGTCAATACCTTCTGCGGAAGACTTATAGCCACCATATACTTCGTTAGCAACAAACATGGCAACACCTTCCATCCAGTTTCCAAAAATACTTTCTTCTGCTGATGACATGGTTGCGGAGGCAATACTTTCTACCATCTCTCCTGCTGTAATTATGTTCTTTGCTCTAAACATATATGGATTCTTACGAGAAAGGAGTTCCTTAAGATTGAGGGATTGTAGTTTTGCTATTCGATTGGCATGAAACTCACCTATATGTTTCTCTACATATTGAGTAATGCTGTTAATTAATTCAGTATTCATGGTTTTGGTATCAATTGGTTTGTTAAATTGTCCATAGCATGCCATATCTTGTCACGAAGTTCTTCTGTCTGTTCCTTTATTATCAGCGTTTGCAAACGTTACAAGTTAATGGTCAAAAGGATTTTTGGACGATAGATGTACGTATATCTTTAATTGATTTTACAAAGATACTATTTTTTACGATACCCCTTCTATGTCCTTTAATATTTTGCATGCAAGCACCTGCTTTGTTTCTGCAATCACGGTTTCTGCCGCTTGTTCTGCTTCCGGGGTATAGGTCTGTGTGCCGCGTTGCTGCTCCAGCCATTTCAACAGGGGAATGGCCTTTTGTGCTTCAATCATCAGGAAGGTAGGCAGCATTTTGTGGGCGGTGGCACACAGGGCTTCCATATCTTTGTTACTGATGGCAGCCTGTAACTTCTCCATATTTTTCTGCGTTTCCTGTGCAAAGGTGCGCAGAATCTCTTTGGCAGCTTCCGGGTCATCCTCCGAGAAAGCCGTCAGCGGAGAAAAGTTATAAGGCTGGTCTGTGTGTGGCGAAGTTTCGTGGGTTTCCTTCTGAACTGGCAAGGTGTCAGGAATATTGTCCGATACGGTGAGGTGGGTCAGTGCATTTTTTACCACCTTCTTCAGTTCCGACTGGTTGAAAGGTTTCTGCAACATGCCGGCAAATCCTTTCTGCTGGAAATCATCCTCATTCATATCCCCTCGGGCTGTGATGGCAATGACCGGAATAGACTGGGCCTGTGCAAAATCCTGGCTACGAAGGTGATAAAGCAGTTCAAATCCGTTCATGGCAGGCATCTGAATGTCCGTAAATACCAGATCGAACGTACGGTTCTTGAGCTGCTCGATAAGCTCTTCCGGCTGTTCACAGCATACCGTTTCTACTTTGAGGCCTTTCACTTCTTCTTCCGCATTGTGCAGCATGGCTTCCGTCAAATGCATTTGTATCCGGTCGTCATCGATGATGGCAATTCGCAGATGGATTTTAGGAAGAGTAATGGCCGGCTCCTTTGTGTCGGGAGCCGGTTTGGGTGAAATGGAAGGTAAAGGCATGGATACCTTGAACGTACTGCCTTTTCCGGGAGCACTTTCGATGTCTATTCTTCCTAACAGAAGTTCTACCAGCTTGCGGGTGATGGACAGTCCCAGTCCGAATCCTTCCTGTCCTTGTGCACTGCTCAGGCGGGTGAACTCTTTGAATATGCGTTCCTGCTCACTGGCTGTCATGCCGCATCCGGTATCGGATACGCTGAACACGAACTGATTGCCGTGGTATTCTGCCTGTAGGGTAATACCTCCTGCAGCTGTAAATTTCAGGGCATTCGATAACAGGTTTTCCACAATCTGGCGTATGCGGAACGGGTCACCTTCCAGGGTGAGAGTTTCCGGAAGTTTTTCCTTGAAATCCAGTTGCAGTTGCTTCTTTTCTGCTAAGGGCAGGAAACTGTTATAAATATCTGTCAGTAGTTCATGAGGATTGAAAGCTACCGGATGTAAGTCCATCTTACCTGCTTCCAGGCGGTGGTAATCCAGCAAAGAAGTGACGAGTGCCAGTAGATGTTGTGCCGAACTTTTCATGTTCGACAAATAAAACTGCTGTCGCCGGTCGTTCACCAGGCGGATGAGCAGGTCGATGTAGCCGATGATGGACCCTGCGGGGGCCTTGATGTCATGGGTGATGGTCAGCATCAACTTTTCACGGGCTACCAGCAAGTTCTCGGCATACGACTTCGCTTTTTCCAGTTCCCGTCGGTAATGGTTGTTGCGGGTGATGTCGCGTGCAATGACAATGGAGAATACCAGTACCAGTACAAAAGCGGCAATGGCAATCTTGGCCATGGTTTCAGCAGCTTCTTTGCGTATCTCTTCCTCCTGCATCAGTTTGGTGCGGGCGGCTTCCTGTTCATCGTGTTCAATGTTTTCCAGCAACTGGTTGACACGTTGGCTCAGCCCGCTTCCAATGACGCGCAGGCTGCTGATGCGAGTGTTCAGCATCTCGGTTTCCTTCTGACGGGTCTGGAATACCTTGTGCTGAATACCTGTAATCATACTGCTGATGGTATCTATCGGACTGTACACTTCATCTAGTGTATCCGTGTATTCCTCCTGAATCACGTTGCTCACCTGGGTGGAATCTTCTTTCCCGGGTGCGAATACGTCAGCCAGCCTTTTGAAGAATCCTTTCTTTTTGTGATGGATGGTGTAGGAGTTATGGTGCGTAATGACTTTTCTGCGTATATGCGGCGTACTGAGCAAAGAATCCTGCTGAGCTATCAGGCTGTCAAGCTGCTCCTGATAAATCTGGTCGGTCGGTGTATTCCGCATGGCTTCCAGCACCGCATACATGTTCCATTGCTTGTTCTGCAACAAGGTCCTTACGGTGTCCAGACGGGCTTGCTGCAGGGTGTCCGTCAGAATCGTTTCCAGTGTATCAATCGAAGCGTTCACTTCTTTCATCGCCTTCAGGTAGTGATAATACTCGTTCAGCTTTCCGGTGCGGAGTGTCTGCCCGATACTTTCCGCGTCATACAGCTGGCTGATGATACGGTGAGTGATGTGGCGCCGGTGGTCGAGCTGGTCTCTCAGGCTGGTAGGAGTAGTCAGCAGGTTCATCTGCTGCATGGTATAAGTAAAAGCTCCTATCAGAAGCCCCACCAGCAATATGTAGCCGATAACGATTTTGAAAGAAGTGGAGAACATGGTTTAGCGGATAGATTTCGTTTTATATCTGAATCGCAGGTAATACATGATTCCGGCACTGGTAAGTCCGAAAGGAAAGGCTGCCCAGATACCGATGGCTCCCCAGCCACAGACAAATCCGAAGAGATAGCCTGCAGGCAAGGAAATCAGGAAATAGGCGATGAACGAGAACAGCATCATGGGACGTACATCGGCAATACCTCGCAGCGCATTGGCAAAATTGATTTGTAATCCGTCGCCAAACTGATACAGCAGGAACGGAATAATCAGTTGTGCCACCATCAGACTGACGGCTTCGTCGTTGGTAAACCAGCCGCCGATGTAGTGGCGCAGCAGGAAGATAGGAATACCTGTAATGACAATCATGGCCAGAATGATGTGGAATCCGCTTTTGGCCGTGTGGCGTACATTTTCCAGGTCGTTCTGTCCGAAGAAGTAGCTGATGCGTACCGATACGGCCGAGCCCATGCCATAGTACATCATGAAGCAGACCTGCGAAACCGCCATCATGATTTGATACGAGGCAAGTGCCGTACTTCCCAGCCAGCCCACCATAATGGCACTGAGGCTGAAAGAAGCCGTTTCCATTCCCATCTGTCCAGCGATGGGCCATCCTAACTTATTTAGCAAGCCGAAATCGGACTTGTTGAGGCTGCCCTGTGCAAATCCTTTTCGGAAGGTGGCATAACGTGAGGTGCCGAAAAAGAGAATCAGGTAGGTGATAACCATCAGGATGCGTGAAGTCAGGGTGGCAATTCCGGCTCCTAACAATCCTAATTCCGGAAATCCGGCCTTTCCGTAAATCAGAAGGTAGTTTCCTATGATGTTCAGCACGTTACCCCCTAACAGAATCCACATGGAGATACGTGTGTCGGTAATTCCGTCGGTAAATTGTTTGAAGCCGTTGAACCACAGCACAAAAGGAAGCGAAGCCAGCAATACGAGGTAATACGGTCGCATGGCGGGAAGCAGTTCTTCCGGCTGCCCTAATTTATCGATGTTCCAATAGAGTGCTGCCATGACCAGACACACGATTGCGGCCAGCAGCGTATTGGCTGCCAGACTGTTTTTCAGGGTACGTCCGACTTCTTCACAACGGTTTTGTCCGAACAGGCTGCCCACGATAGGAGTTAGTCCATAGCTGAAACCTGTACTGAAAATAATCGCTAAATTGAACATGTTGTTCACAAAACTGGCTGCAGCCAGTTCATGCGTACTGTGATGCCCAATCATCAATGTGTCGGCAAAGCCTAAGATGATGACTCCAATCTGCCCGATAACAATTGGAATGCCCAGCCAGAGGAGTGCACGGTAATTTGAATGTCTCATGAAATAGCCTTATAGTAGAGTATGCTGCAATTTTCGGGAACGAAGCAACGGGCCGAAGTCGCCTGAATCTGTTCAGCGGTTACGGCACGGTATTTTCCTACCTCCTCGTTGATGTCTTCTGCTTTTCCCGTCAGTTCAAAGAAAGCCAGATTGGTTGCCACGTTCAGGTAGTTGATGTTGTTGAAAATCTGTTCGCTTTCGTAGCGGTTCTTTACCTTTTCCAGTTCCTGTTCGCTCACCGGTACAGTCTTCATTTTCTCTAATTCCTTCCAGATGGCCTCTTCTGCCTGTTCCAGAGAAACACCTTCTACCGGTTTCCCGGTGATATGAAGCAGTCCTTCATCCAGGCTACCTGAAATATAGGCATCGATGGAAGTAAACAACTTCTGTTCCTGCACCAGCGACTGGATGAACCGTGAAGAACGTCCGTTCGACAGAATGTCGGTAATCATGTCGTACACGTAATAATCCGGATGCATGCGGTTGGACATGTGGAAAGCCATGTAGATGGCATCTACCGGTACCTTCCGTTCCACCGTCTTGCGGCGTACAGCCGTCTGGGGCTTTTCAGCCGGAAGCTGTCGGGGAGAAATGTTCCGTGCTGGAATCGGCCCGAACCATTTCTCTGCCAGCCGGATGGTTTCTTCGAACGAGATATGTCCCGTCACGGCCAGGATGGCATTGTTCGGTGCATAAAAACGGTAGAAAAAGTCTTTCACTTCCTCCAGTGTAGCCTGAGCGATGTGTGCAATTTCCTTTCCGATAGTCGGCCAGCGGTATGGATGCGATTCGTATGCCAGTTCACGCAACAGGTGCGATGCATCCCCGTAGGGCTGGTTTAGGTTGCGCTGCTTGAACTCCTCAATCACCACCTGGCGCTGCACTTCCAGACTTTTCGGGCTGAAATCCAGGCTGAGCATGCGGTCGCTTTCCAGCCAGAATCCCGTTTCTACGTTCTGGTGCGGCAGAGTGATGTAATAATTGGTAATGTCGTTGTTGGTCCAGGCATTGTTTTCCCCTCCGGCATTCTGCACGGGAGTATCATAATCGGGGATGTGAAGGGAGCCTCCGAACATCAGGTGCTCGAACAGATGGGCAAATCCCGTGTGCGACGGGTCTTCATCGCGGGCTCCCACGTCGTACAACAAGTTGAGGGCGACCATTTGTGTGGAGTCGTCCTCATTGTGTACAATCCGCAGCCCGTTAGCCAGTGTATAACGGTTTACTTGAATCATGCGGAAATCAGATTATTCAATCACGGTTGCTTTCAGAATGCGCACGTCTGTTTCCGGACGGTCGGCGCGGTTGGTCTTTACAGCCTGAATCTTGTCGATAACTTCCATACCTTCTGTCACCTCTCCGAATACGGTATACGCTCCGTCCAGATGAGGCGCACCTCCTACGGTAGTATAGGCTGCAATCTGTTCACGGCTGAACTTCAGGGCCGGTTCCTTGGCTACGATGCCACGTGCCTGGGCTTCTAGACTGTCCTGCAATTCCAGCAGACCGTCGTTGTCGCCGGCTTTGCGCATCTTGTAGATTTCTTTCATGTGCTTGCGGGCCAGTTCGTTGAACACTGTTTCCAAGCGTGCCTCATTTAACTGGTTCTCCATGCTGATCATCTGTGCTTCAGAGAATTTACGTCCGGTCACAATGTAGAACTGACAGCCGGAAGATTCCTTGTTCGGGTTTACTTCGTCACCCAAGCGGGCAGCAGCCAGCGCACCTTTCTTGTGGAAGAATTTCGGGTTGAACTCAGCCGGCAGTGTGTAACCTACATCTCCGTTACCCAATGTAGTGGTATCGGTAGCAGTCTTGCTCTGCGGGTCGCCTGCCTGAATCATGAAATTCTTGATTACGCGGTGGAAGAGTGTACTGTCGTAAGTACCCTCTTTCGCCAGTTTGATAAAATTGTCCCTATGCTTGGGAGTTTCATTATACAGTTTGACCGTGATGTTTCCCATGGTCGTTTCCAGACGTACAAGTGTTTCGTTTCCAGTTTCCATATTGGTTGTCTTTTTCTGACCGCCCGTGCATGCCATCAGGCAGCAGGCCATCAATGTGAATAAAATAGATAATTTTTTCATGTGAAGAAAGTTGGTTTTGCAAAGGTACAAAAAAACTCTTTATCTGCTGCTTTATCATGTAGCCATCAGCCTTTTTCTTTAGTGGTGACGGCCACATAGACTCTGTGTGTGCGCTGCCCCTTGGGGAGTATGCCTGCTTCTGGTGTTGTTCCCCACTTCTGAAGTTCTCTGGCTGCGGTGGTATGGCTCAAGCCGGTGAGGGCCATGTAATCTGCCACCGTCATATACGGGTGTGTGGTCAGAAAATCCTGGGCCATTTTCAATCGCTTTTCGCTGGAGTGGCGTGAAGTTTTCAGCTTGCTGGTACCGCTTTCTCTTTCCAGCGTGCAATGCCCTTCCGTCTTGCGAATCAGTTCTTTGTCGGCACGGAAGTTGATGTTGCGTATTTTGATGCTTCTGGCATTGCGACGGGTTTCTCCTGCGGGTTGTTCGGCCTCTTTTCCTTCCGTTATTCCTAACGAAGGAGTAAATGTGCCGATTTCATCGAGCTTGACCGAATATCCCCGGCTCATTTCGCGGGCCATGGCATCTTTCAGGGCCATAATCATGCCCCGGAGCTCTCCGGTGTTGTAGGTGGTGTGATGTGCGATGTCTTCAATCAGCTCCTCTGTAGAACATTGTCCCTTGATAATCATTCTTGGATAGAGGATGGTCTCGTTTTCGTTGTGCAGGTCTTTCATTTCCTGCATGGTGTAAGTAGCTGCCATTTGAATCAATAAATTTAAAGGGTTAGAACTATTCTTTTAAATGCGCTGAAGCATTCTCTGTTTCACAGTGCGGGATTTGTATTTCACACTGTGAAATATGTATCCCACACTGTGGTTTTTGTATCCCACAGTGTGAAACAGAGAATTCTCTTTGGTGAAGATAATTATATTCAAGGGGAAAAGCAAGAATTTGAAGAAGTAAATTAGAAAAGGGCACTGTTTTTTGAGTTCATGATGGGCTGACTTTTTTTGAAGTATAGTAAAAATATAATATGCTTATTCGTTACTATTAAATGCAGCTTCTTTGTTATGGAATGGTGTTGATGAGTTGTTTTTAATGATATCTTTCAATAATTAAAAGAATACAAGAATTTGTTGTAGATAATGATTTCATTATTTATGTCATGTGATTGTAAATAATTTAAAATTTGAATCGAACAATAATAATCATAAAATTATCGGATGTTTTAATTTGTCTTTTTTGATAAAATATATGGATATTATAGAATAAAATAAATAAATGTTGTTTTATAATGAAAATATTTATATATTTGCAAGACCAAAATCTGATAAAAAGCTTTTAAAAGCTACAATAGAAATTAAACTATGTATATGAAAAAAATCCAACTCTCTCTCTGATGTTTAGGAGATGAAATAATAAGTCTATAATAAAATATGTTTTTAATCTTTAAACTTAAATCTATGACTAAGAGGCATTTGAAATCACTAAGTGCATTTTTGCTTTTGTCGGGTTTTCCTATGGGAATTATGGCAATCCCCGATGTAGATGCTATGGCTGTTCAAGCAGTACAGCAGAGTTCTTCTTGTAACGGCGTTGTGGTGGATCGTAATGGAGAAACGGTTATTGGCGCTTCTGTGGTGGTGAAAGGTACAACCAATGGAACCATAACAGGGCTTGAAGGTGAATTTAGTATCCCTAATGTAAAAAAAGGAGATATTATTGTAATTTCTTACGTGGGATATACAACGCAGGAGATCCCATGGGATGGCAAGCCTTTAAATGTTGTCTTGAAAGAAGATACAGAAACTTTGGATGAAGTTGTAGTGGTAGGTTATGCTACTGTTAAAAAAGCAAACCTGACTGGAGCTGTATCTGCTGTAGATGAAAAAGTGTTGGCGGAACGTCCTATTGTGAACTTGGGACAAGGTCTTCAGGGTACTATTCCTAACTTGAATATTACTACAAGTGCTCAGCCGGGAGCTGGATCTACTTTTAATGTCCGTGGTGAAACTTCTATTAATGGCGGTTCTCCGTTGGTGCTGGTAGATGGAGTGGAAATGGACCCTAACTTGATTAACCCGCAAGATGTAGCCAGTGTGTCTGTCTTGAAAGATGCTGCATCAGCTTCTATTTATGGTGCACGTGCTGCGTATGGTGTAGTTTTGATTACGACGAAGGGAGGTAAGAAAAATCAGCCTACTCGTGTTTCTTTAGATGCGTCGGTTTCTTTTAATAGTCCGACTACTCGTCCTAGCTATATGGATTCTATGCAGTATGCTACATGGATGAATGCGGCTAATAATACAACACGAGGTCGTGATTTGCTCAGTCAAGAGGAAATGGACCACATAAGGGCTTATTATGAGGACCCGGCTAATAACTCGCCTGTCTTTATTGCTACAGATCCTACCAGCTGGCAGTATGGTAATTGTCAGCAAGGTAAATATGCCTATTGTGGTAATACAGACTGGATGGATGAAATCTATAAGAAAAGCTATCCGTTGCAGAAATATAATGTGAATATCAGTGGGGGTAGTGATAAAACGACCTACTATACTTCTGTGGGATATACTAATCAGGGTTCAATGTTGCGTTATGGGGATGAACGATTCCGCAAATTTAATGTGGTAAATAATATCAGCTACGACATTACTGACTGGATGAATGTGTCAATGAAGACTTCATTTATCCGTACGGAATTGAATGGACTGGCACAAGACAATGTGCACGGTAGCGCATGGATTGGTAACGATACTCAGCCTTTGATGCCCGTAAAACATCCGGATGGTAACTGGTCTGGACAGGGAAACTATACTAACTTTGCAGCGGTTCTGGAAGAAGGTGGTACGCGTGCAACAACCAAGAACGACTTTTGGAATACGCTGGCTTTGGAACTGAAACCTCTGGCAGGATTGAGCATAAAGATGGATTATACCTTTAACTATTATGCAGAACACATTAAGAATCATGCGAAATCTTTCAACGAATATGGAGTAGATGGTAAGTTCTTGCAGGTTTTCCAGTATACCAAACCCAATTATGCGTATGAGCATCAGCAAAATGATACCTATAATACTTTTAACTTAGTTGGTAATTATGAACGTACCTTTGGAAAACATTATTTCAAGGTAATGTTAGGCTACAATCAGGAAACCAAGCATACCCGTGCTTTCGCTGCACAGCGTAAGGAATTGATTTCAAATGATCTTCCTTCAATGGATGCAGCTACAGGAGAAAGATCGGTAAGTAATGCAGATGATAGCTGGGCTACTCGAAGTGGTTTTGCCCGTATTAATTATACCTTTGCTGATCGTTATCTGCTGGAATTGAACGGACGTTACGACCTTTCTTCTAAGTTCCCTAAAAATGACCGTGCCGTATTTAGTCCTTCATTCTCTGTTGGATGGAGATTGGGTGAGGAATCATGGTTCAAGAACCCTACCAATGGTTTCTTTGATGACTTAAAGCTGAGAGCTTCTTATGGTAGTCAGGCCAATCAGGCATTGGATAATGGATGGTATGCTTATTTGTCTACTTACGGTAACGGACAAACTGGGTATTTAATGGATGGACAGCGTGTGACCTATGTTTTACCTGGGCTGTTGGTTAGCAACACAATTACATGGGAGAAAGTAACTCAGTGGAATGTGGGTCTTGATTTTACTATTTTGCAGAATCGGTTGACAGGTTCATTTGACTACTATCAGAGAAAGACTACCGGAATGCTGGGTACAGGAAAACTATTACCGAATATTCTTGGAAAGACTGAACCGCAGGAAAATGCTTCTGACATGGTAACTAAAGGTTGGGAGTTGGCATTGTCTTGGAATGACCAGCTGGAAAATGGATTACACTATTCTGTTGGCTTTAATCTTTCTGATACTTATGCAAAGATTACCAAATATGACAATCCTACAAAATCATTGTCAGCAGATTATTATGAAGGTAAGACTGTGGGCGAGATTTGGGGATATGAATCAACTTTGTTCCAGACTGCAGATGAAATTGCTTCTGCTCCTGATCAGTCAAAGTTAGATAATGGTATTCATAAAGTTCCGGGCGATATCAAATTTATTGATATTAATGGTGATGGCGTAGTAAATGATGGAGAAAATACAGTCGATAATCCTGGTGACAAGAAGATTATTGGTAATGACCGTGCTCGTTATCGCTATGGTTTTAACGTTACAGCAGACTGGAAAGGCTTTGATTTGGGTATCTTCTTCCAGGGGGTTGGAAAACGTGACATGATATTGCCTAATACTTACAGATGGCAATATGGCAGCGAGTGGCAGGTACCAACGGCTTATGCAAATGATTATTGGACAGAAGATAATACGGATGCTTATTTCCCGGTAGCTCGTTTTGACGGTGGTACTGCTCTTGGCCAAAATCAGACACGTTATTTGCTGAATGCGGCTTATTTACGCTTGAAATCCTTGTCTTTGGGTTATACATTGCCTGTAGCTTTGACTCAGAAGTGGGGCATTCAGAAAGCACGTGTTTATTTTACCGGTGAAAATCTTCTGACATTTAAGCATACTCCAGAAGGCTTTGATCCGGAATTGGATAATCCGTATGACTACCCGCAACAAAAAGCGTTTTCTATAGGTGTTAATCTTACATTCTGATAATTTAATTAATTTATTTATTACTGATATGAAACTAAGATATATATTATATTCCGCTGTTGGAATACTGCTCCATACAAGTTGTAACGATGCTTTTCTGGAAAGGTCATCTCAGGATTTGAATGATAATACTTTTTGGACTTCTACAGGAGATTTACGTACTTATGCAAATGCATTTTATGACATATTACCAGGTGGGGTAACCAATTATGGAGATACTGATGCAGATGATCAGGTGCCAAGTAGTATCGATCAGTTCTTGTGGGGACAATATGTTGTTCCGACAGAAGATGGTCTATGGTCTAAAAGTAATTGGGCGAATATTCGCAATATAAATTATTTTATGACTCATTATGGTACGGTAACGGGTGCAGAAGAAGAAATTAATGTGTATGTAGCCGAAATGCGTTTTTTCCGGGCATTGGAGTACTTTAATAAAATTAAGACCTTTGGTGATGTTCCTTGGTTAGATAAAGATTTGAACATTGACAGTGAAGAGTTGTATGGCTCTAAAATGCCAAGAAATCAGGTGGCTGCTAAAATTATTGATGATTTGGATTTTGCCATTACTTGGTTGCCGGAAAAAGGTGATGAAGAGGCTAACCGTCTGAATAGAGATATTGCCCGTCATATTAAGGCTCGTGTTTGCCTGCATGAAGGTACCTATTATAAATATCATTCCGAGTTAGGATATGCATACGAGGATTTGTTGAAGCTGGCTGCAAGTGAAACTGATAAACTGATTACAGACGAACATTATTCCATCTATAAGACAGGTGATACAAAGCATGACTACTATAACATGTTTATCATGGAGAATAAGAAAAATTTGAGTGAAGCACTTCTTTATATTGATTATGTAGACCAAATTCGTATGCATAATATGGGCCACGGAGCAATGGAAGCAAATGCTGGTTTCTCAAAGGATTTTGTAGACTGTTTCCTTTATACGGATGGTCTTCCCAAGGCGTTGACTACCCTTCCTAAAAATGATGAAACACTGGTGCAGGAATTGGCAAACAGAGATCCTCGTGCAGCACAGTTGATTCGTAATGATGAGTTTTTCGCGGGAAATGCCAGTTATACCCCTGTAGGTGGTGACGATGCCTATGTGACTCAATTTTGTCCTACAGGATATCAAAGTATTAAGGGATATAATCCTGCTACGGCTCATTCGGGATATTATGTAGAATATGCAGATGGAATTGCTTATCGTTATGCTGAGACATTGCTGATTAATGCAGAAGCTAAAGCAGAGTTGGGCACAATTACTCAGCCCGATTTGGATAAAACGATTAATGAATTACGTGATCGCGTGGGGATGCAACATTTAACTCTTACTGTAGGATTTACAGATCCGAACTGGCCGGATTACGGATATACACTTAGTCCATTATTGCAGGAAATTCGTCGTGAGCGTCGTATTGAATTAGCAGGTGAAGGTTTCCGTTTTGATGATATCTGCCGTTGGAAAGCGGGTAAAATTGTTAACAATGTAATGACGTATGTAGGAAAGAAAATATCTGCTACATCTAGTATGGCAGAAAAAGGACTTCGCTCTGATGCTGGTTATGTGATTGTTTATCCGAACTATACTCAAAAAGATTTGCTTTATGTACCGGGTAAGAGCAGAACATGGAATGATAAGATGTATTTGTATCCGATTCCTTCTGGAGAGTTGCAGCGTAATCCGAATTTGTTGCCACAGAACCCAGGTTGGTAAATAAGAATTTTATTGAATTAATAGAGAGAGGCTATCTCAAATAAACTTGAGATAGCCTCTGTTTTTTTATATCGACACTGAAGGCATTGGGATTTTCCTCAAAAAGGGAGTTCATAGGTTTTCTCTTATTTCATCGTCTCTAAGCTATTAAGCCTCTTAAGAGATTAATTGTTAGGGTAGTAGATCAAATTTAATTTACATACTTGTACGGCTTGAAACTTTGTAGGTTTCTGGTCGTATTTTTATGTTTCCTTTGCTTTTACAATGAATCGTGTGCTTTGAGTTTATTCTTTCTTGGCGGTGTAATAGGAAACTTGGCTTTTTTATTTGTTTTTATCGTCTAAATAATATAATATTGTATATATATTATGATTAATGCATGGAATTCCCCGATGAAACTGAAACTATTCATATTTTTATTTTTCGCGTTTGCATTTGTACATATCAAGGCTAGTGTCAGTGATAAATACCTGATAAACAACATCACTTCAACAAATGGACTTTCCAATAGTGCTGTACTGACTATCTTTCAAGACTCTGATGGGCTTATGTGGTTCGGAACATACGATGGCTTGAATTGTTATGATAGTAAGACCATGGCTGTATTCCGCTCAAAAAGTCCTTATAATGAAGATTTTACTTTTAAAAGTAATATTATCCATAAAATTTCTCAGGCGGATAATCAGTGCCTGTGGGTAAAAACGTTCTTAGGAGTAGCTCGTTTTTCCTTGATAAAAAGGGAGATAGAAGAAATATATGCTGATTCAGAAAATTATGTGGTGTATTCTAATGCCAAAGGTGATTCTTGGGTCGTAAACGGATCCGAATTATTATATTATAATACAATCTTAAAGAAGTTTGTTTCTTTGGGTAGTGCCATACCTAAGGCTGACAAATGTACGCAAGCACTTGTTACAGATTCAGGTGAGATATGGTTGTTGTATGCAGATTCTCCCGATGTGGTATGCTTTAAGATTCCTTCTTTTTCAGTTCAGCAGTCTGTAAAGATAGAATTGGAAAAAGAACGGATAAAGTTACACAATCTTCCCGTAAATCGTTATTTCGTACAAAACGATTCATTTAGTTTCATTGATGCAGAGAATAACCTCTATCTTTATGATGTGGCTGCAAAGACCAAGGTATATATCAGGAATATATCCGATCTGATGCAGCAGTACGGAAAAATTGAAAATATAACTTCTTTGCAGGAAGATGTCATTATTGCTTTTCATCTGAACGGGCTTGTATCCTTGAATTCTTCAAAAGAATATAGGGAAGAGGTGATAGACCGTAGTGTTCGGATTTTTTCGATGACTAAAGATCGGTATAATGATATAGCCTGGGTAGGCACAGACGGACAGGGTGTCTTAATGTTGGCAAAAAATAATTCAATAGCTCAGACTTTGGAGCTGACACGTTTGTCCCCTTTACTGAAGCGTCAGGTAAGAAGTATCGCTACCGATCGTCATGGAGGATTGTGGTTTGGTACAAAAGGTGATGGATTGATACATATACCTGAATATGATAAAAATTGGGATAGAAAGGAAGCGGTGGAATTGTATTCCGGTAGCTCTCGTCAGGCTTTGTCTGACTATCTGCCATGGGAAAATGATAATCGTGTATTTTCAATTCATGAAAGTCGATTTCATGATGGCATGTGGATTGGAGGGACTAATGCGAACTTACTTTATTTCTATTCATTTGAGCAATCAAGAATGATTAAGGTAGAAGGCTTCGATACAAAAGGTAACACTGTAGAAATAAAAGGAGTATATGAGGAAGATGCTTCTACTTTATGGGTCTCGGTTAATATGCTTGGACTTGTCCGCTTGAAAGTAGATTTTAAAGGAGATCAGATTCGAATAACCGATCAGAAAGAAAAAATAATATATAGGGGTAACAATGATGCGTATCTTGTATTCTTTTCTATGACGAATCAGGGTGATTCTGTATTGTGGTTAGGCGACAGAGGAAAGGGACTTGTCAGATATAATATAAAAGATAATACGTATAAACTTATTTCATTTCAGCAGAAACTAAATCGTCCGGTAGACGATGTATTGTCTTTCTGTCAGTATGATGAAAATAAGTTTTATATAGGGACTTCTACTGGAGGCGTTTCTATGAAATACGAGGAAGACAGCGTACGGGCAATAAGCTATATCGGGCAGGAACATGGCCTTTCGAATGACATGATTCATGGAATCTTGTCCGATAAAAATGGTTTTCTTTGGATGAGTAGTAACAAAGGATTAAATAAATACAATCCTATGAATGGAAGAATTCATACCTTTTACGGGAATGGTATACATATTGAGGAGTTTAGTGACGGTGCATATTATAAATGCCCTTATAGCGGACGACTTTTCTTTGGTGGGGTAAACGGATTGTTGTATTTATCCGATAATTCTACGGCTGTTTATAGCCCATTTCAGAATATTGTATTACGCGATTTCTGGATAGAAAATAAAAGAGCTTTATCACCTAACTATGAGGAAGATGGTCGGAATGGATGGGAAATAGATGGTAAAAAGGTCTTTTTCAGGTTTAATTTTATTGTACCTGATTTTGTCGGAGGTGAGAATATCGAATATTCGTATATGCTGGAGGGATATGACGCAGATTGGTCGGTATTTAGTAAGACAAACGATGTGACTTATTCTAGGGTTCCTCCTGGTAAATATATGTTTAAGGTACGTTACAAGAGGGATATAAATGAGAATAATGAAAAACTATTGATGATTCCTATTTATATTACTACTCCTTGGTATAAATCTCCTTTTTTATATATAGGCTTAGTTATCTTATTATTTCTTTTGGTTGGAACTATATTGCATTTTTTCCCTTCTTTTGATCCGGTAGATGTTTTTGTAGGAAAGGGGCATCTGGATGATTCTAAAGAGGATGTCGAGGAGACATCTCAGGAAGTGATATATTATGGTGTACGGTTTACGATACATAGTGTGGAGCAGATGGGAGTGTTAGAGAAATTTGTGACGATAGTGGAAAATAATTTGGATAACGAAGAGTTGGGAATTCCATTTATTGCGTCTGAATTGAATATGAGTACTCGTCAGTTCTATCGTAAATTCAATGAAATGACGACAGATATTTCTCCGAATGAATTCATAAAATTGTGTCGTCTTGAAAAGGCAGCTGAGTTATTAAAGAATACCAGTTTGTCTGTACTGGAGATTATTTCTATGATTGGGATTAATAGTCGCTCCTATTTTTATAAAGAATTTATCAAGAGATATGGTTGTACTCCGAAAGATTTCAGGAATACATCTTCATTGGATGAGGGGACAAATGACTGAAAATAGAAATTATTCTGTCATTTCTCCGATTTTACGTCTGTCTCAAAAGAGTATTATAATGTGCTCTTTTGAGACATTATTTTTTATTTTATTGATTATCAATTGTGTAAAAAAGAACAAGTAGGCTGTTGTGATATTTTTATGACATTTTAAAACTACCTTCTTTTTTGGCAGCAAGCGGGACATTGAAGGGATTTGTTTTTCGTTTATTTGCATTGTGAGAAAGAATCATCTATGATGGATTTTGACCCTTAACATAAGCAATTCCAAATTTAATAATATGAAAATATCTCTTCACTCTTTTTTATTGGCAGTCAGTGTATCTTTTTTGATATCGTGTGCTCAACAGAATTTAGCTACTGAGAAAAATATAATTCCTTCTCCGGTGGAAATAGTAAAGAGTGATGGACTGTTTGCTTTTAAACCTGGAATGTCATTATATATGAATGACAAGGATCTGGTTCCAGCTCGTATGCTTTTACAAAAATCTTTGGGCATAGATTTTTTAGAAAATCATGAAGAATCATCGGCTTCCATTGTATTGCGGATGGTTGAAGGAGTAATGGAGAAAGAGGGTGGGTATCATCTTTCTGTAAATAAGGATAAACTTCTTCTTGAAGCTACAGATTATTCAGGCATTGTGGCTGGTATTTCTACCATACGTCAGCTTTTACCAATAGAAGCAGAATCAGATTTGTCTATCCCTGTTGTGGAGATAACTGACTATCCTCATTATCAGTGGAGAGGAATGCATTTAGATGTTTCCCGACATTTTTATTCCAAGGAAGAAGTGATGAAACTGCTGGATTTGATGTCGCTGTATAAATTTAATAAGTTTCATTGGCATCTGACAGACGATCAGGGCTGGAGAATCGAAATTAAAAAATATCCTTTATTGACGGAAAAAGGGGCATGGAGAAAGTTTAATGATCAGGACCGTACTTGTATGCAATTGGAGAAGTCAATGTGTAATCCTGACTATGCGATACCAGTAGAAAAAACATCTGTCATTGAAGGTGATACCATTTATGGAGGTTTCTATACTCAAAATGAAATTAAGGAAGTGGTAAATTATGCAGCAGAAAGAGGAATAGACGTAATTCCAGAAATTGATATGCCGGGACATTTTTTAGCGGCTATTCAACAATATCCGAATATCGCTTGCGACGGACTTATCGGTTGGGGGCAGGTTTTTTCTTCACCAATATGTGTAGGAAAGGATTCTACGCTGGAATTTTGTAAAAATGTCTGGCGTGAGGTTTTTCAATTGTTTCCTTATGAATATGTGCATTTGGGAGGAGACGAGGTAGATAAAACCAACTGGAATAAATGTCAGGATTGTCAGAAAAGAATGAAATCGGAGAAGCTGGCTACTCCTGAAGCTTTACAGGCATGGTTTGTCAGAGAAATGGAAATCTTCTTTTTGCAAAATGGGAAACGCCTTATAGGCTGGGATGAAGTGGTAGAAGACGGTTTATCAGATAAAAGTGTGATTTCATGGTGGAGAAGCTGGTGTACAGATGCGGTACATAAAGCTACGGCTGCTGGTATGAAAACGATAATTTGCCCGAATTCTCATTTGTATTTCGATTATGAGCAGAAAGTGGATTTCTTGAAGAAAATATATGATATGGACGTGCTTCCTTCCGGATTATCGGATGCACAGAGGTCGCTTGTGTGGGGAGTACAATGTAATGTCTGGACAGAATGGATTCCGACCATGGAACGAATGGAGTATATGGTTTTTCCACGCATGATGGCAGTGAGTGAGATTGCCTGGTGCGAGAAGTCCAGATTGAATGATTATAAGGCTTTTGAACAACGGGTAATGAATCAGGTGAAACGCCTTGACAGACTGAGTGTGAACTACCGGATTTCTGATTTGACAGGTTTTTATGACCGTAATGTATTTGTCGATAAAGGAGAGTTTAAAGTAGATTGTATCTTACCTCAGGTGGAGGTTCGCTATACAATGGATGGAACAGAACCTTCGAGCAAATCTGCATTGTATACTGCTCCTGTTAGCGTAACAGAGAATACGGAATTCAAATTCAGGGCTTTCCGTCCGGATGGAACATACGATAAATTATATACTGCCAGTTTTGTGAAGGAGGCAATTCGTCCAGCATTGAAAGTAACCGGAAATTTAAAGCCGGGTTTGAATGTGGCTTTGTATGATTTCTCAGGTTATAAATGTGCAGACATTGTTTCATCAAAACTGATTAAGAATTATGTAAGTGAATGTATTGCTTATCCGGAAGGAAAAAACGGTAATCTGGCTATGGTATATAATGGTTATTTGAAGGTACCGTCAGATGGCGTTTATACATTTTCATTGCTTTCAGATGATGGCAGTATCTTGAAATTGGACAATCAGGTGTTGATTGAGAATGACGGGTTGCATTCTCCGGCAGAACGTAGTGCGCAGGTGGCACTGGCTGCAGGGATGCATAAACTGGAACTTTCTTATTTTGATTATTTCGGTGGTGTATTGAATCTGTTCCTTATTAATGAGAAAGGAGAAAAAACGGAATGTCCATCGGAGTGGTTTACACATGAATAGCTTAAAGAGGACTTTGTATTCTTTGAAAAATACAATTTTGTTTACTTGCCGGACTATCCGTTTCTCCGGTATTTGCTCAACAAAAGATGGTAGGTTATGTCAATCTGGTGAACGGTGCCGATAGCTACGGTAATGTTTATCCGGGTGCACAGATTCTCCCTACCAGGGCAAACTGTTGTATATCAAGTTGAAAAATAAATAGTTTATAATGTTTAACTTTAAATGTGAATCTATGAAAGATGTAAAGTTGAAAGGAAAGCAAATCAGGTGTATGCGCTTGGTGTATCCGATGGCTTTTCTGTGCTTGTTCTCTTCACCTGGTTGGGCTATTGAAAGTTCAGCTATGGCACATGGAGTAGAGCAGTCAAAAGGGATAGTTGTAAAAGGTACGGTCATTGATGATAGCAGTCTTCCTGTGATTGGAGCTAATATTATGGTAAAAGGAACCAGCTTAGGAACAATTACGGATATGGATGGTAATTTTACGTTGACAGTTCCTTATGAAGATGCGGTATTGACAGTCTCTTTTATTGGATATACAACCAAGGATGTTCCTTTGAAAGGGAAACGCCAGGTGAATGTTACTTTGGTAGAAGATTCAAAGACACTGCAAGAAGTTGTAGTAATTGGTTATGGTTCACAGAAAAAGACAACTTTGACAGGTTCTGTGGCTTCTGTAAATGTGAAGGAACTTTCTCAAAGTCCGAGTGCTAATATCACCAATGCGTTGGCTGGTCGTTTGCCTGGGTTGACGGTAACCCAGTTTGGTGGTGGTGAACCAGGTAAGGATGTGGCTAGCTTTGCTGTACGTGGCTTGTCGTCATATAACTCTGGTGCACAATCTCCTATTGTGATTGTGGATGGAGTAGAAAGAAGCCTTTCTAACTTGGACCCGAATGAAATCGAGACATTCTCTATTTTGAAAGATGCTTCGGCTACTGCCGTGTATGGTATCCGAGGTGCGAATGGTGTGGTAATTGTGACCACAAAGCGAGGTGTGTCGCAGTCTAAACCGACGGTAGAGTTTAAGGCGCAAGTGGGCATGGCAGCACCTGTGTCATATCCTGATTATCTTGGGTCGGCTGATTATGCCCGCTTATACAATCAGGCTCTGAAAAATGACAATCCTGGATGGGAAAACGATCCGATTGTTCAGTCTAAATTATTCTCTGATGAAATGATCAATAATTGGGCACGTGCGAAAGGTGATAATACTGATGGCTTAGGTTATAATATTGATTTATTTGACTATGCTTTCCGTCCGGCTATCCAGCAAAATTATACTTTGTCATTACGTGGAGGTAGTGAACGTGCTCGTTATTTTGCTATGATTGGCTATTTTAATCAGGATGGAAACTACAGGTATTCAGATTTAAATGATGCATATAGTACCAATGGTGGTTTTAAACGTTATAACTTACGTACAAGTTTAGATATTGATATTACTAAGAACTTCTATGTGAGTGTGAATCTTGGTGGACAGATTACAGATATGAATGAGTCGGGAGGAGGTTCTGGAAATATTATCTTTACAGCTAATACTACTCCTCCGATTTATCCAGTAGTATTGGAGCGAAATGGCCATCCAAGCAATGAGGTTTATTATACAGATCATCCGAATGGGCTTTTGTTTGGTGATAGCCAGTATACCAAGAATATTCTGGGTGAGATTGCTTATATGGGCTATAAGACAACCCATAAGATTAATTTCCAAGGTAACTTTGTGATTGGACATAAGCTGGATTTTATTACGAAAGGTTTGAAAGTGGAAGGAATGTTTTCTTATGACATTGAAGAAACGCATGCCATTGACCGGTCTATTCCTCGAAAAGTAGCCAATAATGAAGAGTATGGTGGATATGCCACATTCTATCCAAGTGAAGGATTGGGAATTTATGCCACTCCAGACAGAGTGAGATATAGTGGCGCTTATACTCCGGCCATATCTAACTTTACAGTGGATAATACAAAGCAAAATAACTATCAGGCTAGTATGGCTATAGCGCGTGTATATATGCAGGCAAAGTTAGACTATCAGCGTAGTTTTGGTGGGCATAATGTTTCGGGAATGTTTACGATGCATCGTTCACAACGTACAATAGGAAATGAGGTTGCTTACCGCTATCAGGGATTTGCTGCACGAGCTACCTATGATTATGAAAATAAATATTTGCTTGAAGCAAATGTAGGTATCAATGGTTCTGAAAACTTTAGTAAGGCGCATCGTTACGGCGTATTTCCTTCATTCTCTATCGGATGGGTACCAACAGAAGAACGTTTTATGAATGGTACTAAAGGATGGCTGGATCATCTGAAACTGAGAGGCTCTGTAGGATGGGTTGGTAACGACCAGGGAATCGGACGATTCTTGTATGTGCAATATTACAATGGAACTAATGCCAGCTCCTGGAATACGGGTACGAACTATAACCAGTCTATGGGAGGTGGTTTACAGGAAGGTGACCTGGCAAATCCAGATTTGACATGGGAACGTGGTATTAAATATAATGCCGGTATTGACATGAATATGTTGAATAACCGTTTGAGCTTGTCAATTGATGCTTTTTATGAAAAACGCTGGGATATTATTACGAATACGGGAGGTAGCGACGTAGTAGGTATTCCTGATGTTTTCGGAAAAACATCTTCGTATGTCAATGCGGGAACGGTGATTAATCGTGGCTTTGATTTGGAATTAGGATGGAATGACAGAGTAGGGCGTAATTTTAACTATTATATCCGTTTTAATGCCGGATTTGCCCGTAATAAAATCTTAGATATGATGGAAATTGACCGTGCTGTCCCTTGGATGCAACGTACCGGACATCGTGTGGGTGAATATTTTGTATACGAAGTAGACCACTTTGTAAAAGATCAGGCAGAAGCTGATAAACTGAATGCCATGAATGACGGAACAGGATTCCAGCCTTGGGGTAAATTGGTACCAGGAGATGTGGTGTATAAAGATTTGAATAATGATGGAAAGATTGATGACCAGCATGATATGAAGGCAATGGGAAATCCGAAGACGCCAGAATTGCAGTTTGGTATTCCGTTGGGAGTATCTTACAAAGGTTGGGATTTAAGTGTGCTTTTCCAAGGAGCAGCTTTGACATCATTGCAATTGAGTGGCCCGGCAGTATGGGATTTCCCGGTAATGGGTGCGCAGGGTAATAATATGGGTAAGGTTAAGGCTATGCATTTAGATTCATGGACACCGGATAATCCTGATGCATCATATCCTGCACTTCATTTAGGAAATCATCCGAATAATAAGAATGCTTCCAGCAGTTTGTTCTTGTATGATGCTTCTTATTTACGTTTGAAGAACATTGAAATTGGTTATTCTTTGCCGCAAAGACTGATACAAAAGGCACATTTGCAACAGGTACGTTTCTATGTGCAAGGCATGAACTTGCTGACTTTTGATAAACTGGGTGATGTGAATATGGACCCGGAAACTGGTAATGGAAACGGTTCATGGTATCCTATTCAGAGGATTTATAATTTTGGAGTAAATGTTACATTCTAAATTTAAGAACGATGAAGTTTAAAAAAACTATATTAGCTTGTCTTACAGTGGGAGGTTTGTGTTTTTTGACTCCTTCATGTAGTGATTATTTGGAAAGAGAAGATGATGGAAAACTTCAAGAGGAAGAAGTTTTTTCCCGCTATACAAAAGTGAATGAGTTGGTGACTCAATTGTATTCGGATATGTATCTGAACAGCTTGGGCTTTAATACAATTTATAGTCACAATATTGGAACATTATGTGATGAATTGGAGTTTAATAAAGCGGATGCTGATGCGCCATATAAAATTCTGAATGGAGAATTAAGCTCTGATCCGACTTCAATAGGTAATATATATGGTGGCTCTGGCTTTGGTTGGTGGTGGACTTTTTATCAGTCTATACGAAAAGTAAATAAGATTATTTGGGGAGTTGAAGAATATAATACTCCGGATCATCCGTCTTCACCAGGCTTGTTAAGTAAACGAATAGGAGAAGCTTATTTTTTTAGAGCATATTATCATTATTTGATTCTTCGTTGGCATGGAGAAATGGTGTATAGCGACCGTTTGTACTCTTTGGCAGAAGATCCTTCCACGTACGCTGTGCGTGAATCGGTTCATACAAGTGTGGAAAAAATGTGTGCGGACTTGGATGAAGCTGCCAGCCGTTTACCGGTGAGACAAGAAGGTGAAGAGTTCAATCGAATTGATAAAGGAGCTTGTCTGGCGTTGAAGGCGATTGTACGTTGGATCGCAGCACAACCATTATACAATGGTGGTCTTAGAGATGCGGATGGTAATCCTACGGGTATCTCTCCATTGGGTGATGCAGATACACGCGTTGGTGCCCAGGAATACAAAGAATATAAACAGGAACGCTGGCAGAATGCATTGAAAGCTGCCGAAGAGTTTATGGAGGTTGTAGATATGGGTCGATACAAACTCTATAAGCAGTACGATGAAACTGAGTTTGTGGCTAATTCTGGAGATAAAGTATACAAACGTCTGGAAGAAATGTTCAGAGATAATCTGTTCTATAATAATGAAGTTATTTTGACTTTATTAAATAGTAAAGATACGCGTTGGATTCAGGATAACATACCGGAGTCGTACGGAAGCGGACAGGCACGAAATCAACCTACTCAGGAACAGGTGGATCAATATGAGGTGATTGATGGAGAGTATGGATATGATATTTATACAGCGTCTAATTATGATGATAAAAATCCTTATGTAAATCGTGATCCTCGCTTTTATAGAGATATTGTCTATATGGGTGCCGTATTGATGGGAAAAGAATATAATGTGGCTGAAGGTAGTGCTGATGCTTTAGTAAATAGTTCAGTACGTGATACTCGTAGCACACGTACGGGATATGCTTTACGTAAGTTTGTACAAAATGACTGGACCATTAATGCCAATATCTCAAGTATGCATTTCCCGTTGATTCGTTTGCCGGAGTTGATGCTGATTTATGCGGAAGCTTTGAATGAAACTGAGGGAGATGTGAATACAATGAAATCTATGTTGAACCAGATTCGTGAACGTGCATTCATGAAGCCAGTTCCTCCCACATTTGATACTGATAAAAAGGTTCGTCGTGAATATATAGACCGTGAACGGCGGGTAGAATTGTTCTTTGAAAATAATCGTTATTTTGCTTTACGTTATAAAGGTATTATCACTAGTCCTATTGAGGAAAATAAAGAAGAACAGTATTTGGCTATGCCGGAAGATACTCGTGCACAGAGATGGTTTGATGAGAAAAAGACGCAATACCCTCAAACACAACATTACATACATGGTATGAAACCTGTGTTGGATGAAAATGGAGCGATTAAGATAGGTGGAAAGTCATATCGGATGGAGCGTTTTGAAGGGCAACAATTGAATCCGAGACGTGTGACTTATCGTGATTACTTCTTCCCGATAAACTCCAATGAAATTGCCAAAACTCCTTCCTTGAAGCAGAACCCAGGATGGTAAAGTGTAACCTAAAAACTAATTGATTATGAGACTATTGAAAAATTTTATATTTATCGCTTTGATGGGTATGACAATGGGGGCATGCGACTGGTATAGCGACCCGTTGGAATTAGTGTACCCAGGTACAGATTTAAGTGGTAATAAAGAAGAAAATAAGAAATCGGAACTGATTAAAGATGTAGAACAGGTTCTTACTACTAGCTCTGATGAGGTTTGGAAGATTGTGAAAGAGGATGTGACCGTATATATTTTCTTTAATGTGGGAGAAGGGAAATATCAAATGAAGTCAACTGAAAATCCGAAGTTATTTTCTTCTGAATATAAAACTTCTGTTAATGAGGAAGAAAAAGTGGTGCTTTTGTTTGTGGGGTCAGATTTGAAAACGATGCTGGGTGATGAAAGTTTCGAGGTGACTAATGCCAAAGTCAGCAGTATTACCTGTAAGGGAGTAGAGTCGGGTACGGAGTATGTATGGAAACGTGCGAATCGTTCGGAAATGGATGCGCTGATGACAGAAGAAGAAAAAGTGGAGGCATTGATGGCTTCTGTAGAGGAAGGTGGCGGATGGAAAATTGATTTGGATGTTAATGCGTGTTACTTTATTTTTGATGTAGCGCAGAAAACTGTAATAACCAAATCCGAACGTGAATCTCAGAATGTTTCAGGGGCTTATTCTTTGGCTTTGAATAATGAAAGAAAAGTGGAACTGACTTTAGTACAATCGCATTTTGAAACCTTGACTCAGGAAAGTGTGTTGGTTGTGACAAGTTATGATGAAAACTCTATTATTTGTCAGGGTAAGTCGAATGGTATTTCGTATACGATGACTAAAGTGTCAAAAGCTGAGATGGATAATATCAAGACACCGGAGCAGCAGCTAATTGAAAAAATGTTTGAAATAGGATGGGGATCGGGTGTAATTCGTTCTGCTTCTGATGGGAACTTTATAGCTTATTATTATGTGACGAAGGATGACCATACAGTCCATTTCTTAAATTATGCCAACCAGATTGTAACCCGAAAAAATGTAGTGGCTACAGTAGTAGAAGAAGGCGTACTGACATTTCAGGAAGCTGTTACCGTAGGTAGTGATGCATTGTCTGCTATCAAGTTGAAGAATAATGGAGTGGAATTGACGGGCTTAACGGCAGCTAATAAGCTTGTGGAGAATCTTTCTTATCAGAGGGATAAACAAACGATAAAAAAAATGTCTGAATGGATTAAGCTGGGATATCCGGATATGCCTCAATTTAAGGATGAAAGATGTATAGTGAGCACTGATTTAACTGAGGAGTTGAATAAGATGGGAGTATTTGAGTGGAATGGCGACTGGAATTCAATTGTGATTTTGTATGATAAAGTATATTATTTTATGCTTTTCCAGAGTAATAATATGTTTTCATTGGAAGGAACTGATGTTATTCGATTCAATAAAGAGGCTGGGTTACATCCTACTTATGGGGGAGATATAACAGTTGTTACCTCTAATTTTGAGAAAACCTATGGTTTCTTATTTGATCAAGATCATATTATTGTGAGAAGCAATGAAACTCCTGAAGCAGGTTTATATGTGTTCAGTATTTCAAGCGATAGTTTTGTATATTGGCCGAAACCCGTTTTTCAATAATAATTAGTAAATAAAAAAAGAAAGATATGCGTACACTATTAATATGTTTGATGGCTTTAGGCTTGTTTACAACAAGCTCTTGTGTAAATGAAGGAGGACAGGTTTTTGGAGAACTTCCTGAAGGTGTAGTACCCGTAAGTGGAGAAGCCTTGGAGGCCAGAGGTGCCATTTATAACAAAGATTTGAATGAACTGAAAATTATGTGGCAGACCACAGCCGATGCCAAATCTTATAAAGGTGTAGAAGTCTCCTTCACGGCTTTGAATGGCCTTTCTAAATCGGTAAAGATTATGGCCAATCCTAATTTTGCCAGTTCTTATGATTCTTTTACCGTGGTAACCAAAAATCCTAACACAGTACAATATCGTTGCATTTGGAATAAGGATGGGGCAGAGGAGGTAAGTGAATGGGCTTCCGCAGAGAATTTGACTTTGACTAATGTGACTTCCTCAGAAGTTTTCTTTGATATTATACCTCCTACCTATAAACTGGTAACAGAATCGGCTGTAACTCCTGAGATAACAGCTGCTTATGATAATATTGTAGGTAAGACCGATGACGAAAAGAAGGATTATTATACGAAGGTGTTGCAACTGGTTTTGTCTTCCATGTATTATTCATCTGTAGATGCAAAGCAACAGCCGGTAACTTGGTTAAAATGTATTTTGGGCCCTATGGATTATGCAGGGGCGGTTGCTTATGTTTCGGGTGACAGTGAAGGACCGTTGATGAGAATGAGTTCTGAATATGTAGGTCAGGTCAATAGTGGAGCTGTATCCATGGACGATGCTGCTTTTGAGATTCGGGGTGTATTGATTCATGAATTTACTCATTTGGTACAGAAAACCGGTGCTGTAGACAGTAATCAGCCTTCTTGCATAGAAGGAATGGCTGATGCCGTGAGAAGTGCTTGTGGTGGAGTTACGGATGCTAATCGCATTAATACAGCTTTGAGTTCTGGTGCATATTATGATGAGAATCGGAAATCTGGTAATACTCCTTGTCCTTATATATGGCAATTACCTTATGGAACATCTGGCTATTTTATGAATTGGCTGAGAACTTATGATGGTGATTTTTTGCGTAAGATGACAATTTCAATTGTGCAATTAGGCTCTCAATGGTCTTTGGAAAAAGCTGTTCAATATATTCTGGGAGAGAATTATAAGATAGAAGATTTATGGAAAGAATATGTGGAAGATGCAAAGAGTGAGAATGTGAAATAAAATGTAGGGTAGTATTTTATATATACCTTATTAGATAGAAAATCCCCAAGTTTACTTCGTTGGAATGTAAATTGGGGGATTCTTTATTTTAGATGAAACTTATAATCTCATCACCTCCTGCTCAAAGTTATCCTTATCACCTTTAGCCTTGTTGCGGATTTTACTTCTATAGTTATATACCGTAGCTAATGAGTATCCCAAGAAATGAGCAATTCGGTTGGCGTCGGTTACACCCAGTCGAATCAAGGCGAAAATGCGTAATTCTGTGTTTAAGATTTCTCCGGGCTTAGGTTCAATTTTTCCATCTTCATTCAACAGATTGTTGAAATCATGGATGAAGTTGGGGAATAGTTCCAAAAACGATTTATCAAATTCATTATAAAAGTTTTTACGCTCTTCACGCAGAAAGTCTGCCGAACGGATCGCTTTAAACAAATCCTCTATGCGCGAAGCCATCGCTAATTTCTCAAGTGAGCGTCTGTATTGCTCCAGTTTGTCCAGGTAGCTGACACAACGGTCCAGATAACGGGCGATGTACACTTCTTTGATTTTCCCTGTCTGTTGCAACTGCTGGTTGAGAGCTACCAGTTCTTTGTTGCTTTTTGAGAGATTCTTTCGCATGAGAGAAAGTTTTCTTAGTCCATGGTATAGGTAAAAGGCCAGTAAGATAAGACATACAGCCAGTCCGGTAATGCTAAGAGTTAGGATTCTTCCTAATCGCTTTTCTTGTGCCTTTTTGTCGGAATAAGCCTTATCGATGATGGGATAGAATTCTGTAACCTCTAAAAAACGCAGGCGTGCATTGCAGGCTACAGCGTCTTTCATGGAGCAGCTTACGTAATTATAAGCCCTTTCTGGATCACCTTGCTGATACACCAGCCGAGCAAGCTTTTGAAGGGCCGCGTATTCGCGAACCGATGCATTGAGGTCAATGAGGGCTGTCTGAGCAAGATAATAGATTTCCATGTCTGTGTCTTTCTTTGCTTCGTATGCCAATGAAAGGGTATAGTATGCGTATGCTTTTTCCTGCATGTCTAAAGGAGAAGTAAGCACTTTGTTCAAGATGGGAATAGCCTGATCTGCCTGCCCGCTTAATATCATTTTTTCTGCCAATACAATGCTACGGTCGCTTCCTTGAGGAAGTATTTTCAATAGGGAGTCACGATACAGTTCCGTCTTTTTCAGATACGTTTGTTTTACGTGTGGATCTACTGTATTATCTGCCATCCATCCATAGCAGGCTCTTATGGTGAAATAATAATATTCTAAGTTGGGTGAAGACAGTTCGTGAGGGTGAATTGTTTGTAATTCTGTCAAGGCCTCATTGTACATGCCCATGACACCTCTTACTTCTGCCCGATTGATGGAAATTTCAATGTCTTTCTCCGGTTGAGGCTGGAGAGAATTGTAGTATTCCTTACGACGAATATAGTGGCAGGCAGAATCAGCCTGATAATGCAGGTATAAATTGAACAGTTCTCCACAGAGTTTATAACGCTCGGTATTGTCTGTGGCATAGTTCAGTCGTTGTTTGATTTGAGATATGACAGCTTCTCTGTCGTTTTTAAATTTCTCTTTTTGGGAAATTGCTTTATCTAATTGGTCTAAGATTCTTTGCTCGGAGTCTTGTGCGGAAATGGAGATGAACCAGCCTTCTGCAATAAACAATATAAGGAAAAGTATAGATCTCATAGTTTTAAGGTTGAATATCTGGTGTTATATCATTTATATTTTAGTTGCTTCAAATTTTGTTAACTTGTTGTAAACCTTCTATTTATTTCTTTTATGTGTTTATATTTTATTTCCAAAGATAAGAAATCTTTTATCATGAATCTACTTTTGCGTTGAAAAACATTTCAACCTCAATATCATGAAACATGCATTAATTTTATTGATTGTATTCCTCTTCTCGTGGGGAGGAGGACAGACTGCTCAGGCAATGGAGATAAAAAAAGTGGCTCCTTCTTTCTGGTGGGCAGGAATGAAAAACCCGGAACTCCAGATTTTGTTATATGGAGAAGATTTGGCTTTGTCGGATGTGACTGTATCCGGCGAAGGAATTTATCTGAAAGAAACGGTTAGGCAGGACAATCCGAATTATCTGTTGCTCTACCTTGATTTATCGGAAGCAAAGGCACAGACTTTTCAGATTCTGTTGAAGAACGGAAAGAAGAAATTGCAGGTTCCATACGAGCTGAAATCGCGTGTGCGGAGAGGAGAAGATGTAAAAGGTTTTACTTCTGAAGATGTGCTTTACCTGATTATGCCCGATCGTTTTGCCAACGGTAATCCTGAAAATGACGTAGTAGACGGGATGCGTGAAAAGAAGATAGACCGTGCTGATTCGTTTGCACGTCATGGTGGCGACATTCAAGGTATATCGAATCATCTGGATTATATTGCCGATTTGGGAGTGACAGCAATCTGGCTGAATCCTACTCAGGAAAATGATATGGAAAGTGGTTCCTATCATGGATATGCCATTACAGACTATTATCAGATTGACAGACGGTTTGGAAGTAATGAAGATTTCTGTGCATTGGTAGAGAAAGCACATGAAAAGAATCTGAAAGTAGTGATGGATATGATTTTTAATCATTGCGGAGGTGAAAACTACCTGTTTAGAGACAAACCTTCTAAAGATTGGTTTAATTTCCGATCTAATTATGTTCAGACTTCGTTTAAAACGTCCAGCGTAATGGATATTCACGCCAGTGCATTCGAAAAGAAGATTGCCACTGACGGATGGTTTACTTCTGTAATGCCCGATTTTAACCAGCGTAACCGCCATGTGGCTCGTTATCTGATACAAAGTAGTATCTGGTGGATTGAATATGCAGGAATCAATGGTATTCGTCAGGATACACATCCCTACGCAGATTTTGATTTTATGAGTCAGTGGTGTAAAGAGGTGTTGGATGAATATCCTTATTTCAATATTGTAGGAGAAACCTGGTTGAACAGTAATGTGCTGGTTTCTTATTGGCAGAAGAACAGCAAACTGGCTGCACCGCTGAATTCTAACTTGCCTACGGTGATGGACTTTCCTTTGCAGACTTTGATGAATCAGGCATTTGATGAAGAAACCGGTGAGTGGGGAGGAGGATTATATAAGCTTTATGATTATCAGACACAGGATTTGGTATATGCCAATCCAATGAATCTGCTGACTTTTTTAGATAATCATGATACTTCCCGCTTTGCACAGACCGATGAAATGGCGAAGAAACTGAAACGTTATAAGCAGGCCATGGTATTTCTGCTCACCACCAGAGGCATTCCGCAGATTTATTATGGTACGGAAATACTGATGACCGGTGATAAAGGCAAGGGTGATGGTGACTTGCGTAAGGATTTTCCAGGAGGCTGGCAAGGAGATACGCGCAACTGCTTTGTAAAGAATGGGCGGACGGCACTGGAAAACGAAGCATTTGAGTTTACCCGTCAATTGCTGAATTGGAGAAAAGGAAATCAGGTGATAGGTAAAGGTAGTCTGAAGCATTATTCTATTCAAAACGGAGTGTATGTGTATCAGCGTGAGTTTAACGGTAAATCGGTGGTAGTTATCATGAACGGAACGGACGATTCAAAAGAACTGGACCTGACTCCTTATCAGGAAATTCTTCCACGAGAAAATGCACTCGACGTATTGACCGGAAAAAATGTGAATTTAAGCGGGAAACTTCGCTTGAATGGAAGAGAAAACCTCATCCTAAACTTCTAAAACGTTTCTATTTTTAGACTATGTAAAACTGATTAATCTGCTTATTATAAGATGGTTATCATTTCTGCTGATTTATATTTTCCTTTTTATGAAAATAAGATGAGAAAGTGACGCATAATTTTGCTCTCGATAATTGAAAAACATAAAATCTAATCAATATTAATACCACGAAGAACTTATGAAAACAAGAAAAACTTTTGCCTTTGTAGCTTTGTGTTGTTGTGCATTGTGGGCGAATGCACAGAAATTGACTTCACCGGATGGAAATCTGGTAATGGACTTTAGCTTGAACCAAAAAGGTGCTCCTGTTTATGAGTTGACTTTTAAGAACAAGCCTGTGATAAAACCCAGTACATTGGGACTGGAATTAAAACGAGAAGATCCGGAAAAAAGGATTGGTTTTGAATGGACGGAACGTAAAGATAAAGAACGTGTAGATGAGAAAATGAATCTGATGACCGGTTTTAAAGTCAGAGAAACACATACTTCTACTTTTGATGAAACCTGGCGTCCGGTATGGGGTGAAGAAAGTGAAATACGCAATCATTACAATGAACTGGAAGTGACACTTGATCAGCCGGAAAATGACCGTTACATAGTGATTCGTTTCCGCTTGTTCAACGACGGACTGGGTTTCCGCTATGAGTTCCCTCAGCAGCCTAATTTGAATTATTTCGTAATCAAGGAAGAACATACTCAGTTTGCCATGACCGGTGACCATACGGCATTCTGGATTCCGGGAGATTATGATACGCAGGAATATGATTATACAACTTCTCGTCTTTCTGAAATCCGCGGAAAGATGAAAGAGGCAGTCACCGAAAACTCATCGCAGTTTGTGTTCTCACCTACGGGAGTACAGACAGCTTTGATGATGAAGACGGATGATGGCCTTTATATCAATCTGCATGAAGCGGCTTTGAAAGACTATTCTTGCATGAGCTTGAACTTGGATGATAAGAATATGATATTTGAATCATGGCTGACTCCGGATGCAAAAGGAGATAAAGGTTATATGCAAACTCCTTGCAACTCGCCTTGGCGTACCGTAATCGTGAGTGACGATGCACGTAATATTTTGGCCTCTCGTATTACGCTGAACCTGAATGAACCGTGTAAGATTGAGGATACTTCCTGGATTCATCCGGTAAAATATGTGGGTGTATGGTGGGATATGATTACCAACAAAGGAACTTGGGCTTATACTGATGAGTTGCCCAGTGTGAAGCTTGGGGTGACTGATTATTCACAGACAAAGCCGAATGGTAAGCACTCAGCCAATACAGCTAATGTGAAACGTTACATCGATTTTGCGGCAAAACATGGTTTTAATGCGGTACTCGTAGAAGGATGGAATCAGGGTTGGGAAGACTGGTTTGGTAAGAGCAAAGACTATGTGTTTGACTTTGTAACCCCTTATCCGGATTTTGATGTACAGGAAATTCATCGTTATGCGGCAGGTAAAGGTATTGAAATGATGATGCATCATGAAACTTCATCTTCTGTCCGCAATTATGAACGCCATATGGATAAAGCTTATCAATTCATGGTAGATAATGGTTATCATTCTGTAAAGAGTGGTTATGTGGGCGATATAATTCCTCGCGGAGAACATCACTATGGACAATGGATGAACAACCATTACCTATACGCCGTGACCGAAGCTGCCAAACACAAGATAATGGTCAATGCCCATGAAGCGGTACGTCCGACTGGTTTATGCCGTACCTATCCCAATCTGATAGGCAATGAATCTGCCCGAGGCACGGAGTACGAGGCTTTTGCTGGTAACAAGCCCTTCCACACAACGGTACTTCCGTTTACCCGTTTGCAGGGTGGTCCGATGGACTATACGCCCGGTATCTTTGAAATGGACATCAATAAGTTGAATCCGAACAGCCATACGCATGCCAATACTACCTTGGCGCGTCAGCTGGCACTTTATGTCACTATGTACAGCCCTCTACAAATGGCTGCCGACCTTCCTGAGAATTATGAGCGTTTCATGGATGCTTTCCAGTTCATCAAAGATGTGGCTGTGGATTGGGACGACAGCCGCTATCTGGAA
>ERZ779737.455-NODE-455-length-38779-cov-4.438643_pt1 | contig 38779 bp, 36 predicted proteins | sample MGYA00511889_ERZ779737 | MGnify/ENA primary metagenome ERZ779737 (study PRJEB29588, sample SAMEA2163575) | human gut metagenome | biome: human gut; feature: human-associated habitat; material: faeces | place: Denmark | collected 2008/2010 ... | reverse complement strand
GGTTTTGCCGCTTTTCGTGAAAGCAGGCTTTCACGAATTTATGTTGTAATAGGTTAATGAATTTGCAATTGATTTTTGGTATATATCAGCTGTTTGCAAATTATTTTTGAATAATTATATGCGCCTATGGCGGTTATACAATGTTAACAAATCCGCAAAAGCTGACTTTTGCGGAAAGCGAGGAAAGAGGCGGAAAGACGAAAAAACAAACGTAGTTTGTTTTGAGCAAAATGCCGTATTTTAGTGTTAATAATCTATAAAGCTTTGTAAAAAATTTTATGGTGCAGACAGTGTTTGAATTGTTTTAAATAAAAGATTTAAAAAAGCTTATAGCAAAAGGTCTCCTATTGAAACTTCAAAAAAAGTTGAAATCTGAATAAGGCTACTAACGGACGGAACGGTGCCTTTTTTCCACCTTAAAATATTATCACGAGAAAAATTTAACGCTTTGCAAAAGTTTCTTCCCGACATATTTTTAGATTTTAATATTTTGGTTAAATTGAGATAAAATTTTTCGCTGTTAAACTCATATTCCTTTTTAAAAGCATTTTCGTCGCTAAGTTCTAAAAGGTAGTCGGGAGTAACCTTAAGATAATTGGAAATTTTCAGAAGGGTGCAGACGGAAGGGTATCTGTGACGGTATTTGTAAAAGGTATCCTTAAAAACAATACTGTCGTTAAACAAGTCGGCGGTCGTTTTATTTTTCTCCGCTAAAGCGTTGTTGACAAGGTTTATAAAATCAGTCATATTTTTGTCCTTATGGATTTTTAAATATTATTGCCTATATTGATGACAAAATACTTGCCACTGCCTAGTTTGATGACATATAATCTAATCATCTTGTAAATAACAGGGTTGTGATAATAATGAAAATAATCGGCTTTATTGGGCATCGAATGATTTGTTGTGATTTAATACAAAGTGTGCGTTTAGCAATAGAAGAGCAAATATTAATGGGTAACAAGACATTTATTTTGGGAAATCACGGTGAATTTGATGAGATGGTTTTAAAAGTATTAAGAGAAATGCGCAAAAAATATAATGACATAAATGTTCAAGTTGTCATTACTAGTTTTAGTCAATTATTAAGAAGAGGGGGGAACAGTGAAAAAGAAGAATTATATAAATATGAAGAAACAATAATGTTTGAAGTGGAAGACGTGCATTTTAAAAGGCGAATAAGTACAAGTAACAAATTTATGATAGACAAATTAGATATTTTAATATGCTATGTCGACGGCAAAAGGACGCGGAGCGGTGCCAAAGCCGCTTTAAAGTATGCTGTCGATAAAGGGGTGGAAATTATAAATTTGTATTATAAATAAAAAATCTGTTATAAAAAAAGAGAGCTTGTCGCTCTCTTTATTTGTTTTAATAATTAGTACAATTTTGAAATTTTTGCGTTGTGTTTCGGTTTGCGAATCGGGTTGAAGTAAAATTAAAAGTCCGCAAAAATTTGAAGGCGGTCAGATTTCGCCTTTGACTGCCGAGATGTCGCTAAGGGTGTAGACGACGTCGCCTTCGACAATTTTGACAATGGGGCGGACGATGCTTCTTACCGCACTTCCGTTAATTGATGTGACAGGGGATGCGGCATAATAGACTGTATAGCTGATACCGGCAACTGTTGTGCTTCTTGAAATAGTCGTTTTGTAGCAGGATACTTTACCGTCTTTAAAAGCCTTTTCGGGAGCGGAAAGCGTTTCGGTTGACGTGCAAGACGCCGAAACGGTGGCAACGGCTATTTCGTTGGGCGCGACAATGGCGACGCCGTAGCTCATTGAGAATGCGGTGCCCATTGTGGATGCGCCTCGGAGCATTGTGTAAAATTCGTTGTTGTCATAAAAAGGACTGCTCAGTTCAAGCGTTCCCGTCTTTTTTGACTCGCCGTTTTCGGTAAGCGTGTATTTCGCTCCGCTTGTGGTGTAGTTGATTTGGACACGGTAAGATTCCGTTCCGTCAACGGTCACCTTGCGGAAACTTGATCTCGGGACGTAAAAGCTGTTTGACGACACGTTGACAAAAAAACAAGTGCTTTCGATTTGCGTTCCGTCAATATCAAGGTAGGTATTGATGACGTGTCCCGACGGTTGATTTTTGACGAGCACGTCCCCGACGGTAATATCGCCGCCGTCGAACTGTTCGATTTCTATCGTATATTTGCCGCTTATAACTCCTTCTTCGGTGGTGTGCGCCACGTCGTATACGAATTTCTCATAGGGGGCAAAGTAGTTGCCGAGCTGTCCCTGCGGAGTGCTGGAGTTGCAGGCAGTGAGGGAGAGGCAGGCAACGACCGTAAGCATAATAACAATAACTAAAGCTGATTTTTTCATAATTACCTCTAAAGCATTTTAACATAAAAAGACGCTTATGCAAAGTAAAAAAAAGCTAAAAAAAATAAATAGAGAATAAAAGGGCAATAAACCTTTTATTGTATTGAAAAAATTGTATAAGTTTGTTAAAATTTGTTTATGGATTTGATTTTGTCTAACACCAATTACGGCGCAATCGAGGGCGTGATAGAGCGGTTTAAGGCACGCTTTGACGAAGGCGAACACATTTTTATTGTTCCCGACAGATTTTCGATGTCTATGGAAAAAAGGCTTTTGGAAAGTCTCAATCTGACGTCGAGTTTTAACGTGGAAGTCGTTACTTTTAACCGTCTTGCCAAAAAGATTATGGGAAACGCAGCGGACAGGTGTCTGACGCCCGAGGGCTCCGTTTTGCTTTTGGAAAAAGTCGTTATGGAGAGTGAAGGCAATTTAAAATATTTTAAAAATTTTGCAAACAGAGTAAGCTTTGCCCGTGACTTATATGCCACGCTTACCGAACTGAGGAACAGCGCCGTTAGTGCAAATGACCTTTATAAGAGTGCGGAAAATATGCCTAAGGGCATAAAGGATAAGATTTACGATACAGCGTATTTATTGGAAGGATATGAAAACGCGTTGTCCGAAAAAGTGTTCGATTCCACTACCAGACTTAAGGCATTGGCGGACGAGATTTCAAAACAAACGCTATCTCAGAGTTTTTACGTTTGCGGATTTTCTTCATACAAGGCACCGGAATTGAAAATTGTGGAGATTCTCAACAAAACGGCAACCTATCTTTGCGTGGGGGCCGTCAGCGGAGCGGGTAACGCCAACTCGAGGATATATCCTTATTCGCTTGTCGCAAAGTTAAGGAACTTTGAAGGCGTAAGCGAATCGAGATATAACTACAGACTTGAAAAGCCTTTTGAAACAATTTCAAAATATTTGTTTTCATACGAAAGGGTAAAGCCTGCGCCGTCAGGCGGAAAAGTAAAAGTAAAAGAGTTTTATACCCCTTTTGAGGAAACGCGTTTTGTGGCGGGCGAGATTGCAAAAGCCGTCAGAGAAGGCAGAAGATATAAAGATTTTACCGTGGCGATTTGCGACGGCGGTTACGCTCCGATAATAAAGAGCGTTTTTGGACAATACGGTATTCCGTTTTTCATTGACAAGGGCTATCTTGTTTCACAGACGTTGACCGCGAAATATTTACTCTCTCTTATGAGAGCCGTCATAGATAATTATTCGCTTGACAGCGTGCTCGATTTTATGAAAAATCCGCTGTTTGGTGAAGATTGCTTCGATTTTGAGAATTACTGTCTTAAATATTCCGTCGATTTTGTTACCCGTCCTTTCAAGTTCGGGGAATACGAGGAGCCGGAAAAACTGAGGCAAAAGTTTGAAAAACTTGCTTTGACCATTCCTTCCAAAGGCAAGGCAAGCGATTTTTCGGATGCGCTGCAAAAATTGTTGAAGTCGGCGGTGGATAACTTAGGCGAAAGCCTTGCTCTGACAAGTCTTTACAAAAAACTGATAGACGGTTCGGCAAAAAAAATCTATACCGTGCTTGACGAGGCGTCTGCCATTATGGGGGACGAGCAATTCGAAACGGAAGAATTTTACCGAACTTTCTCGTCCGCTATAGCGAAACTCGAAGTTTCGGTTTTGCCTATGTATTCCGACTGCGTAATTATCGGAGATGCGGAATCGACAAAGTTTTACGATACGAAAAACTTGTTTGTGCTGGGCGCAAACGAAGGATTTTTGCCGAGGATGTCCGACGGCGGGGTATTGCTCAATCACAGGGCGGAAGATATGCTTTCAAAAAACGGAATAACGTTATTATCGTCCGCAGAGAACAACAATATCAGTGCTATGCTGTCCGCAGTGGATATGCTCATCTCGCCGTCCGAAAAACTGTGGGTAAGTTATAGCGCAAAGGGTGCCGACGAACAGACGCTTACTGCGTCCAACGTAGCCGCCGAACTCAAAAACTATTTTTCAGACTGCGATAACGAAGACGAGACCAAAGATGATATAACGGATTATTGCACGCTTAAAAATTGCTTTTTCAAAGTTATGGAAAGCATGGAAAATCCGCCTGACGAAAGTCATAAAAAATTGACTGACGCCGCATATTCGGTTTTGACCGCCGAACAAAAGCGCAGGATTGAAAAACTTGCCCCAAGGCAAGAATATCTCGTATGCGAGTCGCAAAAGATTAAGTCGACAAGTGTATCAAGGCTTGAAAAATTTTACGGTTGTCCCTATTCATACTATTTTGCCTATATGCTCGGGTTAAAAAAGAGAGAGGAAACCTCAATTATGTCGACGGAGACGGGAACGATTATTCACGCCGTGTTAGAGGCGTTTTTCAGGAACGAAGAAGAGGTAAAAAACATAAACTCTTTTGTCGAGGAACAGTTTGCCGAGATATTCAAAGACGAGAGACTAAAATCAAAAATGGAAAAAAGCGGGGATAACTCGCAGATAATGCGCCTTAAAGCCGAGTGTAAAAAAATCGTGACGGACCTTGACGAATTGTCGAAAAGAAGCAAGTTTAAGCCGATATTCGTCGAGGCGGAGTTTGCCGACACCAAGGACGGCTTCGGAGCGATAAAACTGAGCACCAAATACGGCGAAGTGGAATTGAGGGGAAAAATCGACAGAGTGGACGCCTATGACGGATATTGTCTGATAATAGACTATAAATCGTTCAAGAGTGCGTCGCTTAGTCTGTCGGATATATATTTCGGAAAAAAACTTCAGCTGTATATCTACCTTTCCGCTTTGGTCGGTTCAAAAAACTTCAAACCGGCAGGCGCATTTTATCTTCCTTTATTCAATTCTTATACGGACGGAAAAAGGTATTCGCTTAAGGGACAGGCTCTTTTGGATAAAGAGATATTGTCGGCCATAGACAGCGAGTGTTCAAAAAAAGACGAATCGCTTCTGGATATCACTTTTGACGGCAATCAAGAGGTTAAGTCTACTGTCGGAAAAGAAAACAAGGTTTTGACAAACGGCCAATTTAATACCGTAATGGAATATGCAAAAAAAGTGGCGGCAAAGGGAGCGGAGCTTATTTCAGAGGGATTTATTAAAGCCTCGCCCGTTAAGGGGAATTGCGACGTTTGCGACTTTAGCGAGATTTGCTCGCAAAAGGATAAAAATCCCAGGTCGATAGCGGCAGGCAAGAGCGGCGAGATAATCGAAAAAATGGAAAAGGTGGTCAAATGAAATATACCGACGAACAAAGAAACGCTATAACTAAAGAAGGGGACGTGCTTGTTTCCGCATCGGCAGGCAGCGGAAAGACCACCGTGCTTGTCGACAGGATAATGCACTTTATAAGTTTGGGCATAGATTTGGAGCGTATGCTGGTTTTGGTTTACAACAAACAGGCGGCAACACAGCTCAAAAACAAGATTGCCGAAAAACTTCTCGAAAAGATTTACGAGGGCAAAAGCGAGTATCAAAAACAGCTTGATTATCTTCCCTTTGCAAGAATAGGCACGCTTGATTCTTTTTGCTTTCACTCCGTAAGGGAAAATTTTGACTATTTTTCTATCGCTTCCGATTTTTCCGTCGCCTCTGACGACGAGATGAGAAATTATTACCTCAAGGCTTTTAAAGCGATGCTTAAAGATTATTATTCCGCACTTGAACAGGATACCAAAGGGGATAGTATTTCGCTTATCGATATGATGGTTGAAATTTTCAGCACTCGCCGTTCGGACGAGGGACTGATGAACGTCATTATCAAACTTTACGAGATAAAAGAGAGTATGCCCGACGGCGACGATTTTTTAAAATCGCTTGCAGATGATTTTAAAGATTTTAAAAACAATAAATATTTTGACCTTGTTTTGGACGAGCTCGGAAAGAGAATAAAACCGCAACTTGACGATTTAACTTTTAAAGCTGCTTCTTTAGACAGGGAAGCGGATAAAAAACAGTTAGAAAACATAACGGGCGTATGTTTTTTTGCCGACGAAATATTAAAGGCAAAATCGGCAGACGAGCTTTCTGTCGTTCTTTCGCGAGCAAAATTCGACAGATGGCCGACTCCGACAAAGGCGCAGGATAAATTGTTTATCGGCGAAATTAAAAAACTGAGAGACGAAATAAAAGACAGCGTCGATTATTTTCTTTCAAATCTTGCCTCGGCAGAAGAGATGAAATTCAGTTTCAAGCAGAATTCGGCAATTTTAACAGAACTTGTAAGCGCCGTATTCGCCTTTGAAAAAAAGCTGGACGATATCAAAAGAAAAAATATGAAATTCTCATATTCCGATATCGAACAGATGATGTTGAAGCTGACCGATTCGGAGAGGGGCGCGGCGATAAAGGACTCTATTTCTCTCGTATACATAGACGAATATCAAGACATCAACCGTTTGCAGGAAACGCTGATTGCCCGTCTTGCTCCCGTCGATTCATGCTTTATGGTGGGCGACGTAAAGCAGAGCATTTACGGGTTCAGGCTTGCGGATTCGGATATCTTTATCGATAAGTTTATGCGCTATAAAAGCGGAGAGGGAAACGCTTTAGAACTTACCGCAAATTTCAGAAGCAAAGACGAAATTTTGGAGTTTGTCAACGGGCTGTTTTGCAAGATAATGACTGTGGATACCTCAAAAATAGATTATGCTTCCGCCGTGTTTCAGACGGGCAAAAAAGACGACCCTAAAGGCGGCAGAGTGGAAATTCATACTTTTGCAAAGCCGTCTAAGGCAAAAAAAGAAATTGACGGGCTTTATGACATAACAAAGGATAAAGATACGGAAGAAGAACTCAAAAGTGCGACCAGCGAAGGAAAGTTTATAGCCGATAAGATAAAGGAACTGATAAAGAGCGGCGAATTTAAAAATTATAGAGATTTTGCCGTTGTGGCAAGGTCGAGAAATACCAAAACGAAAATAATTTGTCAGACGCTGATTTCAGAGGGGATACCTGTAAGCGGGAAAGACTTTATAGAATCGGACGACGAGGCGACAAAGGATATTATTTTGCTTTTAAAGGCGATAGACAATCCGAAAAACGAAATTCCGTTCGCAGGTTTTTTGCTCGGATATTTTGGCGGATATACCGAAGAAGAACTCATCGAACTTAAAAATTCATATCCGGCGCCGACTTTATACGATTCTCTGACAGCGGCGCTATCCGGCGGAAAATTAAAAGAAAAAGCGTCGGAAACTCTCGATTTACTGACACGTTACAGAACGGCGGCGGCTATGACGACTGTGTCGGAATTTGTAAGGGAAGTTATGTTCGAGACAGACTACAACAGTTTTTCCGTAGCAAAAGGCGACGGGCTCTACGAGATTGAAAGGCTGTTGCGTTCCGCCGAAAATACCGAAGCGGACCTTTCTGTATCGAGATTTCTGCAGTATTATAGCGAGAGAGAAGAGGAAAAGATTCAGAACGTGCCCAGAGATAATATGGTGTCTTTTTTAACGGTGCACGCGTCTAAAGGTCTCGAATTTCCCGTCGTGTTTGTAGTTAACTGCTCCGAAAGATTTTCGACGAAAACCGAGTCGGGAGAATTGCTTATAGAAAAGGACGGTTATATAGGTATAAAGGGTTATGATACGGCAAAAAAGGAGAAGAAAAAGTCGCTCAGCTATTTCGCGACAAAAATAAAGATTCAGCGCAGGGAATTTGCCGAAAACATAAGACTGTTTTACGTTGCTACCACGAGGGCAATGAAATATATGTTTATAACGGGAGAGGACGGCTCATTCGGCGACGGCAAGTCCTTTATGGCACTTGTCAACTCGGTTTATTCGGGCAAGATTATAAGGCACGATTCTGACGAGACGTCACGAGGTAAAGAGGATTTACGCCTTGATTTTGACAAGCCGGATAAAAAAATTGTCGATGAAATTTTAAAGGCACAGTCTTATGTCTATCCTTTTTCGGCGGCGACAGCCGTTCCGCAAAAGCAATCGGTTTCGGGCATAGTAGAAAACGACGAGGAATCATACGTTGCCACACCTTTTGACGAAGAGAACATGCAAAAGGGAACGGCATATCATACGGTAATGCAAAATATAGATTTTGAAGAAAAAGACGTCCGAGGTTTTATCGGCTCTCTCGTCAAAGAAGGAATATTGTCGCAAAAGGGTGCGGAAGTCGTGAACGACAAAGAGATTGAGGACTGCCTGAATTCTGACATAATTAAATATGCCATAGGCAAGAAATGCGAAAGGGAACGTCCGTTTACTATGCTTTGCGAGAGTGAGGGAGAAAAAGTTCTCGTGCAGGGAATTATCGATCTTATGATTTACGATAACGGGGAAGTGGTGCTGGTTGATTATAAAAACTCCGCAAGAGAAGATAAAGAGCTTATTGCCACGTATTCCAAGCAGCTTGAATATTATAAAAAGGCGATAGAAGGCAAATATAAAGTAAAAGCTTCGGTTATATATTCTTTTCCAAGAAGAAAGTCGCTTTGCGTGGAAGGTAAGTTTTAGAATCTTTTTGTTTAATCGGCTCTGTCGTCAGATGAAAATTCAGTCGAGAAATTAAAGCATTTGGTGATTTTGAAATCAAAACGGACATAATATTATAAGACGGATAATTAAAAATCCGATGCGCACCTGAGCGCGGCGAAAGAAATTTGAGCCTATCTATTGATTTTTTTCGCTTGTATGGTATAATTAAGTGTATTTATAATGTTATTTACACTCAGGAGAAAAAAATGGCAGATTTCAACGATGATATTTTTGACAAGGATAAATACGCCGACAACTCCGATATAGGAGAGAGCGGCTACAAGCCGCCATTCACGAAAAAGGCGGATTTAGAATCCCTTGACGAAGCGGAAAAAATTCTCGAAGAAGAAATCGACATAAATCCTTACTTCAACGAGCTCAGGTCAATCGTCATTTCAAAGCCCGCACCCGCGTCATTACACGAGGATGACGTGGAGGTTTTCGACGACGATACGATAGCCGCTTTGAATAACTCTCCCGAGGGAAGACGCAGTAACGACAAGCTGCGTAGAGAACAAGAAGAAATCGAAAGAGCAAAAAACGTTAAAAAAGACAGAGTGTTCAGACATTTAAAAGACGAAGAGGAAGCTGCCAGACAAAAGAAAGAGAAAAAACAAAAATCCGTTGTTGAAAAGCCGACGAGAAAGGAAAGAAAAAAAGCTAAAGCCATTTTGGCGATGAGCTCTTATGACAGCCATTTTTCTTTGGATGAAAATAAAAAGAAATCCAAAAAAGAACTTAAAGCCGAAGAAAAGCAAAGGCAGGAAGAAATGAAACGTTCTTTAAAAGAAAACAAACAAAAATCACAGACTTTTACCGAATCTCCCGACCGTGCCGAAAAGGACGAAAAAATCAGGGAAGAAGTGCTCGGTATAGCGCCGGTCAGGGCTAAAACAGAAGACGCCGCAAGCGAAACGCATGAACAGACTTCGGCAAGTTTTGATTTTGCACCCGTATACAAACCCAAAGAGGAACAATCTGCGGTCTCGGACGAAAGAGTAAGGGAAGTGGAACAAAATCCCGTAGGGGCAGCTAGAGCGATGGATTTGAACGGCGAAAGTTTGGAGGACCTTGCATATAACAACATGTTTGTTCCCGCCGAAATTGTCTATGACGAGATGGGAAATCCCGATATAGTGCAAACTCTCAACGTAGCAGTTTTTGACAGGGGCGGCGAGGGGGTTGCTCTCGGCGAAATAGATATGAACGCTAAAATTGTGCACCGTGACGAAAACGGCGTTCCTTATGAAGAAGTGGACGCCCCCGTCGGTGATGAAGTCATTGCGTCAAATAACGAACAAGAGCCGGATATCGAAAAACTTCAAAATCTTGCAGAAGGCGTCGGACAAGACCAAAACGTCGATGAAACCGAGCAGTCTGTCGAAGACGAATCCGTGACGGATAATTTAGCGGAGGATTTGCCAAAGACGGAGCAAGCCGAATCTGAATTGCCTGAATCGGACGGCGGTGCAGAACCTTTTGCAACTCTTTCCGAAGACGAAACCGTCGATTTTGTGCCTTTGGCGGAAGCTCCCGTCGAAGAGCTTGTCACAACTACCGTAAACGAAACGGAAGACAAAGAGCCTGAAACGGAGAACGCCGACGGCAATTTGTATGAAGAACAGACGTTTGATACCGCTCCGTCCGATGACAGACCTTTGCAGACTGCCGAAAGCGTCGCCGATAAAGTGGCTGAGCAGGCATATGGAGTCGAAGACGAACCTGTTAAAGTTTTTGAAGAGAGAAGCTTTGCAGCTTTCGAGCCTGTTTCGGATGGGGATAAAACCGAAGAAGAAAAAGAATCGGACGCTGTAGTTAATGCCGAGGCTCAAACATACGGTGCGGTTGAAGATGCTTCGTTAAAGAAAGAAGAAGAACCAAAAGAGCAGAGTGTAAATTATGCCGAAGCTTTCGCTTCTCCCGTTGACAACGGCGTGGAAGCGCACGATGAAGTTTTGGCTTCGTTCAGGGACGAGGTCGAAGGCTATAACGACAAATTTAAGGACATAAATAAAGACGCTAAATCGTCAACCGACAGTGAGTCCGTTTCGAGCGATTTGACAAAGACTGTCGATTCTCAGGCGATGGAGCAAGAAGCAGAGAAAGAGAGGGATACCTCAAACGTCACCGGCGGTATATCTTCTTACGATTATGAACAGATTGAAAAGCCGAGTGAGAAAAAAGACGTCAGAGAGCTTTATCTCGACGACTTCAAACATGTTCCTACTACAAGTGAGGCAAGCGAGCATATAGAAAGACTCATGGCTCAAGAGGACGACGGAACGAATTGGGCAAACGCAGGCGATAAGGTTGACGAAAACGGCATTGTGGAAGCTCCCACGCTTGCAAAACTTGCCAAGTTGCCTTTGATTATCGACTACTTCATATCTTTAAATCTTAAGAGGGAAAGCTATGTCAAAATTGCAAATTTCCTAACAATGGCGCATAAAAAATTTGAAAACTCGCCCGAAAATTTGCAATACGTCAAAATTTGCATTAAAAAGATTATTCCTTGCCTCATGGTCAAATAGGCAAGAAAGCTTATACGGCATTCAGTTTAAAATATGGCATAAAAAATGAGTAGAAGCCGACGTAGAAAATAAGCATAAAGAAACCGCCTTAGGGCGGTTTGTTTTTACTCTTTTTTGCTATAAGCAGTTTTGGCTTTTTTATTTGAAAAAATATTGTTGAGTCAAAATTAATTTAAAATGCGGTATAGAAAATTCGGAAAAATCGGGGTCATTTTCGTCTGTTGTTTCGGTTTTTTGTGATTAATATCACTCCGGTCACTATGCAGATGACAAGGCAGATTGCAATCACTATCCAAAAGCCCATAGGCTCGCCTTCCCACGGGACGCCCGTATTCATACCCCAAAACGCCGCTATCATAGAGGGAATAGCGATTAAAATGGTGATAACGGTGAGCGTTTTCATAACTATGTTGAGGTTATTGTTGATGATGCTGGCGTAAGCGTCCATCGTGCCCGACAAAATGTTGGAATAAATGTTGCTCATTTCAAGCGCCTGGTTAGTTTCCACTATGACGTCTTCGAGCAGTTCGTTGTCCTCTTCGTAGAAGTCGGCAAAGCGGGGAAGACGCTCCAAAACCGTTTTGTTGGAGTGAAGCGAAGTGCTGATATACACCAAGGATTTCTGAAGATTTAAAAGCTCGATGAGCTCTTTATTCTTCATAGATTTTTCAAGCTCCGTCTTAATACGCTGGCTCGCTTTGTCTATCTGTTTGAGGTATTGCAGGTATTTTGTGGATACACGGTATAAAAACTGAAGCAAAAATCTCGTCTTTTTTTTGACCGACACGTTTTTGACACGTCCGTATATAAAGTCGTTGACGAGCGTCGTATCGTTAAGACATACCGTGATGATGGTATTTTTAGTCAAAATAAAACCGAAAGGCAGGGTAGTATAGGTATAGTTGTCGTCGTCCTCCTCGATTGCCGGGATATCGCAGATAATGAGTGCGTTATCTTTTTCCTTTTCCGCACGCGCGGTTTCCTCCTCGTCGAGGGCGGCTTTTATCATCTCTTCGGGGACAGCACAAGACGAGGCGATAAGCTCTATCTCCTTGTCGGTGGGGTTGGACATATGAACCCATTTGTCCGAAAAATCAAACCCTTCTGTAATTTGTTCGGCTGAAATCAGTGAAAGCTGTTTTTCTTTGTCGCTGCAAACAACTTGAATCATAAATAGCCTCCTTGGCGTGATAGATAAACACGCTCAAGGAAACCTCAAAAAGCGTGTTTAATCGATGTAGATACTGTTATAAGGGTCTGCATCCATAAGTTTTAACACCTCTAAAATTTTTCATATTTATAATATCAAAATATTTTTATTTTGGCAATAATTTTGTTGCAAAACAAGTAGTTTTTTGTTAAAATCATTGTAGTAAAAATTGAAGATTTTTAGGAGGACTTCTTTTTATGAAGAAATATGTTTATCTGTTCACAGAAGGTAACGCTTCAATGCGTGAACTTCTCGGCGGTAAAGGCGCAAACCTTGCCGAGATGACCAACATCGGCTTGCCCGTTCCTCAAGGCTTCACCATCACAACCGAAGCATGTACTCAGTACTACGAAGACGGCAGGAAAATCAACGATGATATCCAAAAGGAAATTTTGGAAAACATCAAAAAACTTGAAAAAATCGCAGGTAAAAAATTCGGCGACAAAGAAAATCCGCTTCTCGTTTCCGTTCGTTCCGGCGCAAGAGCTTCTATGCCCGGTATGATGGACACCATTTTGAACCTCGGTCTTAACGACGAAGTCGTCAAAGTTTTGGCAGAGAAATCCGGCAATGCAAGATGGGCTTACGACTGCTATCGTAGATTTATTCAAATGTATTCCGACGTCGTTATGGAAGTCGGCAAAAAATATTTTGAAGAGCTCATCGACGAAATGAAAGAGAAAAAGGGCGTAAAACAAGACGTTGACCTTACCGCTGACGATCTTAAAGAGCTCGCTGAGCAATTTAAGGCAGAATATAAAGCGAAAATCGGCAAAGACTTCCCGTCTGACCCTGTCGAACAGCTTATGGGCGCCGTTAAGGCCGTTTTCCGTAGCTGGGATAACCCGCGTGCTAACGTCTATCGTATGGACCACGATATTCCTTACAGCTGGGGTACCGCTGTCAACGTTCAGATGATGGCTTTCGGTAACATGGGCGACGATTGCGGAACCGGTGTTGCCTTTACACGTAACCCCGCTACCGGCGAACCCGGTCTAATGGGTGAATTTTTGATGAATGCTCAAGGCGAAGATGTTGTCGCAGGCGTTCGTACTCCTATGCCTATTTCTAAAATGGCAGAAGTCCTTCCTGACGTATATAAGCAATTCCTCGACGTCTGCAAAACTCTTGAAAATCACTACAGAGATATGCAGGATATGGAATTCACAATCGAAAGAGGCAAACTCTATATGCTTCAAACAAGAAACGGCAAGAGAACCGCAGCCGCAGCTATCCGTATTGCCTGCGATTTGATTGACGAAAAAATGATTACCGAACAAGAAGCTTTGCTTCAAATAGACGCAAAGACTCTCGATATGTTGCTCCACCCGCAATTCGACGCCGCTGCTTTGAAGAAGGCCGATAAAGAAAACGTCGTAGGCAAGGGTATTGCGGCATCTCCCGGTGCTGCCGCAGGTACCGTCGTATTCACTTCCGAAGATGCGGTTAAAGAAGGAAAGGCAGGAAAGAAAGTCGTTCTCGTTCGTTTGGAAACCTCTCCCGAAGATATCGAGGGTATGAAATATTCACAAGGTATCTTGACCGTTCGTGGCGGACAAACTTCTCACGCTGCCGTTGTTGCCCGTGGTATGGGAACCTGCTGTGTTTCCGGTTGCGGCGACATCAAGATGCACGAGGACGAGAAATGGTTTGAGCTCGGCGGAAAAATCTTTAAAGAGGGTAGCGAAATCTCTCTTGACGGTTCCACCGGTAATATCTATTCCGTTGCAATTAAAACCGTTCCCGCAGACCCCAACAGCGGTTACTTCGGCAGAATAATGCAACTTGCCGACAAGTATAAGGCTCTTGGCGTAAGAACCAATGCCGATACTCCTCAAGACGCAGAGCGTGCTGCGGAACTCGGTGCGCAGGGCATCGGTCTTTGCAGAACGGAGCATATGTTCTTCGGTCCCGGCAGAATTGAAAAATTCCGTGAAATGATTTGTGCCGATACTCAAGAAGCTCGTATCAAGGCTTTGGACGCCATCGAGCCTATGCAACAGGCGGACTTTGAAGGTCTTATGGAAGCCCTTAAAGGTTGCCCCGTTACCATTCGTTTCTTAGACCCGCCGCTTCACGAGTTCGTTCCCACCGAGGAAAAAGATATCGAAGCTCTTGCGAAAACTCAAGGCAAGACTGTTGCCGAAATTAAACAATACATCAATTCTCTCCATGAGTTCAACCCGATGATGGGACACCGTGGTTGCCGTCTTACGGTTACCTATCCCGAAATTGCGGCAATGCAAACTAAGGCTGTCATCAAAGCCGCTATCGCCGTTCAAAAACGTCACAAGGATTGGAAGGTTGTTCCCGAAATTATGATTCCGCTTGTAGGTGAAGTCAAAGAGCTTAAATTCTGCAAGAAGACCGTCATCGAAACCGCTGATGCCGTCATCAAGGAAGCAGGCGTTGACCTCAAATACGAAGTAGGTACCATGATTGAAATTCCGAGAGCATGCCTTACTGCCGACGCTATTGCTAAAGAAGCCGACTTCTTCTGCTTCGGAACAAACGACCTCACTCAGATGACTTTCGGTTTCAGCCGTGACGATGCAGGTAAATTCTTGCCCAGCTACTATGCTTCCAAGATTTACGAATCCGATCCGTTCGCAAGACTCGATACAGTCGGCGTAGGCAAACTCATGAAGATGGCTGTCGAACTCGGTCACGAAAACAACAAGAAGCTTCACTGCGGAATCTGCGGTGAGCACGGCGGTGACCCCTCGTCAATCGAGTTCTGCCACTCCATCGGTCTTGACTATGTATCCTGTTCACCCTTCAGAGTACCTATCGCAAGACTTGCGGCGGCTCAGGCAAACATCAAAAATCCGAGAAAGTAATAAAAAATATTACAAAAAAAGGCGTGTAGCGAAAGCGACACGCCTTTTGTATTTAATTATTTTTGTTCGAATAAAGATTTAAATTTTTATAAAGCAGAATTGCAAAAAGCAAAAAAACTTAATTCATAAAAATAATTTATAAAACGGTATAAAGCCTGAGCCGTATCGAAGCAAAGCGGCGGCTCAGGCGAATATTAAAAATCCGAGAAAGTAAAAAAAAATATTACAAAAAAAGGCGTGTAGCGAAAGCGACACGCCTTTTGTATTTATTGTTGTTCGAATGGTAAAATAACTGCTCTTTTGTTTATTAAAATTAACTTTAACTTAAATAAAGCGAATTAAAAACAATTAAATTTATAATAGAAATTTTGAAAATCACAAAAGAAAAACTGACATGCCATTACATTGCAAAATGACAATTTGCGATTTATACAAAACGTAAGGAACAAGTTGCATAATTTAATTATTAATTTATATTAGGTTTAAATATTTAGGTTTAATCCTATTTTATGGGAATGGATTTTCTGGTTGATTTTATCATTTTGAGTATGGCTTCTAAAATATAAATTAATTAAATATGACTATTGTATTTCATAAATCGGTGTGGTAGAATAAGTGACAGATATATTTATAGCGCAAAAAAGTCACTTTACGAGATTAGATTTAACGGAATCTAACCACTTGAGAAATTTAAAATAAAACTTTTACAGAGGTGAAATTATGAAACAAAGATTTTTCATTTGTGAACATTGCGGCAATATGATTGCCATGGTCAAAGACAAGGGCGTGCCTGTTATGTGCTGCGGACAGAAGATGACGGAGCTTATTCCCGGAACGTCGGACGGGGCGGTTGAAAAACATGTTCCCGTTTACAAAGTCGAAGGCGGCAAAGTCGTTGTGACCGTCGGGGCGACAGAGCATCCCATGACGGCGGAACATAACATCGAGTGGGTGTCAATTCAAACGAAATTCGGAAACCAAAGAAAACAGCTTGAAGCCGGTTCAGCTCCAAAGGCATGCTTTGCTATCTGCGAAGGCGACGAGGTTGAGGCGGTATTTGCATATTGCAATCTTCACGGACTTTGGAAGGCATAATCGGCAGGTGAGCTATGTTGGAAAAAGGAATGAAGGCTCCCGATTTTATATTGAAAAATCAAGAGGGCGAGGACATTAAATTATCCGATTTTATCGGCAAAAAAGTCGTGCTATATTTTTACCCGAAAGACAATACTCCCGGTTGTACCCGTCAGGCGTGCGCTTTTTCAACTGCTTATGCCGAATATAAGCAAAAGGGCATTGTAGTTTTGGGCGTCAGTAAAGACAGCGTTGAGTCGCACAGAAAGTTTGCGGAAAAATACGGTTTGCCTTTTACGTTGCTTTCCGACCCCGAACTAAATGCGATAAAGGCATACGACGTGTGGCAGGAAAAGGTCATGTGCGGGAAAAAGGGATTTGGCGTTGTGAGAACTACTTTTATCATAGACGAGAAAGGGGCTATAGAAAAGGTTATGCCTAAAGTGAAACCGGACACGAACGCAGACGAGATTTTGCAATATTTTGGATAATTTAAATAAACTGTTTGCAATTTATATTGTTTTTTTGTCAAGAATTTATGACACATGGTCTGATAATTTTGTTTAAAAATTTTTGAGTCATATAAATGATTGTGTCAATTAAGCAAACGTCCGACTAAAAACAGGCTTCTGTTTAAACATAAATAAAGACTAAATAGACTAAATTTTAAAAAATTTTGATATATGTTTTCCTTAGACAAAACCAAAGTTAAATTTGATATAATAAAAAAAGCGACCGTTTGGTCGTTTTTTTATTAAAAAATATACGCTATAAGTTTGTGTGCTGTTTTGTATTGTTATAGGTTTTATCTATAGCGGCGGTCGCGCCTGTCGTAGTCGTCGGGATAGTAATCGTTTGACCTCGGCGTGTCGTAATTGTCTTTGTAATCGCCGTCATAGCGATCCCTTTGCAGATTATCGCGCCCTTGGTACGCTCTGTCGTCACGGTAGTAATCTCTGTCGTTCGGGTAGTAATCTCTGTCGTTCGCGCGGCGTCCGTAGTTTCTGTCGCTCGACATATACGGCTGTTTAGGCTCGTCGTAGGTCGAGCCGCCTCTTCTTTGCACAAAGCGGTCATAGTTGTCCTTTTTCTTGCGGGGGATAAAAATCATAATGACCAATATGAGAGCGGGAACGACAATGCCCGCGATAAGAAGCGCTCTTAAAGCGGGGTTTGATACGGTACCCTCGGGGTTTAATGTTCCGTCCGCTCCGCCCGAGCCGATTGCGTCCTGTTTTGCCTTTTCCGTGATGGGGTGAAGGGGGACGGTAAAACTTTCAAATTCGCCTACGCTTATGCTTTTAAGTTCCTGTGTGCCGCCGGATTTAGGCTGCATAAGCACCACTATGTCGGTGGAAGAATCCTTGACGCCGCCTAAGTAATAAAAATCATAGTCGGATGAGGTATATGAAATATAATCTATCTCGATTGTGCTGTTTTTTGTTTTAAGCGTTAAGGTGGGATATTCCGTTATTGCGCTCGCCATAGATTGGACTTGTAAATTTTCGTGTTTATCTACATAGCCCTGAATACCGTGATAAAGGCACTTATATCTTGCGCTTTCCTCTTCGATGATTTCCACATAGTAGGTGGAAGGGAGATTGATTTTGAAAGATTGACCTATTACGTTGAAAAAATATCCTGAAGGCTGTGACGAAGAAAGCGTTTTAAGGTCGCCCGTATAAGGAATAAAGAGATATTTTTTTTCGGCGGCATATGCTACGCCGTCATTTGACACGGCAAAAAGACTTACCGCAAATATCAAGGTAAGCAAAATAAATATGGCGAGTGACGCCGATATCGTTTTTGAAAGTCTGGCCGTATTTTTCATAAATCGATTATACTACAATTATATCTAAAAATAAAGTCTTAAATCACAATTCCTTGATTTTAGCCGACAACTTTTGAAAAATTTTATAAAAACAATTTAGAATTTTGTCACAATTTTTCGCTTTTAGTTTTTAGAGGTTTTATTCTGCGATTGATGGACGAGAGTGAAATAATTTCTAACATTTTAAAAATAGAAAAAGAACTTAAGGTCAGAGAATCCGACCCTCTCAAGAGCTATAATTCCGACAGAGTGCATTTAAAGCAAATGGCGTTTCACAAGTGCCCTAAGCGCAACAGGTGGGTTTTTGGCGGTAACCGAAGCGGAAAGACTGAATGCGGAGCGGTGGAAACGGTATATCTTGCAAGAGGCATACACCCGTACCGTCCTAACAGAAAAGACGTTTTCGGGTGGGTGGTGTCCGTCACATATGAAGTGCAACGTGACGTGGCGCAGTCGAAAATATTAAAATATCTTGCCCCGTGGTGCATTGAGGATATCGTGATGCAGGAGGGCAGAAAGTCAAGCCCGTCATACGGGATAATCGATTATATAGTAGTAAAAAACGAGCTTGGAGGTTTCAGCAAAATCGGGTTTAAATCCTGTGACCAGGGCAGAGAAAAATTTCAAGGGGCGTCTCTCGATTTTGTGTGGTTTGACGAAGAACCGCCCAAAGACATCTATGAAGAGTGCAAGATGAGGGTGTTTGACAAAAAGGGGGACATATTCGGCACAATGACTCCTTTGAAAGGACTGACGTTTATTTACGATGAGATAGAATTGAACAAATTCAACAGCGACGAGGTGTGGTGCGAGCACATCGAGTGGAAGGATAATCCGTATTTAGACCCGGAAGAAGTGGAAAGAATGATGAAAAATCTTTCCGAAGACGAACAGGAAACAAGACGTTTCGGACACTTTCATACGGCAAGCGGGCTTGTTTATTCCGAGTTTGACGAGAGCGTGCACGTTATAGAGCCGTTTGATATACCGACCGAGTGGCAAAGTATGATTTCAATTGACCCCGGTTTAAACAATCCGACGTCCTGTCACTTTTATGCCGTGGATTATGACGACAATATATACGTCATAGCGGAGCATTACGAGGCAGGCAAAGACGTCGATTATCATGCCGAAAAAATAAAGGAGATTGCAAAAAGATTTAATTGGCATACAGATTCGGGAGGGCGGCTTTGCGCTCTGATTGACTCTGCCGCAAATCAAAAGACGCTTGCCTATTCAAAATCGGTGGCGCAACTGTTTTGCGAAAGGGGCATTCTTGTTAATGCCAAAGTAAATAAAGATTTGTTTACCGGAATCCAGAGGATAAAGTCTTTATTAAAAAACAGGCGCATTTTTATATTTAAAAACTGCGTCAATCTCATAAGGGAATTTAAAAGCTATTGGTGGGGCGACGGCGACAGACCGAAAAAAGCGGACGACCACTCCCTCGACGAATTGCGTTATTTTGTGATGAGTCTGCCCCGGGCGCCGAAGCGAGAGGAAAAAGAAAAATCGCTCATTGAAAAAGATTTACTAAGACTTGTAAGGCATACGAAAAAATGAAAGGGGGATTATGGATGAGAAGATTTTGCAAACTCTTTTAAAAAAGGCGACGGGATACACTCACGACGAGATAGTGGAGGAATACAGCGCAAAAGAGGACGGCGTTGAACTTGTCAAAAGAAAGGTGACAAAAAAATATTATCCGCCCGACTGCGCTGCGCTCAAAACCTATCTTGAACTGAAAGAGAGCAATCTGTCGCAACTTGACACGGAAACTCTCAAAAAAGAAAAAAAACGATTGTTAAAGGAGCTGGAAAAAAAGAAATGAAAATCGAAAGATTAAAAAGCCTTGTTAAATGCGATATCGCTTCTTGCAGGCGAAAAGCGGATTATACGATAGTAAGCGGCGTTTCCGTATCGCAAAACATCAATCTTTGCCACGACTGCGCTGTGGAAATATACGAGTCGCTTGGCAGAATTCTTGTGCCGAAAAGTCCGCATAATATGCTCAATAAATCAGAGAGCACGATAAAAGAGTCGGAATCGGAAAGGGCGTCCGACGTAAGGGAAAACGGCAAAAAAGCCGCCGCGGCGAAAAACGTAAAGAAAACGGCGTCTAAACAGCCCGAAGAAAGGTAAGCGCTATGGAATTTGCAGAAGACATTATTGCCGAGGTAAAAGAGGATTTTAACCGTAAAAGAGAGCAAAGAAGAGCGCTTGAACTCAATTGGCGACTCAATATGAACTTCTTGCTCGGGAACCAATATTGCTTTATAGAAAACGGCGACATCATTGAAAAGGGGAAGCAGTATTTTTGGCAGGAAAGGGAAGTTTATAACCATATCGCCCCCATTGTCGAAACGAGGCTTTCCAAGCTTGCCAGGGTTAAGGCGAGCGTATCGGTAAGACCGTCGACAAACGATGACGACGACGTCAATTCCGCAAAATTCGCAACAAGCATTTTAAAGAGTATATGTGCCGAAAACAGGTGGAGTTCTCTTATGACTGAGGCGAATATGTGGAGCGAGGGAACAGGGACGGCATTTTACAAAGTCGTTTGGGACAACAAGAAGGGAAAGGCGATTGATGCCAAAAAGGGTATATACGAAGGCGACGTCGCAATATCCGTTTGCCCGCCCTTTGAAATTTATCCCGAAAGTCTTACCGTATCCGATATTTCCGAGCAAGAGTCAATAATTCACGCTAAGGTTTATGGCGTGGAGGAAATAGAAAGGATATGGGGCGTAAAGGTGGAAGGCGAAAAGGTAAACGTGTTTTCTATGGATAACGCCTCGGTTTTGGGCGGATTCGGCTATAACGCTACCGTTCCGAAGATAATGAGCGAGCAAAAAGAAAATGCGGCGGTTGTCATTGAAAGATACGTAAGACCCACCGCTCAAAGACCCAACGGCAGACTTACGATTGTTGCAGGGGACAAACTGTTATACGACGGCGAATTGCCTTATATAAACGGTAACAGCGGAGAAAGGACGTATCCGTTTGCAAAGCAAACGTGCATAGATATGATAGGTTCGTTTTTCGGCGTCAGCGTTATAGACAGGATAATCCCCGTGCAAAGAGCTTATAACACGGTAAAAAACCGCAAACACGAATACATGAACAGGATAGCTATGGGGATTTTGGCGGTCGAGGACGGTTCGGTGGATACGGACAATTTGGAGGAAGAAGGGCTTTCTCCCGGCAAAGTGCTCGTATACAGGCAGGGAAGCAATCCGCCCGTGATGATGAATATGGGAAGCGTGCCAAGCGATTTTCACGCAGAGGAAGAAAAACTTCTAAGCGAGTTTGTGATGATAAGCGGTGTGTCGGAAGTTACAACTTATTCTCAGGTGCCTTCCAACGTGTCAAGCGGAACGGCTATTTCGCTGTTGCTCGAACAGGACGATACGAGGATATCTCTTACAGCAGACAGCCTCAGGGCGGCGGTTATCGAAGTGGGAAAAATGATAATAAGGCTTTCAAAGCAATTTGCCGTTGTGGAAAGAACTAAGCGCATTGCCGGCGAAAACGGAGACGTAGAAATGAAAGCGTTTAAAGGCAGCGACCTTTGCAGCGACGACCTCGTTTTCGATACCGCAAACGAACTTGAAGAAACGACGGCGAGCAGAAAAGCAATGTTGCTTCAGCTTTTGGATTTAGGATTGCTCGGCGACGAAAACGGAAAACTTAATGCAAGAGACAAAACAAAAATACTTGACCTCCTCGGATTCGGAAACTGGGAAGACAGCCGAGACCTTGACGAACTTCATTTAAAGAAAGCGACAAGAGAAAACGACGAGCTTTTGACAAAGAGAGTAAAGCCCGATATGGTGGACAATCACGAGATGCATATTTTGGAACACTCCAAACTTCTTTTAAAGGCGGACGTCGACGAGGCGCTCAAAGACAGAGTGACAGAACATATTAATTTGCACAGAGAGTATATAAATTTTGACGAGGGCGTGGAAAATCTGATAAAACAGTTTAACGCTCAAGGAGAATGAAATGGAAGAAATTAAAGAGATTGAAAAATCCGTCACCGAGGAAACTCCCGTAGAGGAAGCGACCGAAGTAAAAGCGGAAGAATACGGCAAATTCAAGAGTGGTGAAGAACTTTTAAAGGCTTACAACGAACTTGAAAGGGAGTTTACTAAAAAGTCGCAAAGACTTAAGGAATTGGAAAGAGTAGTCCCGACCGACAAGCCCGCCCCCTTTAAAGAAAGGGTGGAAAAATTCTTTGAAGAAAATCAGGACGCAAGACCTTATGCTAAGGAAATTGCTCTGTTTTTGGAGGAGAATCCCGCCTATATTGAAGACAAGAGAGGACTTGACGTTGCGCTTGGAAAGGTATTGCTTAAAAAGAGTCCGCAAAAACTTGCAAGCGACGAAAAGTTTTTAAAAGAACATATCTATTCAAATTCTGCCGTAAAAGAGAAGATTATCGAGGATTTTCTGAAAGGCTTGTCCGAAAATAATCCGCCTGCCGTAATAAGAGGCGGGCAAAGCATTGTGTCGCCGCCGTCCAAGCCGAGGACGATAGAAGAGGCGGGGTGGCAGCTTATGAAACTTGAGAAATAACGGAGGAATTATGGTAACTATATCAAGCGCGGAAAACGCTTTAAAGACACTTTATCTCGGTGTGCTTGCCGAACAGCTCAATGTGGGCGTCAATCCGCTTCTTGCGAAAATCGGTCAGACAAGCGCAGACGTTTGGGGCAAAGAGGTAGTCAAACTTGCGCCTTACGGAGTTAACGGCGGAGTCGGTTCCGGCACGGAAAGCGGCGATTTGCCCGGTTGCGCCGGCAACAACTATGCCCAATTCAAACTCACTCTTAAAAACTTTTACGGAAACATCGAAATTTCCGATAAGGCGATAAGAGCGTCGGCAAACAGTGCGGGAGCATTTGTCAACCTTTTGAATTCCGAAATGGAAGGACTTTTAAAATCAAGCAAATTTAATTTCGGAAGAATGCTTTACGGCGACGGTTCCGGACTTATTGCCACGACGGTCGGAAATACATCTTCTTCGACAAACGTTCTTACCGTGGACAGCGTTAAAAATCTTATGGAAGGTATGGTCATCGACGTTTACGATACTTCCGACATGATTGTGTCAAACCTTACCGGCGTCAGAATTATATCGATAGACAGGGCGAAAAAAGAAATAACCTTGTCGGCATCTGCTTCAAGCGTTTTGGGCGAAGGATACAAGATTTATGTCCAAAACTCAAAAGATAACGAGCTCACGGGACTCGAAGCGATTTTCGGAACCGCTAACCTTTACGGCTTGGACAGGAGCGATTACAGCTTTTTGAATCCTTATAAGGTCACAGATACGACGGGCGTTTCCACCGAAGCCATTCAGGCGGCCATCGACAGCATCGAAGAAGTGGCGGGCGGAACGATTGACTTTATCGTATCTTCATATAAGGTCAGAAGAGCATATATTGAGTATCTGTCGCTTAACCGCACAAACCTCGATTATATGAATCTCGACGGCGGTTTTAAGGCGCTCTCTTACAGCGGTATTCCGTTTGTTGCCGACAGATTCGTAGACGACAAGACAATGTATTTGCTCAACACTTCCGACTTTAAACTTCATCAGCTCTGCGATTGGCGTTGGATTGAAGGCGAGGGAGGAACTGTTTTGCATCAAGTGGCAAATAAAGCGGTTTATACCGCGACCTTGGTCAAATATGCCGACCTTCTTTGCGAAAGACCTATGGGACAGGCAAAGATTACATTCAGCACTATAGCTTAACATATCGGACGGCACTCGAAAGAGTGCCGTTTACATTAAAATGAGAAAGATAAAAAAAGATTTATTCGACGTTGCAAAGAGAATCAAAGAGGTGGGCGACTATACGCTCTTTTTCAACGAGCAAAAGCTAAGATATGAAATTCACAGCCGTTACGGGCTGGAACTCGCTCTTGCCGATACTCCTCCTACGGGAGAGGATATTTTTAAACTGAGACGGACAAGAAGGGAAAATATCGAAAGACTTTTAGAAGAATTGGAAAGAGAAAATATAAAAGCGGAAAAACAAAGGGCGGAAAACGTTGTCCGAAAAGCACAGGAGGCGTATTTTGGAAGTTAAAAGCATTATAAGAAAATGTCTCGAAACGATAGGCGCAGAAGATTTTACTCTGTTAAAGGAATTAAACGACGAACAGCAAACATTATTGAACAGATTGATGAGCGGTTTAAATCTTACATATCTTGAAATTTGCTCGGATATCCTGCCGATAACGGGAGAGGAAAAGGCTACGGTTAAAGACGGGATTATAGACCTTGCGCAATTTTCGGAAAGAGTGACGAAAATCAAAAAAATTTCAAATGGCGATATTGATTTCAGTTTTAAAACATATCCCGACCTCATCGTGACCAATGCAAGCGGAACGGTTACCGTTACCTATGAATTTACTCCGCCTGAGCTTACTTACGGCGACTATATAGACAATTGCCATTTGAAACTGATTACAATGGTCTACGGAACGCTAGGCAAGTATTATTTTGAAAACGGTATGTATGACCTTTCTTCGTTTTGGGAGGAAAAATTCGATAAATCGATAAAGAAAGTGAAATATTCAAAAAATATCGTATTGCCCCGAAGGAGATGGATATGAGCAAAAAATTCACCCTGCGCTTTAAAGGACAAAAACCTTACGGCTATAACGACGACATAGGCTATGCAAAAAACTGCAGCGGATTTGTCTTTTGTGACGGCTCTTTAAAATCCGATATCGGTTTCGATATGGCGGATTTTCCTTATCCCGCCCCCGAAGACGGACGCCACGCAATCAAACCGTTTACGGAAGGCGGAGGAAAGGAAGTTATCGATTATATGTTCTTATACAAAAGAACGAAATCGGACGGGACGTATGACGACAGGCTTGTCGTGGTGTCGGACAGGGACATAATTTACCAACAACCGCTTTTTGCCGAGGGGGATTTTGAATGCGTTTACAACGTGACTCTTAACGGCGAGGCGAGCAGCGTGAATTTCAATCAGGACGGCTCCGACGTTATTCTTCTTTCGGGCGACGTCAGCTATCTTATTATGCTTGACGACGTTACGGCAAAATTCAATCCCGATTCGCCGTGCTTTTCCTCGCTGACTTTTCACTATGAAAGAGTTTTCGGAACGACTATGGAGGAACGCAACAGGGTATGGTTTTCAGATGACTTTAATCCCTTAAACTGGAACGTTTCGACAGAGGAGGGAGGATATATCGACTTTCTGGACGATTGGGGCGACCTTCTCAAAGTCATAAGTTTTATGGATTACGTGTTCGTGTTTAAAGAGGACGCAATTATGAGAATCACCGCTTATGCCGACCAAACTCAGTTTTCCGTGGCGAAAGTCGCAGTAGGAGTGGGAAGAATTTTAAAAAACAGCATAGTACTCGCCGGGGAAAGTATTTACTTTTTGACTACGAAAGGTCTGTATTCTTTTGACGGATATTCTATAAGGGAGATTGACGATTCGCTGCCGAGAGTAACCGATTACGCGTCGCTTACCGCCTGCGTGCTTGACGGAAAATATTATTACGCATTCAGGGCAGACGAGTCTGTTCCTTACGGAGACAATAATGCGGTAGGAATTTACGACCTCGAGAAAAAAAGTCTGACCGTGATAAACGATATATGCGTAAAAATATTCCTTTCGGTAAGCAGCCATCACGCGAGCGAGGTTTTTGCTCTTATCGGAAACGACATTCTGAAGGTGACCGACAGCGGGGCTTATAAAGAACTTCCTTTGCCGAAAAGGTGGAAAAGCATAGACACCACTTTTGACTCTACAAACAGAAAAGTCATTAAGGCGATAAACGTTTTCACGTCGCACGATATCGTATTCAAAGTCATAGCCGACGGCAAGACCTATTCGTTTAAGATTGCGGGAAAAAATGCCTATCAGAGAATTAGAATAGAAAAAAGCGGTTATATCCTTTCCTTTGAAATCGAGTGTGACAGCGCCGAGGCTGAAATAAGGCCGATAGATTTTGAAATTGAAACCGTCGAATAGCAGGTGCAAAATGGATTATAAAAAAATAATGATTTTGATTGAAGAGCTTAACAGAAGAATAATTTATCTTGAGCAAAAGGTAAAGATTTTATCGGGGGAATAATATGTCATTTTGGGACGATTTTAAGGACTTGTTTAAAACCAAGGACCAGCTTGAAGAAGAGAAAAACAAAAAGCTGCAAGACGCCTTAAAGAAAGAAGAAAGCGTGACCAATCAGTTAAAGCAGTTGGAAGATTTATACAACAGCACTTTAGAGGAAGAACCGGACATTAACGAGTTGTTTCCTCAAGAGAGCGGGCTTGAGACTATCGAATATACGCCAAAGACGGACGAAGAGATAACTCAGCTTGCCACGGATACTTATAAGGGAAAATACGACGAGAAAAAGAACGACCTTACCGCCTCGAGTCTCGAAAAGGAAAATTCTCTTATGACCGAAGCGTCCGAAAAGGAAGCGGAAAAGGAAAACGAGCTCGGCGAGTTGAAAAGCCAAAGGGACAGTCTTTATGAATCCGCAAAAAATAACGCCGTGAAAAACGGACTTTCGCGTTCGAGCATAATGAATACCCAGCTTGAAGGCGTGGATAATTCATATAAGGCGCAAACGGATAACGTAAAAAAGGCTTACGATATCGAGATGGATTCCATTTCAAATCAAATAGAAATATTGCTCAGCGAAAGAGAGGCTGCGCTTGAGGCTTTAGACTTGCAATATGCGGGCGACGTGAAAAACAAAATCGACTCGCTTACCGAAGAAAGAGACAAATTGACTAAAGAATATGCCGAGTATAATCAAAAAGTTTTGGAAAAACAAAAAGATTACGCCATAGAGCGTGAAAAACAGATAAACGATTATCTCGAGGAAAAGGCGGAACAGGACAAAATAAAAGCGGAATACGAAAAGGAATTCGGTTACAGCGGCGAAAAAAAGGAAAATTATGAGCAGCGTTATAAAATAGCTTCCGATTTTTACAATTCGCTTTCTGCCGATATTGCCGTTGACGCTCTCAAAGCCAGTCCGACAATGAAATATTATCTCGGCATATATTACGATACCTTGCTCGATAATTTAAACAACAGAAAGATAGGGCAAAAGAAATATTTTTAGGTGATAGTATGTGGGAAGAGTTTTTGGGACAGGTGCTGGCTAACGGAGTATGGGCAACGATGTTCGTATTTTTGCTTATATATGTTTTGAGAGATTCCAAAGTAAGAGAGCAGGCGTATATGGAAACCGTCAAAGCACTTACGGACAGGCTTAAAGTAGTTGAAGACGTTGCCGCGGTTATTTCGGCGATTGCATCGAATACGGATAATATTTTATACGAATTGACAAACAGGGGCTCCAAATGGAAGGTATCCAAAAAGAGCGTCATGGAGGGGGAAAAGGATTATGAATCTAAAAACAAGGTTGAAATCGGTTAGTTTTTGGACTACTCTTGCCGGTGCCATACTTATGATACTCAGGGCTTTCGGAATAGAGATGGGCGGCACTGAAATTGAAACGGCAATATCTTCTATAGGAAGCATTTTGGTGTTCAGCGGAATTCTTATCGGCGACAAAAACACGTCTTCTGCAACCGCGTCAAATACTGAAACCGTAGCGGACGGAATCGAGGATACAGGAGAAGATGCCGATAAAGAAACGGAAGTCTGTGGAGAATTATCGCAGCAATCGGAGGCTCAAAGCATAGAATCGGCAGACGATATAAATACCTCAGAAAGTGTTGACGGGGACAAACCGGTTGAAACAGACACTTCTGCGGATTTATAAAATACGATTTGCTTTTTCTGTTTTGTAGCACAAAAAAGCTGAGAATGATTTTTCATTCGAACAAGCAATGAATTTAAGGATAAAATAGAGTTTTATCCGCATATTAAAATTTAAAAACGGGAAACAATGTTTCCCGAGTATATCGTATAGGCTTTACAAGTTCGGTTTTCCTTTGCGGATTTTTTGCGTAAGCTATATGCAGCAAAGGATAATTAAACGCCGCGTGAAACAGCGCGGCGTTTTTTCACGCAAAAAAACAGTTTAAATCGCTTGACTAAAACATTTGCGTTTGATATTATTATTAAGCAAGTAGAAAGTCTTCTCACCAAACGCATTCCGTTGTTTTTGGTTTCTTAAAAAACTTACTTTGTTTTTTAGGTGTCGGATGGCTTTTTGCTGTCCGATTTTATTTTATATATGGAGGAAAACCACTATTAAAGAACTTCAAACCAACAACCAAATCCGTGACAGGGAAGTAAGGTTAATTTCGGCGGACGGAGCTCAGATGGGCGTTATGTCGTCAAGAGACGCTCAGAAAATTGCGGACGACCAGGGCTTGGACCTCGTTAAAATTTCACCGAACGTAGACCCTCCCGTTTGCAAAATCATGGATTACGGCAAGTTCCGTTACGAGCAACAAAAAAAGGAGAAAGAAGCCAGAAAGAATCAACATATTGTCGAACTTAAAGAAGTATATCTTTCAGCGACAATCGACGTGGGCGACCTAACAAGGCTTGCCAAACAGGCTAAAAAGTTTATCGATGACGGAAACAAGGTGAAAGCGTCGATAAGACTCAAAGGACGTCAGCAAGCTCACCCCGAGATTGCTATGGACGTTATAAAGGAATTCATTAAACTCGTAGGCGAAGACGTCGCCATTGAAAAAGCACCTATACAGGAAGGCAGAAATATCTTTGTTATTTTTGCCCCTAATGCGAAAAAATAGAAGGAGGCCACTATGCCAAAACAGAAAACACACAGCGGCGCGAAAAAGCGCTTTAAGGCAACCAGCAACGGACTTTATAAATCCGGCAAATCGGGAAAAAGCCACATCTTGACCAAGAAAACCCCCAAGAGGAAGAGAAATCTCCGCAGCGGCGGTTACGTAGACCAAACCAAGACAAACGAAATGAAGAGACTTTTGCCTTATCAATAGGAGATAAAATATGAGAATTAAAAGAGCTGTAAATGCGCAGAAAAAGCGCAGAAAGATAATGAAACAAGCAAAGGGCTACTATGCGGCAAAACACAGTTTATACCGTGTAGCCAAACAACAGGTTTTGAAGTCGGGCTATTATGCATACGTCGGCAGAAAACAAAAGAAGCGTGACTTCCGTTCGCTCTGGATTACGCGTATCAATGCCGGAGCAAGACAAAACGGACTTAGCTATTCAAAGCTTATGTACGGACTTAAAGAGGCAAACGTAAACCTCAACAGAAAAGTTTTGGCTGAAATCGCAGTCAGTGACGAAAAGGCCTTTTCTGCACTTTGCGAAACCGCTAAGAAAGCAATCGCGAAATAATTAAATGCCGTAGGTCGCTACGGCATTTTAATTTAAAATGGATATTATTTCTTCAAACTCAAATAAATACGTCAGGCTTTTAAAGAGTCTTTCCGATAAAAAATCGCGCGACGAAAGCGGTTTGTTTTTGGCGGAGGGGGAAAGACTCATTAAAGACATGCCGTCGGATTTTTCGGCGGAGTTTTATCTCGTGGCTCAAAACAAGCTCGACGAGTTTTCGTACCTTACGGCAGGGAAAAAGTTTTTTGTGGCAACCGAGAGTGTTATAAAATATGCCTGCAACACGGTAACGCCGTCAGGGATAGTCGCCGCCGTCAAAAAGCCCCGTCGCACTTTTGAGCTTCCAAGGTCAAACGCTTTGCTTCTTGACAGTCTTCAGGACAGCGGAAACGTGGGTACGATAATAAGGACGGCGGTATCTTGCGGATTTAGCGACATATATCTTTTTTGCTGTGCCGACCCTTTTTCGCCTAAAGCGGTCAGGGCAAGCATGAGCGGGATATTCAAAGCGAGGGTTTACGACGTCAATTATGAAGAGTGCAAAACACTTCTGACCGTTACGGACTCCTATGCTCTCGATATGGACGGGGAGAATCTGTTCAAGGCAAATCTTCCCGCTCGGGTGACTTTTGTTGCGGGTAGCGAGGCGCACGGCGTATCCGACGATATAAAGTCGCTTTGCAAAGGCTCGGTTTCGTTGCCGATGGGAAATAATATGGAATCTTTGAACGTTGCAGTTGCCACGGGCGTTGCAATGTATTATACTGTAAATACAAACAATTAAGGAGATACTTATGTCAGGACACAGCAAATGGCACAACATTGCTCAAAAGAAAGGTAAAACCGATGCCGCAAGAGCAAACGTTTTTACCAAGATAGGACGTGAAATAGCGGTCGCCGTAAAAGCGGGAGGACCGGACCCTAACTCTAACAGCAAACTTCGTGACGTCATTTCTAAAGCAAAAGCCGCCAATATGCCTAACGACAATATTACGCGCAGTATAAAAAAGGCGTCGGGTGAGGGCAGCACCGTCAACTACGAGGAAATGACATACGAAGGCTACGGCGTGGGCGGAACGGCTTTTATCGTCGAAGCCTTGACGGATAACAAAAACAGAACGGCAGGCGACGTCAGACATCTTTTCGATAAATTCGGCGGTTCTTTGGGAGCTACCGGCTGCGTTTCGTATATGTTCAAAAAGAAGGGCATCATTATCGTCGACAAAACAACCATATCGGAAGACGAGCTCATGCTCACAGCATTAGACCTTGGAGCGGAGGATATCAATTCCGATGAGGAGTATTTTGAAATCGTTACTGCTCCGTCTGACGTATTTAAAATTAAAGAAGCACTCGAAGCGGCGGGAATTAAAGTGGAAAACGCTCAGGTGGATATGATTGCCGACACCGAAAGCGAACTCGACGAAAAACAGCAAGAAACGATTTTAAAGCTTGTGGATAAACTCGAGGAGCTTGACGACGTGCAGAACGTATATCACAACGCCGTCATCACGATTGCCGACGAGGAAGAATAATCGAGGAATAAAATGTTTAACGTAGAAGAGGTTTGCAAAAAAGCCAAGGAGGCTTCATATATTCTGGCAGGCTACACCTCCGAGCAAAAGAATAGAATGCTCGAGGCGGTGGCAGTAGCGCTCGAGGAGAACAAGTCGGAAATTTTAAAGGAAAACGCCGTAGACCTTAAAAACTACACAAAGCAAGATTCCGTCTTTGTCGACCGACTCACTTTGACGGGCGAGCGTATAGATACTATGATAGAGGGAGTGAGGCAGATTATTTCTTTGCCCGACCCCGTAGGCGAGATTGTAGAAACTTTCACCAACAAGGCGGGACTTGAACTTAAAAGGGTTCTCGCTCCTTTGGGAGTAATTGCCATAATATACGAGGCAAGGCCAAACGTCACCGTTGACGCCGCAGCACTTTGCCTTAAAAGCGGCAATGCGGTAGTGTTGAGGGGCGGTAAGGACGCAATCTGCTCAAACAGAGCGCTTTATAACGTGATGAGAAACGCTATTGCCAAGGCGGGAATGAATCCCGACTGTGTGGCATTTATAGACGATATTTCAAGGGAATCGTCAAAGGATATGCTCGGGCAGGGTAAATATATCGACGTGTGTATTCCCCGAGGAGGCGAAGGATTAAAGCATTTCGTGCTCGAAAACGCCACAATGCCGGTTATAGCGTCGTCGGGCGGAAACTGTCACGTTTACGTCGAAAAGACGGCAGACTTAGAGATGGCAAAAAATATCGTGTTCAACGCAAAGACTCAGCGTCCGTCCGTATGTAATGCGGCGGAGCATCTTATCGTCGATGAGGCAATATGCGAAAAGTTTTTGCCCATGGCTTACGACGCTTTGTCTACCAAAAACGTGGAAATCGTCGGAGACGAGAGAGCAAGAAAAGTTTTGCCGAAAATCGGGATTATGACCGATGAAGACTACGGAACTGAATACGAAGCCTATAAAATGTCGTTCGCGGTAGTAAACGGCGTTAAAGAAGCGGTGGATATGATTAACAAATATTCTACAAATCATTCGGATGCGATTATAACAAAAGACGAATTTGCAAAAAATTATTTTGAAAAGAACGTCGATTCCGCCTGCGTATACGTTAACGCTTCGACTCGCTTCACCGACGGATTTGAATTCGGGCTCGGTGCGGAAATGGGTATTTCCACCCAAAAACTCCACGCGAGAGGACCTATCGCTCTTAAAGAGCTTACGTCGGTAAAATACGTCATCGAAGGAAACGGACAGGTTAGAAACTAGACGCAAAAGAGGCTATTATGATTTATTTGGACCATGCGGCTACGACGCCGCTCGATAAAGACGTTTTAAAAGAAATGCTTCCTTTTTTCTCGGAAGATTTCGGAAACGCAAACTCTCAGCATACTTACGGTCAAAAGGCGGCAAGCGCGGTTATTAAGGCAAGAGAAGAGATTGCCGAATGTCTTAATGCCAAGCCGTCGGAGATTTATTTCACCTCGGGCGGAACGGAAGCGGATAACTGGGCGCTTAAAGGAGTAGCCTTGGCGCATAAAGACAAAGGCAGGCATATCATAACCAGCAAAATCGAGCACTCGGCTATTTACGCTTCCTGCAAACAGCTTGAAACTCTCGGATTTGAAGTAACTTATCTCGATGTGGACAGCGAAGGCTTTGTATCGTCCGACACTCTGAAAAACGCAATAAAGAATGACACTATTCTTGTTTCAATAATGTTTGCAAATAACGAGATAGGCACGATAGAACCGATAAAGGAGCTTTGCGCTATTGCCCACGAAAAGGGAGTCTTGTTTCACACGGACGCAGTTCAGGCGGCAGGCTCTGTAAAGCTTGACGTCAAAGACCTCGGCGTTGACCTTATGTCAATATCCTCGCACAAGTTTTACGGACCAAAAGGCGTGGGCGCGCTGTATGTCCGCAACGGAGTAAAGATAGAAAAGCTTATATCCGGAGGAGAACAGGAAAGGTCTAAAAGAGGCGGAACGACAAACGTTCCCGGCGTTGTCGGAATGGCTAAAGCATTAAAAAAAGCTTGTTTAGAGATAGACGAAAATGCTAAATACGTTTCCTCATTAAGAGACAGATTTGTTTCGGCGGTGGAGAGCAAAATTGAAATGATAAAGTTCAACGGACCAAGGCACGACCGTCTTCCCAATAACGCCTCATTCTCTTTCAGGTTTATCGAGGGCGAATCAATTTTGTTCTCGCTCGATTTAAAAGGCGTATGCGCTTCAAGCGGCTCGGCGTGTTCGTCAGGCTCGCTTGAGCCGAGCAGAACGCTCATGGCAATAGGCGTTCCCGTAGGAACGGCTCACGGCACGATACGGTTTAGTTTCGGGAAGCATAACACCGTTGAAGAAGTGGATAAAACCGTTGAAATTTTGGCAGATGAAGTAAACAGATTAAGACAAATGTCACCGCTTTTCAAGCAAGACAAGGAGAAAAAAGAATATGTATAACGAAAAAGTCATAAACGAATTCAGAAATCCCCGCAACGTGGGTGAAATAGAAAATTACGACGCAATCGGCACGGTCGGAAACGAAGTTTGCGGAGATATAATGCAAATCACTCTCAAAATCAAAGACGGAGTTATTGTCGATGCAAAATTTAAGACGTTCGGTTGCACGGCGGCAGTCGCTTCAAGCTCTATGGCTACAAGTATGATTATAGGCAAGACAATCGAAGAAGCAAAAAAAATCACCAATTCCGACGTCATCGAGGCTCTCGGCGGACTTCCCGCTCAAAAAATACACTGTTCTGTTTTGGCGGAAGAGGCCATTGCTCTTGCCATAGAAGACTACACCAAAAAACAAGCGGAAAAGAATAAGCAATAATCTTACAATATTTGGCATAAATTTAGGGCGTTTTCTACACATAATAATGTAGGAGGCGTTTATGAAAAACAGTTTGTTTATCGGTGTGGCGTTGGGTGCCATGGCTACAAGTTATCTCGTTTGCAGAAACGAAATGAAGCAGTCGAGAGAAAAGAGCTTTATAAGGAAAATCGAAAGGCTTTTTGATTAAATAAGCCGTTCGGCAAATAGCAAAACCAATATAAATTAACAATGCTAAGGCATTGTTTTTTTATTTTCAGCTTATTTTTAAGGATAGGGAAAAATACCGTTTTGTCCGTCAATAATTTTCGGCATTTTTCAGCCAAAAACTTATCTTTACACCTTGCAACAAATAAATGCAAACAGTTGACAAACATTTCAAAAGTTCTTATAATATTTAAAGTCAAATGCGCCATTAGCTCAGCTGGATAGAGCGTTGCGCTACGGACGCAAAGGTCAGGGGTTCGAATCCCTTATGACGCACCAAGAAAAAAGGACGCTATAGCGTCCTTTTTTCGTGTTCGGATTAAGCGTAGTCAGGCAAAGAAAAATTTTCAGTTTTTTTCACCTTTAAGGGGACGGACTGCAATCTGTATGATTGCTTAGACACCGTAGTTTAGACACCGTATATAATATTTAAGGCGATATTTATCACGGCAGGCATTTATGCTTGCCTTTTTTATTGCCTGAAATTTCAGGTCAACATAAACCGTAAACGATTTTAGAGTTTAAAAAGATACCGAGCGAGCTGAAAATAATAATTGATTTATCTTTTGAGCTATGATAAGATTTTATCGGGTAGTATATGAACGCTATTGAAATCAACGGATTGAAAAAATCGTTTGGCGACGTTAAGGCTGTCGACGATATAAGCTTTAAGGTTAAAGAAGGCAGCCTTTTTGCCTTTTTGGGCGAAAACGGCGCGGGCAAAAGCACAACGATAAACATTATAAGCACTCTACTGTTAAAGGACGAGGGCGAAGTTTTCGTGGACGGATTGAATATCGATAAGCAAGCGTCCGAAATTCGCTCAAAGATAGGAATTGTTTTTCAAGGATACGTCCTCGATAAAAGACTCAGCGTTAAGGACAATCTGAAAATCCGTGCTTCATATTACGGAATATACGGCGAGGCGTGGAAAAAGCGTTTCGCGGAACTGAGCGAAGTTTTTTCGCTCGACGAGATAAATGGCAGGGAATACGGGAAACTCAGCGGAGGACAGCGCAGAAGGGTGGATATAGCCAGGGCGCTCATTAACCGTCCTAAAATCCTGATTCTGGACGAGCCCACGACGGGGCTTGACCCACAGACAAGAAAGACGGTTTGGGAGATAATTTCAAACGTCAAAAAAGAAACGGGTATGACCGTGTTTTTGACCACTCACTATATGGAAGAGACGGCTAAAGCAGATACCGTTGTAATTATCGACAGCGGAAAGATAATAGCGGAAGGCTCGCCCGTCAGACTTAAAGACAAATATTCAAGCGATTACGTCAAGATTTATTATCCTAAAAATGAAACGATAGAAGAAAGTTTAAAAGGATATCGATATACCTATGAGGACAATTTCTACCGAGTCAAGGTTTCGTCAAGTGTTGAGGCCAAAGAGTTTGTTTTGGCGCACGGCAACATATTAAACGATTTTGAAATAATAAAAGGCGATATGGACGACGTGTTTTTAAACGTGACGGGCAAGACGCTGGGCGGTGAAAAATGAAAAACGATTTCGTATGCCTCGGCAATCTGATAAGCCGTGAAATAAAGATATTTTTAAAGGATAAGGCTTCTGTATTTTTTTCTATACTTGCGCCCATTATCATCTTGCTTCTTTATTTCTTATTCCTCGGCGATATGCAGGTAAGCTCTGTAGAGGCTACGCTCAAAGGAACGGGTGTCTCAAGAGACCTTATAAAGTCATTTATAGACGGCTGGATGCTCGCCGGCGTTGTGTCGGTTGCCTGCATAACGGTATCTTTTTCGGCATACAACGTTGTGCTTTCCGATAAAGAATGCGGGGCGCTTGACGATTTAAACTCGAGTCCCGTTAAGCGTTGGGTTATCAATTTAAGTTATTATATATACAATTTCACCGTCACACTGATAATTTGCACTATATTGCTTATAATCGTTTTTATCTATCTTGCCATAACGGGTTGGTATTTATCGGCAGGCGAGGCATTTGCAGTGATAGGAATGATTATCCTTTCTATTTTTTCCGCAACGTTAGTCACCACCGCAATTTGCGGATTCGTCAAGACGGTAAACGCTCATTCAGCACTTGTAGGAATACTCAGCGCGGTCAGCGGATTTTTAATCGGCGCATATATGCCCATAGGTATGTATCCTCAAGCGGTGCAATATATCGTATTGTTTATCCCCGGCACCTACAGCGCAGGCGTTTTCAGAAATCTGTTTATGAACGGAGCATTAAATGAAATAGGGAAGATTGCCCCTAATCATAAAGAGGCGCTCCAAGACGCATATTCTATAAACCTTGACTTTTTCGAAGATAAAATAGGTGCGGATATAATGGTTTATGCGCTCATTGCCATGATAGCCATTTTTGCCGTGTTAAACGTTGCACTCGCTTTCGTCTTGCCAAAACTTAAATATCTGTCCGCAATAAAAAAGCCGAAAAATAAAAAGACAAAAGATTTATACGAATAAATTAAGCAAGTGTGTTTTTTTCTTTACGGATATTAAAAAATTCGTCCGAACGTAAAACATAAAAATAAATTTTAAAAACTAAATGCTTTAAAACAGTTGTTAAATTCTGTTATTTGTTGTATTATATTAGCAACGGAGGCTTAGCCCAGTTGGTTAGAGCGCTTGCTTGACATGCAAGAGGTCACAAGTTCAAGTCTTGTAGTCTCCACCAAAGCTAACTTGGTTAGCAAGTATTTTACAAGAGAAGAACCGTTTAATCTGATGATATTCTCTTGCCTACTAAACCCGCCATTAAGTTGGCGGGGTCCAACATCTTTGACTGGGCAAGGCTCAGTTTTTTAATTAGGAGGCATAGCTCAGTTGGTTAGAGCGCTTGCTTCACATGCAAGAGGTCACAGGTTCGAGCCCTGTTGTCTCCACCAATCGAAACCTAAAACGAACTCCTTTTGCGAGAACAGTTTTAGGTTTTTTTATTAAAAAAACTACTGTTGACCAGTAGCTTAAATCATTCGCAGAAGGAGGTGACACGCGGTGCCACTCGGAGCCCTAACTTGCTGTATAAAAGCTTCCATACAACATCACCTCCTTAACGCACCTAACATATTGGCACCTTATGTTTCGGTGTTCATATTATATTCAAAATTTCTTTGATTGTCAAGGTAAACGGCGGTTTATGCCGCGAAAGCCGCTTGACGTGAGAAAGGCGTATGGTAGGCTGTCTGCCTATGGCAAACAAAAGCCCCTTGGGGCGTTTGGTCTTGGCTCTTTGCCTGAATACCGTACGCCGCAGAGGCTCGCGTCAAGCGGAACGTGGAATAAATAGCCGTGGTTTGCTGTTTTTACAGGTAAATCTCTACTTCAAATTCGTACTTTACAAGGTTTGCTCTGAACGGCACTTTGTAGGAAAGTTTAACTGTTTTAGAGCATAAAGAAAAGCCCCGACGGCTTTCGTCATCGGGACTTATGTTTATCGGGGCGCTGAATTGTATTTCTATTTTGTCGTCATAGAGCGTCACTTGCTTTACAAGGTAATTTATTAGCAGTTTCGGCTCTAATGCCAATGCTTGGCTGTAAAATTCGCGTATTTGTTTTTCGGTAAGCTGTACGGCAGTTTTGCTCTTTTCTATGAGTATCTGCTTTTCAAGTTCACTTTGTCGGTTTTCCAATTCTCGCAAGCGTTTCATCGCGGTATTGCTTGTGCCGCCGTTTTCTATTGCGGTCATAATATTTTGAATGGCATTTTGCGTTTGCCGCTGTTCTTTGAGTAGCAAGTTCAAAACGATGTTTGCCTGTGCTTGCCGTTCCTGCTCCCGCATTAAACTTCTTACGATATAATCAAGATTATTCGTTTTCTGGATTTGCTCAATCACGCTTTCAAGCACGATTTTTTCGAGTATATCTTTGCGTATAGCCTGTTTGCGGCAGTCATTCAGCTTTGATTTGCGCCCACGGCATTTATAATAGTATTTTCTTTCGCCGTTATGTGCCGTTCCGTTTTCGCCTATTATTGATTTACCGCAATAGCCGCACTTTATCTTGTCTTTCAGTAAGTAGGTAATGTATTCGCTGCGCTTGCCGAACTTATTAGCGTTTACTTTTGCTCTGACCTTTTCGAAAGTTTCTTTCGGTACGATTTGCGGATAGATGTTGTCGAACACTTCGCCGTTATGGCGGTATATCCCCGAATATCTTTCATTGCCGAGTATTCCGTAAACCGTGTTAGGTACAAACGGTTTGCCCTTATGCAACAAACCTTTGCCGTTCAGTTCTGCGATGATGTCTTTCACATATACGCCGATAGAATACCGCTCAAAGATGTACCGTACTATGTCGGCTTCTTCGGGGACTATCACGGCTTTCTTGTTTTCGTTCTTGTATCCGTACGGTATCTTGCCGCCCGTCAGATTGCCTTTCCTGCGGCTTTCGTTATTGCCGCGCCGTATCTTTTGAGAGAGTTCCGCGCTGTAATATTCCGCATATCCTTCCAGCATACTTTCAAAGATGATGCCTTCGGGCGTGTCGGGCACAAACTCTGTCGCCGATACGACTTTAACGCCGTTGTCTTTCAAGGCTTTCTTGTGTATCGCCGTTTCGTACTTGTTCCGCGAGAATCTGTCGAATTTGT
>ERZ779737.453-NODE-453-length-38886-cov-9.715949_pt1 | contig 38886 bp, 41 predicted proteins | sample MGYA00511889_ERZ779737 | MGnify/ENA primary metagenome ERZ779737 (study PRJEB29588, sample SAMEA2163575) | human gut metagenome | biome: human gut; feature: human-associated habitat; material: faeces | place: Denmark | collected 2008/2010 ... | reverse complement strand
AGAGTTAATTTTCATGTACTTCACTTCCTATCTTTATTACAAGATAATCTTATCATTTTTTAGTAATTCTTGTCAATATAAAAAGTGAGATTTTACTCACTTTTTTGTTGTTTCTAAACTGCTTACAAAATTATCATATACCTTTTTTAGTTCAATATCTCTTATTTCCATTCCAGCTTCTTTTCTCATTATTACTAAAGTCTTTTGGTAATAATTAGTATCTTTGTTTTTTTCTTGAGATACAACTTTAGTTATTAATCTATCTTTTATGTCAGAAACATTTTCTTTTTCTTTTGTTTCTGTTCTTAATATAATATGGTAACCATAAGATGTTTCTACTAAGCTTGTAGTATATTTATTATCTTTTAGTTTTTTAGCAGCTTTTACAAAGTTTTCTTCTAAGCTAGAGTCAAATTCTACTGTAAAGTTTTCTGTAGTTATATCGTCTTTGTATTTAGTTTTAACTTCTTCCCAAGAACTTCCACCTTTAAGTGCTTTTAGTATTTTTTCTGCAGTAGCTTTAGCTTCGTCTTTTGTAACACTAGAAGAAGTTTTAACTAATATGTGTTCCACTTTAAATGGAGCAAAATAGTTTTCTTTGTAATAATCTTTAATATCTTTGTCTGTTACTTTTGCTTTTAAGTATTCTTCTACCAAAAGGTTTCTTTTGTACTCTAATTTTAAGTATTCTAAAAAGTCTTCTTCTGAGTCAAAGTTATTTTGTTTTAAAAATTGTTCTTTTTTTATTCCATAATAGCTTTCATATGTTGAATAGTAATTTTCTTTTGATTTATTGATTTCTTCTAAATCACTTTCTGTTAATTTGTACTTCTCATCAAGTATTAATTTATCTACTTGTTGTACTATTTCACTAGCGCCATATTTTAGTTTTAATCCACTGTAAAGCGAGTCTGCTGTTATAGTTTTATCTTTAACTGTAATTGATACTTCTTCTCCATTTTCTAACTTAGCAATTCTTTTTGGCCAAAAAATATACATCACTAGTACCCCTACTACTAAACCAATAATTATTCCTTTTCCATTTGTTTTAAAAAATTCTTTCATGTTTACCCTCCATAATCATTTTACTATACATTTACTTTATTTTCAATTGTTTTTGTGTTTTTTTCATTTAATGCATTTCTTACAGGCGAATAACTTACTCGGTGATATTTGCATGGACCATTAGTCTGTAGTGCTTCTAAATGTTTTTTAGTACCATATCCTTTATTATTTTTTAAATCATACATTGGATACTCTTTGTCCATCTCATCTAACATATGGTCTCTTGTTACTTTAGCAATTATACTAGCAGCTGCAATTGACTCACTTTTTGCATCTCCCTTTATTATTGAAGTTGACGGGATATTTAATTCGAGTTTCATAGCGTCTATTAATATATGTTCAGGTGTGATATTGAGATTTTTTATTGCTTCTTTCATAGCTATTTTTGTTGCTTCATAGATGTTTACTTCATCTATTACTTTCTCACTTACTATACCTAGTCCTATAGATATAGCATTTTCTTTTATTATTTTGTACATTTCTTCTCTTTTCTTTTCGCTTAACTTTTTACTATCTTTAATGTCTTTATGATAAAAGTTTACAGGAAGAATACAAGCACATGCGACAACTGGGCCAATTAAAGGCCCACGCCCTACTTCATCTACACCTGCTATTAATGTAACGCCTTCTTTATATAAATTATTTTCGTACTCTAGCACTAGTAATCACCTCTTTCATTTTATTATAAATTGTATCTGTGTCAAGTCCTAGGTACTCTAATAATTCTTCTCTAGTTCCTTCGTTTACAAACTCGTCTTTTATAGCATAAGTAATTATTTCTTTATCAGTTATACTACTTAAGTAACTCCCAAGACCACCTATTTGCATACTTTCTTCATATACAAATATAGGCTTATTTTTATTAGTTATTTCATTAAACATTTGAAAGTCTATTGGTTTTAAGAATCTAGCGTTTACTAAAGAAACGTTGTACCCATCACTTTTTAGTTTATCAATAACACTAGTACTTTCGTTTACAAAGTCGCCATAAGTTATAAGTGTAGCATCTAACCCATCAGTTATTTTTTCCCAAGAACCTACTTGTATACTAGTTATTTTTTCTTCTTTATACTCTATTCTTTTTTTAGAGTATCTTATTATAAATGGACTATTTGTTTTAATAGCAGTGTTAAGTAAGTTTGCACTTTCAACAGAGTCTTTTGGTACACTTATAATAAGTTTAGGAATAGGAATTAAGAATGATACATCAAACACTCCTTGATGTGTTGACCCATCAGCTCCTACTAAACCACATCTATCTACTCCAATTATTACGTGCGAATTCATTCTAGCAATATCGTGTAATACTTGATCGTATCCTCTTTGCAAAAAGCTTGAGTAAATACTAACAAAAGGAATAATTTTATTTAAACTCATTGCATTAGCAAGTACTAAAGCGTGTTCTTCAGCTATACCGACATCTATAAAATTTTTAGGAAACATACTTTTAAATTTAGTTAATTTACTTCCACTTTCCATTGCTGGAGTTATTACAACAATATTCTTTTTCATAAGTCTAATTAAATTATTAGATATTACTTCACTCCAAGTTGGGTTAGTGTCACTAGAAAGTATTACACCGGTTTCTTTATTGAAAGGTCCTACTCCATGCCACTTACCAGTTGTATCTTTTTCTGAATAAATGTAGCCTTTTCCTTTTTCGGTTATAACGTGAAGAATAACAGGGTGTGTACTTTCTTTTGCTCTTTTTAAGTACATTTCTAGTTCGTTAAAGTCGTGTCCGTTAATTGGCCCGTAGTAGTCTAATCCAAGTTCTTCAAATATAAAGCCTTCTTTTAAGTAAAGCTTTTTGATACTTAATTTTATGTTTTTAATCATTCTAACTAGTGGTTTACCTATTAATGGAATTTTGTTTAATATTCCTTTAGCTTTATCTTTAGTGCTTTCATAATGTTTGTTACTTCTTAAGTTATCTAAATGGTTATGTAGTGCACCTACATTTTTATTTATACTCATTTCATTATCATTTAAGATTATTATAAATTTTGTTTTAACTTCACCTATATGGTTTAGTGCTTCATAAGATAGTCCATTTGAAATAGATGCATCTCCTATAACACTAATTACGTTATATTTTTCTTTATGCATATCTCTTGATAAAGCAAACCCTAATCCTGCACTTAAGCTAGTACCAGAGTGCCCTGCTTCATATGAGTCTCCTTCAGATATTTTTTGAAAGCCACTTAAGCCATTAAATTTTCTTAATGTGTCAAACTTGTCTGCACGTCCAGAAAGTATCTTGTGTACATAACTTTGGTGAGACACATCAAATATAAGCTTATCTTTATTAAAATCAAACACTTTATGTAGCATAATAGTAAGTTCTACCACACCTAAATTACTTGATAAATGTCCACCTGTTTTAGAAATACTACTAATTAAAAACTCTCTTATATCACTAGCTAAAAGAGTTAACTCATCTTCATTCATTTTCTTTAAAAATTTATCATTCTTTATTTCTTTTATATTCATAATACACCTGCCTAATCATTATAGTTTATTTTATAATATAAGTCAAATAAAAGAACACCACTTAGGTGTTTATTCTTTTATGTCTTCCAATTTAACACTAACTAATTTACTTACTCCACTTTCTTGCATTGTAATACCATATAGTAAGTCTAAGAATTCCATAGTTTTCTTTTTGTGTGTTATTACAAGAAGTTGAGTTTTTCCTTTATAATGTTTTATGTATTCTCCAAACTTTTCAACGTTGATTTCATCTAGCGCACTTTCTACTTCGTCTAGTATAACAAATGGAACATCCTTTAAGTTCATTATTGCAAACAACAAGCTTATTGCAGTTAAAGTTTTTTCTCCACCACTTAAAAGACTAAGGCTTCCTGGACGTTTTCCAGGCGGATTTGCAATTATGTCTATACCAGTTTCAAGCACGTTAGTTGGCTCTGTCATAACAAGATATGCATTTCCTCCACCAAATAAATCTTTAAATACTTTAGTAAATTCAATATTCACTTTCTTAAATGTAGTTGCAAACTTATCTATCATTATATCGTCCATATTATTAATTATTTCTAGTAAGTTCTTTTCACTACTTTCTAAGTCACTTTTTTGAGTAGTTAAAAATTCAAATCTCTTGCTAACTCTATCGTACTCATCTATGCTTGCTAAGTTTACTTCTCCCAAAGTTTTAAGAATTCTCTTTATCTCATTTATTTCATTTCTAGCTACTTCTATATCTATATCTAATTCAAAATCATTTCTCGCTTTTTCATAAGTTATACCATATTCTTCATTTAATCTATTTAGTAAATTATCTAATAACACTGATAATTTAGCTTCTTTTACACTTAAACCATTTAATAAGTCAGTACTTTCTTTTGTTTTAGCTTCATATTTTTTAACAGTACTCTCTTTTAATTCCAACTCACTTATTAGTTCTTTTCTTTTAGTTATTTTATTATTTATAGTTTCTTCTAAAGCCTTTTTAAGTGACTCTACTTCATAGTATTCTTTTAATATAGTATCTAACTCTGTATTAGAGTTTTTTTTATCAATTCCATTTAATTCGAGAACTACACTTTCTAACTTAGTAGTTAACTCATTTATTTTATTAGTTGTATTATTCTGTTTTTCACTTGCATTTAGTACATTTAAATTAGCTTTATAAATCATATCTGTTAAGTTAGTAATATTTTCATTTATTTCTTTTAACTTTAGTTCATTAGTTTCTATATCCTTTATAGTAATAGTCAAATTCTTAGTTACTGTATCTAACTCTGTTTTATCTAGAATTCCACTAGAACTTTTTGATTTACTTCCACCAGTAAGTGAGCCACCCACATGAATTATTTCTCCGTCAAGTGAAACCACCCTGTATCTAGAAGATATTTTTTTACTAATACTAAGAGCATTTGCTACATTATCAGCAACTATTATGTTACCTAATTGGTTCATTATGATGTTATAAAACCCACTATCATATTCTACTAAATCACTTGCTAAACTAACAAATCCTTGCATACGTTTTACTATATTTAATACATTAGGTTCAATACTTTTAGGCTTAATTAGATTTAAAGGAAAGAATGTAACTCTACCTTTGTTGTTTCTTTTTAAATATTCAATAGCCATTTTTGCGTCGTTATCATTTTCTGTAATTACATAATTTACAGCACCACCCAAGCTTACATCTATTGCATCATAATATTCGCTTTTAATATTGATTATACTTCCAATAGTGCCTTTTATTCCTTTTAAAGATGGATTTGATACTACACTTTTTACTCCATATGGAACTTTAGTCATATTGTCAATGTTATATTCTAGTATCTCTTTTTTGTTAGTTAATTCATATTTTCTTTTAGTAAGTTTTGAAATATCTTCACTTACACTAGAAGAATCTATTTTAGCTTTCTTATAATCATTATTTAATTCATTTAATCTATTAGTAGACACTTCTAGTTGTCTATTATCTTCTTCTAAAGCCACCCTTAATTTAGATAGTTCACTTGTTAAACTTAGTTTTTCTTCTTCTAAATATGTTATTCTTAATTTTACTTCATCACTATTTTTATCATATTTATCTCTTTCTTTTAACAGTTCTTTTTTAGAGTTAAGGCTTGTTAGTTCTTCTGTTTTAGAAAGGAGTGTCCTTTGTAAATCAGATATTTCATTATCTAAGCTTGTTCTTTCTAATTTTAACTGTTCAATTAACGTTTTCTCTTCAGTATCTTTTGTCATTTCACTAGCAAGACTTAATTCTAAAGACGCTTTTTCTTCTTTAGTTGTTGTGTATTCTTCATTATATTTTGCTATGTCTGTAGCTAAAACACTAACTTCTATACTTTCTAGTCTAGCTTTCTTTTCTTTATAGATACTTGCTTTTTCTGCTTGCTCTTTTAAGGGTTCAACTTGAAGAGCTAGCTCATCAATAATCATGTTAACTCTCTCAATATTTTCATTGGTCTTAGCTAGTTTTCTTAATGTTTCTTCTTTTCTTTTTTTATATTTTAAAACTCCTGCTGCTTCTTCAATTACAGTTCTCTTTTCAATTGGATTACCGCCTAGTATTTCACTTATTTTTCCTTGAGGAATAATACTCAAGCTTTCTTTAGAACTAAATGAGTCTAAAAATAAGTCAGTTATATCTTTTAGTCTTACTTTTTCTTTATTTATAAAGTACTCATTTTCTCCGGTTTTATATAGCACACGTTTAATTTCTATTTCTGTGTAGTCTAAAGGTAAACTTTTATCAGTGTTATCTAGTACTATTTCTACTTTAGCACTCCTACTTGCTTCACGAGAATTTGAACCATTAAATATTACGTCACTCATATTATTAGACCCACGTAGTGTTTTAACAGATTGTTCCCCCATTACCCATTTTAAAGCATCAACTATGTTACTTTTACCACTCCCGTTAGGACCCACTATACCTGTAAAGTTTCTATTAAGTTCTAAGTTTACGTTATCAGCAAAACTTTTAAAACCATTTATTTTTATCTCTTTTATATACACCCTTAATCACCTACACATTTATTTATTGCCTCTTTTGCCGCGTGCTGTTCAGCATCTTTTTTACTACTTCCTTTTCCTGTGCCATAAACAATTCCATCAATTACTGCATTTACTATAAAGTACTTTTTATGTCCTGGTCCACCTTCTTTTACTAAGACGTACTCTACACTTTTCTTGTTTGTTTGAACAAGTTCTTGAAGTGAACTTTTATAGTCATTTAAAAAGTCTACATTTCTTTCTATATATGGAACGATTAACTCGTCAAAAAATTTAGTTACTGTATTTAAGCCAAGCTCTAAATAGATTACACCAATTACAGCTTCAAATACATCTGCAACAACTGTCTTATTTGGATATCTAACACTATTTCCAACTTTAATATAACTAGCTAAATTTAATTCTTTAGAATATTCAAATAAGGCATTCTCACATACATAAAGGCTTCTTTTTTTGCTCATTTCTCCTTCAGTTAATCTTTTTGATTTATATATGTAGTCACTGCTAACAAGTTCCAAAACTGCATCTCCTAAAAATTCTAGTCTTTCATAAGATACACAGTTGTGTTCATTTGCATAACTTGTATGCGTAAGTGCTATTGGAAGTAAGTGGCTTTTTGATAAGTCTATTCCAAATTTTTTTAATGTTTCCATAACAATCTCCTTTCTACATTTCTAATCAATATATTCTATTATATCAATTTTACATCAAATTTGCTAGATTTTATTTATTTTTATTTATTTTTTTAGTATAATTGTGTTGGTGAGATATGAAAAAGTTACTTATTAAACTTATTAGAATGTATCAAAGTACTCCGCTTTCTAGTCACAGGCAGTGTGTATTTATTCCAACTTGTAGCGAGTATATGATTACTTCTATTAATGAGTTTGGCGTAATTAAGGGAATATACTCCGGAATTAAAAGAATATTAAGGTGTCACCATAAAAAAGAATTTACTATAGATATGGTGCCAGTAAAGGAGAAAAAGAAATGAAAAAGATTATTGTTTTATTATTAAGTTTATTATTAATTACAGGGTGTCAAAATGAAGAAGTGAGTACAAAAACAGCATATGCTACTTATTACCCACTTGAATATGCTACAAATTATATGTACTCGTCTTTTGCTAAAGTTAAGAGTATTTATCCAAACGGAATAGATACTAAAAGTTACGAGTTAACAGAAAAACAAAAAGGAATTTATTCTAATGGAGATACATTTATTTATGCTGGAGTAACTGACGAAGTTAAATTAGCTGCAGAATTTTTAAACGCTAACTCTAACCTAAATATAATAGACGGGACTAAGGGACTAAGTTTTTCAAATGACGTGTGTGAGTTATGGCTTGACCCATCTAACTACTTGATGATAGCTAGAAATATTAAGTCTACTTTAATAGATTATACTAGTAATGTGTATGACGAAGAAAAGATAGATAAATTATATAATGAGTTAAAAATTAAAATTAGTGAAATAGATGTTGAACTTACTATGATGGGGAAAAATGCTAGTAAAAAGAATATTTTAGTTACGGATAATATATTTAATTATTTAAGTAAATATAATATTAATGTTATTTCAATAGATAATAAAAACGAGAGTAACACTAAAGCTTTAAATGAAGCAAAGAAACTTATTAATAACAAAGATTTGAAGTATATTTATGTATTAAAGGGAAGTACTCTTAGTAGTGAAACTGAAACATTTATTAAAAACTATAATTTAGAAAAACTAGAAATAGACCCGATGTATACTTTAACAGATGATTTAAGAAAAGATGGACATGACTACATTAGTGTTATGATGGACAATATTGCAAAATTTAAAACTGAGTTATTTCGTTAACTCAGTTATTTTTCTATTCCTAAATATTCATATGTTTTGTCTGTTACTTGTCTACCCCTTATCGTTCTTTTAATGAAACCTTCTTGAAGTAAGAATGGCTCGATTACATCTTCTATAGTTGTTTGTTCTTCACCAATAGATGCAGCAATACTCTCTATCCCAACAGGTCCTCCATTAAATTTATTGATAAGACTTTCTAAATATTCAATATCTGTTTTATCAAGTCCACTTTCATCTACATTTAGTCTCTTTAAGCTTTCATTTGTAATGCTTTCATTTATAACGTCTAAGCCTTTTACTAAAGCAAAATCACTTACCCTTTTAAGTAGTCTATTTGCAATTCTTGGTGTTCTTCTACTTCTTTTTGCAATTATTTCTGCAGCCTTATCATCAATGTTTAAGTTTAGTACTCTTGCACTTCTTTTTACTATAGTTTTTAATTCTTCTGTTGTGTAATAATTTAGTTTACAAGTGATACCGAATCTATCTCTTAATGGACTTGATAAGTCTCCAGCCCTTGTGGTTGCCCCCACCAAAGTAAAAGGTGGTAAATCTATATTTATATTCCTGCTTTGCCCTTCAGTACCAATTACAATATCTAGTTTAAAGTCTTCCATTGCTGAATAAAGTATTTCTTCAATATATCTTGGAATTCTATGTATTTCGTCAATAAACAAAACGTCATAAGGTTCTAGTGTGCTTAATATTGCAGCTAAGTCTCCACTTTTTTCAATAGTTGGACCTGAAGCTGTTTTAATGTTTACTCCTAACTCGTTTGCAATTATATGTGAAAGTGTTGTTTTTCCTAGTCCTGGAGGACCATAAAGTAAAACATGGTCTAAGCTAGTGTTTCTCATTTTTGCAGCTGTTACAAAGACTTTTATGTTTTCTTTAACATCAGTTTGACCTATGTATTCGTCAAAAACTTGTGGCCTTATTGTTTTCTCAAAGTTATCACTTTCTTGATATTCACTTTTTAGTTCACTATTCATAAGTACTCCTTTCTTTATCTAAATAATAATTTTAATGCTTCTTTTATTTGACTTTCAATTGATAAACTTTTATCAATTTCTTTAGCTATTTTAGATATATCTTGTTTTTTATATCCAAGGCTTACTAAAGCTTCAACAAGCTCATTATTTACTTCGTTCTTTTCATTCCCCGTTACAAGTTTTCCTCTTAAGTCTAGAATTATTTGTCTTGCTAACTTCTCTCCTACTTTAGGAAATTTTTGTAAGTATAATATATTTTCTCTTTCAATTGCGTCTATTACACCACTAGCCTTACCACCTGCAAGTATACCAATAGCTGTTTTAGGACCTAACCCTTTTACGCCGATTAACTTTAAAAATAATTCTCTTTCTTCATTTGTAATAAAACCATATAAAGAATACTCATCTTCCTTAATATAATTATATAAATATACTTTTATAGTACTATCAAGTTCAAAACTGTAAGGGTTTGGTGTGTTTACTTTAAATCCTACTCCATAAGTTTCTATAACAATATATGAAGGATACACATCACTTACTTTACCATATATATAGTCTAACATAATCTTCACCCATATTAATTTTATAACAAAAAGACTAACAAAACAAGAGTTGTTAATCTTTTTTATAGTTTTTTTAAATTCTTGCTATTTCATTTTTTGTTTTAGTAATCTTGTTTTCAACACAAACTCTTTGAACTATAAACATACATAATATCAAGTTTGCTGTAAAAGACCCACCATAACTCAAAAATGGCACTGGTACACCAGTAAGTGGAATAAGCGCTAGTATACCTAAGAAGTTTACCATTAAGTGTAAAAAAATATATATAGCTATTCCATAACACATAATTGAGTTTCTTAAGTTTACACTTTCTTTTGCAATTTTTACAATCCTATAAAGTATATACATGTAACCAAATATAAATAATATACTAAATATTAAGCCCATTTCTTCAACCATTATTGGGAAGATAAAGTCAGTATGTGCTTCTGGTAAGTATAGGTATTTTTGAGTTGAGTTACCTAAACCTTTTCCAAATAAACCACCGTTATTTATTGCAATAAAACCGTTGCAAACTTGATAACCTGTTTCTTCTGTGTATCTTGTACAAGGAGCTTTAAATGTAAGACGAGACTTTTGCATGTCGTTTAAAAAGTCACTTCCACTTAGTATAAAAACTGCACCAATTACAGCAACTGTACCGCCTATAATCTTAAGCATTTTAGCCCAGTCATTAGATGGAAATGGAATAGCTAAGAATGTAAGAAAAACTATCCCAGCAATTATAATAGCTGTTCCCAAATCAGGTTGTAAAGCTACCAGTAAAAATATTATAAAACCTAAAGCTAAAGGTGCAAAAAATTCATATTTTAAATTTTTCTTATCAGCCATGTTATTATAATATATCGCCATAAAAAGTATTATTATTGTTTTTGCAAATTCACTTGGCTGGAAAGTAAAGAATTTAAAGTCTATCCAGCTTTTTGCACCGGACATTACTTTACCATTAATTAGTAAGAATATTAGCGTACCTAAAATAAATAAAACTCCAAAAGAAACAAGTTTTTTGTATTTATATAAAGGCATTCTAAGTATTATGAAAAGTCCCATTAAATAGGCACCAAACACAAATATGCACTGTCTTATAAAGAAGTAATATGGACTTTCTTTGTATGATAAAACCGCGCTGACGTTTGATGCTGAAAGCACCATAATCACGCCAACTATACTATATAAAATACACATTATAAATAATGGCTTATCCATTTTACTAAATATACTTACCTTCTTCATATTATCACTATATATATAATACCATATTTAAGTCCAAAAATGAACTAGTTTTTTTGTATTTTATGTAAAAAGACCCATTTTTTAAAAGTCCTTATTTATTTAATTTTAAAGTACTAACGTTTTTCTAAACTACAAGTTTTTAATAAATGTTTCAGTTTCACTACTAAGAGTACTTCCCTTTAATACATAAATATATTGAATATCTTTATTATTAATATTTTTCTTTGTTTCATTTAAAGATGTAGTATTACTTTTCTCTATTAGTTTAGTATTTCAAACATTTTTTCTCTTACACTTTTTAATTTTTCAATACTAAAAGATACTTTTACATATTCATTATTTATCACAATCCTTCACTCCACAAAATAATATTTCACCATGATTGTACCAAATATGCAACATATTTTAAAGTGTAATATTAAATTTTCTTTAAATTTGGGTGTTTACTATGTCAAATTCAAAGTTTTTGCTTATATTATTATAGAAGATAAAAGGAGGGAATTTTATGTATTACTACGGATATAGTGGAGGATACGGAAATACTGGATATAATACTTGTTGTCCTACATACGGTGGATACGGTTACAATAACTATGGCGGATATGGATATGGCGCTGCTATAATTCTTGTACTATTTATTCTTTTAGTTGTTGTTTTTGGAGCAGGTTTCTTAAACTACAATAATTAAAAAAAAGGAAGTCTAGTCTTCCTTTTTGCGTGTATAAATTTTTCTTTTATATGTTAAATCTTCACTGTGATACTCTCCTATTACATCACTAATAAATTCTTCATTATTTATTATAGGAAAATACTTATCAGCTACGTGAGAATCGTCTACTATAGTTAAAATCATTCTATCTGTATACGGCATCATTTCTTCATATATTTTAGCTCCACCTATAACATAGATGTTTTCACTAACAAAATCAGTTCTAAGTAGTTCATCAATAGACTTAAACACCCTATAATCTTCTGTTGTCTCTAGTGTTTTAGATATTACTAAGTATTTTCTACCTTCTAACTTTTTAGGTAAGCTTAAAAGTGTGTTTCTTCCCATTAATATATAATGATTATATGTAACAAGTTTAAAAAACTCTAAATCTTCTTTTATATGCCAGATTAATTTGTTGTTTAGTCCAAGTTCGTTATTTTTTCCAATACATGCAATTATAGTATACATATTTACTCACTTACTGGAAAATTAATCTTTCCTAAATCTTTATAGTTTAGTACTTTAATGTCTTTACACTCATCATCATTATTAAATTTATAGAAATCTTTCACATCAGGATTTACCCATAACTCTGGACTTGGTGGGTTTAACACATAATCACATACTTTAACTTTCAAATCAGTACTCTTTAATACATCAGGAACAATTCCTTTTTTTAAATTAATTAGCTCTTCTTTAGTTAAAGTTTTTAGTATTTTATCATACTCCTCTTTGTAATTTTCAAGTTGTCCTTCTAACCAAGTTCTATTTTTGTACCCTTCGTATATACTTAGTGTTTTCCCTCTTTCAATAAGTTCTTTTATTTTTTCAACTTGATTAACATATATATGAGCATCTTTTATACTCCAACTAAGTGTTCCAACTTTATAGCCCCCGACTCTTGCATATAAGTGCATTAAAGCTGCAAATTGAGTTACATTAAATGGTAGACCTAAAGGTACATCACAACTTCTTTGGTGTACATACATGTTTAGTGTTCCGTTTGTAATATCTACTTCATGACTCCATACACAAGGTCTTAAAACTCCTTTATCCAAGTGACAGTTATACCATAAGCTCATTACATTATCTCTTGCTTCAGGGTGATTTTTAATTATATCAAGTACTCTATCTACACCTTTATATTTGTTTACAATGTAGCCGTATGCTTCACCAATAGTGCCAGCATATTCTTTACCAAAGTATTTATGAATTTCTTTAATTTCGTGTGACCCATCCGGATTTAATACTTTTTGCTTTGCATTCCAGTAACCATCCAAGTCTATCTTCCATTCATCCCAAATAGATACTCTTCTATCTTGAAGCCAATTAACATCATTACTTCCAACTTGATATATCCAAAGTAGTTCTAAAAAAGCTTGTCTACTAAATAGTTTTTTTACAGTTAGGATCGGAAACTCCTTACTAACATCTAAATTAAAATTATAGCTAGGTATCTTAATAGTATTATTAATAGTTCTATTTTCTACTTCCTTCCCCTCGTTTAATATCTTTTTACATAGTCTTAAATATTCTTCATCCCATTTTAACATTTGTATTACCTCCATTAAAAGAATAACATTTTTAAATAGCTAAATCAAGAGTTTAACTATATATTTTTAAAATATTGATTTTTAGTGTTTTTTTTGGTACAATATAGCATGAAAAAAGAGGTGTTACTATGTTAAAATTATGTGATATATTAGATGAAAAAGAGAAAGTTTTACATGAAGTAAGTACTGAAGCAACTTTTCCACTTGATAAAAAATATTTTGAATTAATTGATGAAGCTTATAATTATTTAAGACTTAGCCAAGATGATGAGAAAGCAAAAGAATTGGATTTAAGACCTGGTATGGGCCTTGCATTTTGTCAGCTAGGTGTTTTAAAAAGGATATTCATTATATCTTATAAAAACGAAGATGGAGAATTTACTGAGTATACAGTAATTAACCCTAGATTAATAAGTCACTCAAATGAACTTGTTTATGTTGAAGAAGGAGAAGGTTGTTTGAGTGTAAATAGAGATGTTAAAGGTATTGTTCCAAGGTACGCTAGAATAACTGTAGGTTATTATGATATAAATGGAAATTATGTTGAATCTAGAGTTAGAGAAGAAATGTCAGTAGCATTTCAACATGAAATGGATCACTTAGATGGCATTATGTTTACTGATAAAATTGATAAAAAAAATCCCTATAAAAATATGGATAAAATGAGAGCTATTTAAAATTAGTTCTTTTCTTTTTGATAAAAATATTATATAATCATATTAAGATAAGGAGTGGTGAAATGAAGAATATATGGAGAATTATTTTTTGGGGGATTATTTTAATTATATCTTTATGTGCTGGGGTGTTAGGAGTTATTTATAGTAATCAAAATTTCAATAAAAGGAAAAATGATCTAGTAAATATCGTTGAAACTTTTAATAGTAACCAACTTATAAATAATTATAAAAAAATTGATGTTAATCTAACTGCTAAATTAAGTGATAAGAATATTATTGTGTCTTATACTGGTAACGTAAATAAAGATTATATATTTAAATTTAAAAAGAATTATTTAGAGACTACTATTAATAAAAATGATAGCATTGCCGATATAGTTGTAATGCTTATAACTGATAGTGTTTCTACCATTCATGGCGAAGCTCAAAATAGTATAAATGATTTATTTAATAGTAACATTTATAACTTTAAATTTAGTGATGGAATATCTTATACTGATAAAACTGATAAATTTATAGTTAAAATTAATTTGGATAATTACATAAAAAATAGAACTAGTGATTAGTTCTATTTTAATTTTAAAATATTTTCATTATAACTTTTGGTTTCGTTTACAGTTTTTCTTAATTCATAATTTAAAAGAAGTAATATTTTATCATTTAGTCTATATTTATTTAATAAGTCTTTTACTTTGCTTATTGTTAACTCTGAATAGTTAGATATCTCTTCTAAAGTAATATTAAACTTTTTACTTGCACACATTGCGAACAGTAAATTAGCAGATAGACCATTTCTTGTATATTCATATGATAATAAAGTATCATGATTTAGTCCTTCTTCTAATAAACCACAGTGATTTAAAATACTTAATTTTTTTCTAAAGTCATAATAGTCTGTTAAATAAATATTTTTGTGTCTTCTAAAATATAATTTTATTCCTTCTTCATCTAAACCATGTGCGACTAACAAATCAACTATATAACTAATTGTTTTTTCTACGCTTCCCATTTCTACTTGAATGTTAGTTAAATAAAACTTAGCTATTTTGTTTAACACTTGGTTATTAAAACCAAACCTTTCTCTAATATTAGTGCACTCATCTATTACACTTTGTCTTCTTTCTTCGGTAACTTTACCAACGTATTGCATCTCAATACCCCCTTAACTGATTATAATTATACCATATTAAGTACAAATTGTCAACACTTTGTACTTAATTAATTACATCTATCAAAAGTTATACCTTTTAATGTTCCATTTTTAATAGAATTAATTATAAATAAGTTTATTCTATCAAAGTCAGGCTCTCCACCTACTTTAGGATAGTTTTTATATTTTCCAATGTTTTCATATAATTCATATATTTCTTCTTCATTAAAGTAATCTATTCCAAACACATTTTTTAGAATGTCTTTATAATATAAGTTAAGTGTATTTAAAATGTAAACACATACTTCATCAAGTGGAAGAACTTCTTCTTTTATTATTGTCATACTTGCCAAATTAAAAGCCGTTAATTCACTATCAAACTTTGGCCATAAAACTCCTGGGGTATCAATTAAATCTATTTTATCGTTAATTTTAACCATGTTAATGTTTTTAGTAACACCTGGCATATTTCCAACTGTTTGAACTTTTTTATTTACTAGATTATTAATTAGAGTACTCTTCCCTACGTTTGATACACCCACTACCATGACTTTTGCTTTCTTTGGAAGTAAACCTTTCTCTTTTCTCTTTAAGTTTACATTTGACATTAAAGAGTTAACCGCGTCCACTATTTTATTTTTAACGTTCTTATCATTAAATTCGCTTAATATTACAATATAGCCTTTCTTTTCATAAAAGTTTTTCCATTTAAGTGTTTCTTCCTTATCACATAAGTCATACTTACTGAACACTAATATTTTTTCTTTATTTTTTGTAAATTCATTTATATCATTTATAAAAGAACTTTTTGGAATTCTAGCATCAACTACGTGCACAACTACATCTACTAAATCTATTCTTTCTTTAATTTGTCTTTTAGTTTTAGCCATGTGGCCTGGATACCAGTTAATTCCGACTTTAGTTAACTTTTCTTCTTGATTGATATTTTTCATTTCAGCTCTGATTTTTCTTTTTTGATACATATCCATTTTTTTCACTTCTTTCTATTTCACTTTATTTTAAAAAAATACTTAAAAAGTATTTTCTGACTTCGTCCTTTAACTGGATAATATTATATCATAGTTTTGTCTTTTTATAAAGTCTAGTGCCTCAAAATATTTATCTTCGCATTTAAAAATTATTTTTATATTTTGATTTTCATCAATAACAATATCTTCTATTAATAATCTATCGATTTTTTTCACTTCTTTTAATTTTTTTATTTCATTAAACCAATCTTCATTATTTTTAGATTCAAAAGAAATATTTTCTAATCTATCTTCTAAATTAATTTTTTCTTTTCTATATTCACTTATTTTTTTACTATAATCTGCCGAATATTCCCAATATTCTGCTTCTGTTATAAATTTTTCTTTCAAATCATCTTTTATTTCATTTCGTAGTTTAACAAATTTATTTATTTCATTATCTATATTATCATTAATAGCAATAAATCTTATATAATTTATCTAAATGATTATATTTTTCTCCTAATCTATTCATGCCAGTATTTATTTTTATATGGCATTTTAACTTTTCATTAAAATTTAACTCTTTTATCTTTTCAGAATAATCATAATCTATAATAGTTTGAATTAAATCATATTTCATAACATATTTTAAATCATCAAAATTAGTAAAACCTAATATTAAGATATTACCTTGTATATTATTTTTTCTTAAATATATACCTTCTTCTAATGTAGCCACTGCAAAATCAGTTATACCAATTTCTGATAATTTTCTTGCTGTTAATAATGCCCCGTGTCCATAAGCATTTGCTTTTACAACTGCCATTATCTTTGTCTTTGGAGAAATTATTTTTTTATTTCACTTATATTATTTACTAAATTGTCTAAATCAATTTCAATCCACGCTCTGTCTTTTAACAAATTATTTTCTTTCATTTTTTACTACTTCCTTTATTTTTTCTATTAAAAAGGCAAATATTGTTGTTGTTATACAAACCAACAGATAAAGTATTAAATTATTTTCAACAAATATTTTATCCATTCCAATAATGCCAGAAACAAACCTAATTCCTACAATAAAAAGTGGGTGGAAAATATAAATATATGTTGCAATATTTCTTATTTTCTTATTTGATGTTTTACTATGATCCATTAAATAGCAAAACAAGAAGTACATAAGCGGAAGTAAAAATAAATACATACTATCGTGTCTTTGTAAATTATAATAATGTAAAATACTTCCTTCCACACTCATAAGAATAAAGAATAATAAAGCATACAATAAATCAAACTTTGTGGTTTTTCTTGTGCCTGCCTTTATAATATGTCCTAAACATATAAATATTGGTACATAGAATAAACCATTTCTCGTATAATCAAAAATATTAAAAATTAATTCATATATATTTTTTGTAATCTGATTCATAATAGTTATGCCATAATAACTATCTCCAAACACACCTATTATGTATAATAATATCGTTGCAATTAAAGTCTTTTTTCGTCCTAATTTTTTAACTAAATAATATGTAATCCACACTCCAACAATAAGTGCTGGAAAATACCATAAATGATATAATGTTCCATTTATAAAAAAATCTTTTAATATTGTAATAATATCAATGTTCTTAAAACTACCCATATAAATATTTATTGGTAAATAAAGTAATATGCAAAGAAGATAAATTTTTAGTATTTTCTTTGTATAGTCAACTAAAACTTGTTTATCTTTTAAAGCCCTGTCTAATATATAATATCCAGTTATCATTAGAAATAAAGGAACTGCTATTCTTCCTAATATTCTTGTAAAGAAGAAATCAAATTCAGGACTAATTTTGGCAAATGGTGAAATATGTATAGCAACAATCAAGAACGATACTATAAATCTCCATATATCAATATTTATTTTTTTACTCATTATTTTTCTCCTTTGATAGTTAAAATAAATCCATCAACATTGTTTCCAGAAATATTATAATTTTTCTCCACCTCTAAACTAATACTTTCTTCTTTATAAGGAATGAAAAATATCAATCAAGAAGAAAAGTTAATTAAAGTCGGTATATACCAGTTAATATTTGTTTTTTGGAAACTTTTTTCTTCATTTGACATTTCAATCACTACTTTTTTCATTTAATAACTTAATTTTTTCTGCGTTATTAAGTATATCTAATTGATATTTACATATATTACTTAATATTTCAAATCTTTCTTCTTTTGTTTTACCTTCTTTGATTAATTCCGCATTATGAGATTCTAAATTAGATAAAACTGTTAATTCATTTATTGTTGCATAATCTCTTACATTTGAGTTCTTAGCTAACTCTGGATTTAATTCTCTCCATTTTTTAGCAGTAGTATTAAATAATACTACATTAAGAATATCAGCTTCTTCGGCATATTTTAACCATTCTTTATTTTTGAAAAAATCATTATCTGGTAAGATATAATTCTTAATAGCATCTGTATGAATTAAATAATTATTTTTAGTTAGTATTCTTTTTACATCCCATTCTCTATTTTGATTATCTAATTCTTTTAATCTCTCAAATTCTTTAATTAAATACAATTTAAATACTGGACTTATTGCTGATGCAAATTCAAATGCAATATCTTTATGTGCATAAGTTCCTCCATACTTTCCTCGTTTTGAATATATGCCAATAGCATTTGTTTTCTCACACCATTCAGTAACACTTAATGTAAATGTATGAAGTCCAGCACTTTTTCTAAACCCGTCGAATTCGACGGAATTAAAATTTGGATTATAAATAGACTCCCATGTTCCTAAGAATTCTAAAGTGATTCTATTTCTTAACCAGTTTCTAATAACATCATCTGCTTTAGATTTTCCTGCTTTAAACTTACCAAAATCAGAAATACAAATATAATCAGTATCATCTATATTTGTAATATTTACTTTAATATTTTGAACTTCTATTATTTTATTTGACATATATTCACCTCCAATTTATCAAATTACGAAAGATAAAATTTTGAAAAAATATTGATTTTTCAATAGTTTCGGCTAGTGTTTAGATAATTCGTACTTTCCCAATTGACAACCGTTTTATTAAACACTTTATTTTCATTTTCATTCATTGGAATCAACTCCTTTATATTTCTATTAATTCATTATTTATTAATCTAAATAATTTAAAAACATAATTTTTTTCATTTAACATTTTATTTATTATATCAAGATTCATATCATTAGAAATTATAATTCCCATTGCCTTATCAATATCTAATGAGTTTTTAAGTTGCACCTCACCAACTTGATTACTATATCTATTTTCTTGATTAGCTAATAATTCAACTAATTTACTTTCTATTTCAAATGGTAAGTTTGGAATAATAGTTACATTTTCTACTTCAATAGTTTTAGGAAATACAAATGTAATTCCTTTTGATTTTTTTATATATTCATCAAAGCAATTTTCTGATTTAGCACAATTTAATATATCTTCATTAATTATCTCCAAAATATATTTATATACAACATCATTGGTTTTATTATATAAATACTTAATATCTACAGGATAAGATCTAGATATTGAATCTAAATAATTAAAATAGTCTCTTTTATTAGTAGTATTATTTTTAATGAAGAATTCTTCTTTTGATATTGGTTTCTCTAACAAGCTATCTAATTTCATACATTCTAAATATGAATTATAATTATCAAACATATTAGATAACTTAGAATCCTTATAATTATCTTCATCTATTATAAAAGTTTTATATTCACTGTTTTTAGTATGAGCTGCTAGCGATATATAATTTAAACCATTAAATTTACTTTCACTTTTGCCTAACATTTTTTGAGATTTCAATTGTTTATCATTTAATACTTTTTCGAATATTTGATATGTTTGATTCACATCATCTTTTGAAATAGTATGATAGTAATAATTCTCTAATTTATAATTCATATTTTCACCTCTTTTTATAAATATTAAAATGTGTCGGCATATTACAAGCCAACCAGTTAATATTTGTTTTTTGGAAACTTTGCAAACTAATTATATCACTGTTTATCAGATTTATATACCATTTTTACTCTATTTTTATCAAATATTTCTATTTGTTTTATATATTGATTTACCAAATCCTTATTAAGTTTTTTATAATCTTTTTTATATTTATCATTAATATCAACTAGTATCATATTTTTAGCATATCTTTTCTAATTGATTTTAAATTACAACCTGTTTTACGATACGAAGATTTACACCAATATCAGCAATTGCCTTTCTAACTTTTTTTCCTACCTCATAATGTACATCTTTTGCTTCTTTCTCACCTTGCACATTTTTCGAATTAATTCTATAACCCACAGCGATTATGGTATCTAAACTATAAATAGTTGTGTTATAGTTTTTTCCGTCATCGGCAGTTAACGAGCATTTCTCGGTAACTGATTTTTTATCTAACTCTTTTTCTTCAAATATATGTTTTAAGTGTAAACTTATATTATCCGTAGAACATTCAAAAACTTTTGACATTCCTTTTTGTGATAGCCATAAAGTTTCATCTTTATAAATAGCATCTACTACAATATTACCTTCGCTATTTTTATATATAATTAATTTATTGTCTTCCATAAATATTCTCCTTCCCTTTTGTTTTTCATAATTCATACACTTATCAATTTAAATTTAAACTTATTAAAAAAATTTTCCAAAATGTAAAAAACATTTAGTAAAAATACTCTTTATTTTCAAGAGATTAAAAGTGTTTTTTCATAACTCCCCACTTACCAGTTAATATTTGTTTTTTGGAAACTTTTTTCTTCATTTGACATTTCAATCACTACTTTTTTCATTTAATAACTTAATTTTTTCTGCGTTATTAAGTATATCTAATTGATATTTACATATATTACTTAATATTTCAAATCTTTCTTCTTTTGTTTTACCTTCTTTGATTAATTCCGCATTATGAGATTCTAAATTAGATAAAACTGTTAATTCATTTATTGTTGCATAATCTCTTACATTTGAGTTCTTAGCTAACTCTGGATTTAATTCTCTCCATTTTTTAGCAGTAGTATTAAATAATACTACATTAAGAATATCAGCTTCTTCGGCATATTTTAACCATTCTTTATTTTTGAAAAAATCATTATCTGGTAAGATATAATTCTTAATAGCATCTGTATGAATTAAATAATTATTTTTAGTTAGTATTCTTTTTACATCCCATTCTCTATTTTGATTATCTAATTCTTTTAATCTCTCAAATTCTTTAATTAAATACAATTTAAATACTGGACTTATTGCTGATGCAAATTCAAATGCAATATCTTTATGTGCATAAGTTCCTCCATACTTTCCTCGTTTTGAATATATGCCAATAGCATTTGTTTTCTCACACCATTCAGTAACACTTAATGTAAATGTATGAAGTCCAGCACTTTTTCTAAACCCGTCGAATTCGACGGAATTAAAATTTGGATTATAAATAGACTCCTATGTTCCTAAAAATTCCAAAGTAATTCTATTATTTTCTCTTTTTTCTTTTTTGATACATATCTATTATTTATCACTTCCATTCTCTATCATTCTTGTTTCATTTAAAAAATTATCAAAGTCTGATTTATATAATTTATCTTGTTTAACTTTAAATTTATCATACTCTTTATAAGCTAATTCTTGTGCTACTTTTGCAGATATTTTTCCAGCATTGCGTAATATTTCTTTACCATTAAATTGTAAGAATGCATTTAACTTTTCTACCCAATCTTCCATAGTCATAGCATTATGATTTTCTGCTTGTAATTCTGCATAATCTAAATACATTGTTACTATTCTATTCAAATCTTTTAATTCTTTTTCATTTAAATAGTTTTTTGCAATGTCCACGTCATATTTATAGATTGGTCCATCAGGAGAATTTTTCCAATTTGTTAGTCCCATATTTTCTTTTTCTGAATCAACTCTGTTATATATTATTTCGGCTGCAGTATTACCTGTTATTGCATAATGTAATTTATTTTGAACTGTTTTAAAAAATTCTTTTGTTATTTCTGAATCTTTATCATAATCAACACTACAAGAAGAATATATATCTGTTATTTTTTGGTAAAATCTTCTCTCGCTTGAACGAATGTTTCTAATTCTTTCAAGTGTTTCTTCAAAATAATCCTCGCCAAATATGTAATTAGGATTTTTTAATCTTTCATCATCCATAACTACACCTTTTATCATATATTCTTTTAATATTTTAGTAGCCCAAATTCTAAAGTTGGTTGCTTTTTTTGAATTTACTCTATATCCAACTGCAATAATCATATCAAGGTTATATATCTTTACAGGTTTTTTCGAATTATCAACGTCGGTTTTTCCGACGGTGTTATTTTCATCAAGTTCACCACTATTTAATATATTATTAATATGTTCTGTTATTGTGCTTCTTCCTACACCAAACAATTCTGAAATTAAATTTTGTGTAAGCCATATATCGTTATTTATTAACATTACGCTAACCTTAATATCATTGTTTGAATCCCTATATATTAAAAAATCATGATTAGTTATTTGTAAGTTTTTATTATTCATATATTATCCTTCCTTTCTTTTAAATTTTTTATTTAATATCAATTTTAACATTTTTATTCTTATCAATATAAATACATTTTACTTTATTTTCTAATTCTAATCTATCAAAATTAGTACCCGAATAACCATCATCTATATAATAATCAATTAATTTATATTCTCTATGTTCTTTTAAATAATTATCTATAATTAATTTTTGATTAGTTATGCTATTTGATTCTTTTTCATTACTATATTCTTCTTTTGATAAACGAAGATACGCTGCTACCTTATATGTCATCTTATTATTACAACTTTCTATAAAATTTTACAAAGAAGATTTTGTTCTTCTTTTTTTATTTCATTTTCAATTATCCATTTTATATCTTCTATCGATTTATCAATATTAAATATGCCATTACCTACTGGATAATAAACAGGATAAACTTTATATTCGTTTTTATTAATTTGTATTTTGTGACATTTTTTTCTATTTTCAGATACAGATATCTTTTTATTTAAAATAATAGAACTAACTTGGTTTCCAAAAGTAATAATTATTTTTGGTTTAATTATATTTATTTCTTTAAATAATAAATCAAGATATTTTTTTAACACTTTGTCAGACAAAGGTCTCGCGTCTATTTGTGTACACTTTCCTAAATTAGTAATAAACAATTTGTTATTAGCTATTTCTTTATAAACATAATCACAAAAATCATAATCCCAATCTTTTGGTTTCTTTTCTTGAATATTGTTAAATGTTTCTTCACTTAATAACTTAACCTTATAAAATAACTTCCAAATATTTTTAGTACCTAACCATGGAGATTTTCTTCCTTTCCAAGATTTATCACTTGCAATATTTTTACCCGTAGGATTCATAAATATGAAACAAATATCAGGATTTTCTTCACATCCGCCGTTATATATGGAATCTAGTTCTTTAGCACCGTATTTAATTTGTAATTTATCATATTCTTTTTCTAAATCTTCTATTTTCAAAATATCACCTTCTTATATAAAAGTTTTCCATAAGTCGTTATTTCCCAGTTGATAGCAACTTTTGATAAACTTTTTTCTTCATTCATGTTTTTGTTCCCTTAAGATTTCAATTTATTCAATTATATCATAAAAATTATAGATTTTATACTAATCCATCTTAACAATTTATCTTTTTGTATAATTACCAGAAAGCGTTCTTGCATCATATTTTTCCATCTTTTCAAGTGAAAATGACCAATATATGTAAATGTATCACATTTTTTGTTTTTTTAGATACTTCAACACAATTTTATTTTGGTCTTATTATATAGTATTTTAACGATTAAAAACATCATTATAAAATAAATTTATACTTACATATATAAATATTTGAACTGATTTACTGTCGTTTGTTATAACATCAAATATATAGTTAAAGCTTATAAATGTTACTTATTTTTCACAATAAAAAATAGTACCTTGTAGTACTATTCATTTTTAAAACTTATATTGGGGTTTTCTTTGTCATCGCTGTCGATGGTAAAGAATAATTCTTCCTTAAAATTAAATATATCAGCAATCATGTTTGATGGAAACATTTCTAGCTTGTTTTTATATTTTAAAACTGCCTTATTATAAATTTGTCTAGCATAAGAAATATTATTTTCTATTTCTTTTAAATTTGCTTGTAAATTCATAAAGTTAGTATCTGCTTTTAATTCTGGATAATCTTCTTGTAAAAATAATAGTTTATTAACAACATTGCTCAAGTTTTTATTAGCGTCTATTTCTTCTTCCTTAGTAGTAGCTTTGATAACTTGGTTTCTTGCTTTAGTGACATTAGTTAATGTTGTTTTTTCATGTTTAGAGTAGCCTTTAACAGATTCTACAATATTTGGTATCAAATCAGTACGTTGTTTCAAGAAAATATCGACTTGACTCCACTTTTCTTTAACCGAATTAAATAAGTGAGTCAATCTATTATATACCAAAATTATATATAATAGAGGAACTAATATTATAATACATCCTATTAATATATTTAATATACCTTTAGCTTTTTTAGATGATTTGTTTGTATTTTGAGTATTAATATTAAAAATTTCATTATCCTTATTTTCTCTTAATCTATTTAATTCAGAAGTTTGATTTGCTTCTATAGTTTTAATTTCTGCTTTTCTTAAGTCATTATTATTATCTATTTCTTTTCTTTGTTGTTTTTCTATATCATATTTTTCATTTCTCAATGTAGATATTTCATCTCTTAAATTGTAGTATTTTTTGCTAAGTCCATTTTTAAAGAACTCTTTATTTTGCTCTACTTCTTTATCACTTATTTTATCATTGATTTCTTGTTCTTTTTGGTTATATTTATCTTTTATTTGTTGTTCTAGATTACTATATTTATCATTGATTTCTTTGATAGATGGTGCATATTTATTGTTTAGATCTTGTTCTAATAATATATACTTTTGATTAATATCATCGATTAGTTTGGTTTTTTCTTCATATGTTAAATCTTTAATGGCGTTTACTTCTTTTAATTTATTAATTCCCGGAATAATCATATAATAAATAGATAGAGCAACAATTGCTAAATAAATGATACTACTCGTTATAATAAGTAACCAATTCTTTTTCATCTTCATACATCCCTTTCATTTCTCTTAAAATGTTAATAATAAAATGGTATTCCTTAAGAGGATTTTAACATTCTAAAACCTTCCTTGGAAGAAATTTAAGTCGTAATTATAAATATTACTACTTAAATTGCTTTATAGCAAGTCTCTTTTTTGTAAATATTACCATTTTTTTGTTTGATTAATGTGTAATAATTTTTCTCCTTTCTATTATAGGGTATCATAAATTTTATTTTTTTACAATATTATATATTTATTTTTAAATGATCTCTAAAGTGAAATTTCTTATTCTGTCAATCACTTAAAGTAATTTTATCAAATAATTTAAAATTTCCACTGAATTTTTTTTAGTTTGATTATCACTATTATTTTTATGAATTATTATTTACTTGCGTTTTTGCTTAATCAACGTTTACTCCTTTTTTAAATAATTTTATATTAATAATATATCCGATGATTATTGTTATTGTGTATATTATAATGGATAAGTAAATAATGATTTTTACCATATTAATATTAATAATTTGATTTGTGAAAAATAAATTCATAATATCTTTATTGAATAATGCTACGATAAAGATTGAAATTAATACTAATATCTGTGTAATTATATAGGTACAAAACCCAAATAGTACTGAGAAGGCTACTTTTGAATTATTCATTTTATGCCCTAATATTATTCCTGTATAGCCAGATTGTAAAATATTAGCAAATTCTAAAAATAACACGAATATAAATGCTAGTAATATTTTAATTATGGTGCTACCATAGGTTGTGGCAATTGGTAATAAAATTTTTTTTAATATTTCTATATTTTCTTTAGAATAATAAGCAATAAATAGGGTTAGGGTTATTACTAATATGCTTGTAAATAACGTAATGATTGCAGTAAGTATTTTTGATAAATATAGTGTCTTTTTTTCTACTGGTAATGTATGTGTTAAATAAGATTCATCTCCATAAAAATTATTTTTAAATCTAACCCATAAACGCATTAAATTATTGATTAATATGCTAACCATCATTGATATTGTGGCACCACTTGATATTTGTCCTATGATATTCATAATAAAAGACCCATTAATATTTAAGAATATTCTAGTTAAGACTCCAAAAAATAATGATAAACTGTAAAAGATAACTATAAACTTAAATATACTTTCTAAATCATATTTTAATAACTTCTTTAGCATTTGAACATCCTCCTAAATATTTCATCTACTGATCCATTTTCTTTTTTTCTAAGTTCATCTGAATCAGAGTGCAATATTATTTTACCTTTATCAATAAAGATTACTTCATCTAGTATTCTTTCTATATCCGCGATTAAGTGGGTGGATATAATTACACTTGCGCTTTCGTTAAAATTGCTAAGAATGATATCTAGTATATAATCTCTTGTTGCAGGGTCTACTCCTCCTAGGGGTTCATCTAAAATATATAAATCGGCAATTCTACTCATAACTAAAACTAATTGTACTTTTTCTTGCATTCCTTTACTCATTTTAGATAACTTTAAAGTAGTGTCTAAATCCAAATCTTTAAGTAACTTTCTTGCTTTTTTAGAATCAAAGTTGTCATAAAATTTTTCAAAATATTCAATTACTTTGTCAACGGTCATTGTTTTATCTAGATATGTTCTTTCTGGTAGATAAGAAATACTTTTTTTACTATCTACTCCTATATTTTTGCCATTTACTAATATTTCACCTTTAGTTGGGGTAAGTAAATCGTTGATAAGTTTAATAAGGGTTGTTTTTCCTTGACCATTTTTACCTAGTAAACCAATAATTTTTCCCCTTGGTATTGTCAAATTAATGTCTTGCAAAACTTTTTTGTTGGCAAAACTTTTTTCTAAATGAATACACTTTAATAATTCCATTATTTATCTCCTTCTAAATCTTTTAAATATTTAATTGTTTCATTTTTGGTAAAGCCAATGTTTTTCATACTTTCAAAATATTTATTTGATAACTCACAGGCGTATTCGTATTTTAACTTTTCTATTAGTTTTTCGTCTGTTGTTACAAATTTACCATTCGTTCTTTTTGTATATACTAACTTTAATTCTTCTAATTCTACTAACGCTTTTTGCATCGTATTGGGATTTACTTTAGTTTGAATGGCTAATTCTCTTACCGATGGCAACCGCTGTCCTGCTTTGATATGTCCCGATATAATATATATTTTCATTTGTTCTACTAGTTGTATATATATTGGCATATTGTTATCAAATTCAAATTTCATATTCTTTTCCTTTCTATCGCTGTATTATCTACTTAATACAATAATACACATATGTTTATTATATGTCAATAGAAAAAGCAAATCAATTATGATTTGCTACAAATTTTATTATCTAAAAACTTTATTTTACATATTTTATTTTATTTAATGGCCATAATCTTAAATTGGCACTGCCTTCTATATCTTTTATATTGATAAGCCCTATTATTCTACTATCTACTGAATCGTTGCGATTGTCACCGATTACAAAATAATAGTTTTCCGGTATTTTGTCATATCCCAAATCTTTAAGATCAAAATTACCAGTGATTTTAGCGTATTTATCTTCTGTTTCTTCACCATTAATATATAATTTACCATAATGATAGCTGATATGTTCTCCTGGCAGACCGATAACTCTTTTGATCAGTGGAGAATCTTCGGTATCAATAACTACGATATCATATCTAGATATTTCATTTAATCGATAATCAATTTTACTTAATATTAACACTTGGCCATTTGTTAAAGTTGGGCTCATTGAACTTCCTACTACTTGCACAGGGGTTATTATAAAACTTCTAATAAGAATTACAACTATAATAATTATAAGATATGGTATTATATTTTTAAATAGTTTTTTCATATAAATCACCTATTATGATTATATAACAAAATTAAAAAAAAAGAAAGTTAAAGTTTAATTTCTTTCTTTAGGTTTAAACGCACTAGCACGATTTCTTAGGAAATATAGTTTTGCTCTTCTAACACGACCTTTTTTAACTACCTTAATATAAGCTAGTTTAGAATCTGGAGCGTTAACTGGGAATATTCTTTCAACACCAACACCAGAAGCTATTTTTCTAACGGTGAAGGTTTCAGATAATCCAGCTCCTTTACGCGCAATAGCAATTCCTTCAAATTGTTTAATCCAAGCATCACTTACACCTAAAACATAAGCATATGGTAAAATATTATAAAAGTATGATGGATCATCATGAACTAAACTTTCTAACTTATCTTTTTCGGCAGTTTCTAAAAATTTCTTAAATCCATTAACTTCTCCTAAAACTTTATTACCATATTCTGTTCTTTTAGTAACAATTAAGTAAAAGAAATATATTAAATAAGTACATACCATACATAATATAAATCCAATTAAGTAAACAGTATCATAATAAATATATTCAAAACCAATTATTGTAAAATTAGCAACAGCTAATGCTAGTACAAAAAAGAAAGCAAAACCTAACGCACTATTTAATCCTTTTTTAGTACAATTATTATCATATATTATTCCCACAATTATAAGTGCAACAATTCCAATTAAATTACAAATTATGATTGAAAAAATTACATCACTTAATTTATATCCTAATGCCGGAATAATTGTTGATAAAGATGAAGTTATTAACATAAATAAAAATAATATATATCTTTTATTACTAGATTTATTATTAAATATTTCTTTTCTATTAGCTGTACTATTTTTTTTAGTTAAAATTGAATTTATTGTTAAATAAAAACTTTCATTTAATTCATCACTTGAAATAGAATCCCAAACTTTTTTAAATAATCCTCTGAAAAATAATTCTTCCTCTTTATTATTACCATCATATTCTTTAACTTTTTGAATAGTAAATCTACTTTTACTCTTCTTATCTTCAACTATTTTGATATAGCCTTTACTTGCTAAATAAACTAAAAGTGATACAGCATCATTTGAATTAACACTTCCTTTTTTAGCAAACGCAACGTCCAAACTATTCATATTTTCTGGTGGATAAAATGATACAACATCAACTACTTGATCATCTTTACCATATTTTTTCCAAATTAAATAAGAAATTAAAACACCTAAAATAGGAATGATATAATACCAACACTCTAACAAGCTAGAACTAACAGATTTTCTAATAAAATATCCTTCAGGTAATTCAAGTCTTACATTTAATCCTTCTCCAGCTAACAAAGTTCCATCAAAACTTCCCGTAATTACATTACCATCAACATCATAACTAATATTATCAGTGTTACTTTCACCATATTCGCCATAACTAAATCCGAGTTTACTAGCATCAAATTCTTTAGGCATTGTAATTTTAAAAGTTACATTACTAATATCAGTATCCCAATTTGTACCAATAATATTAAAATACAATTCATCATACTTATTATTTTTATCAAGCCCAATATCATAATCATAAGAAATAGTATAAGAATGTTTTCCATTTATTGTTTTATCAGCACTACCAATTTTAAGAACATAATTATTATTTTCTCTAGAAGAAGCAAATTCTTCATTAACATGAACATTTGATATTAATACCCTATTTCTTTCCCTAGTACCATCTTGTCTAATAATATTGTTATATAAAGGAATTCTTCTAACAATCCCATGCTTACTAACATTAAAATAAGTATCAATATTTTCTTTTATACTATATTTATTATGTTCATCAACAACTATCTCAACATCGTATTTAGTTATATCATAATCATTTGCATAACAATTTAAACTAAAAAGAAAAAAAGTAAATATGCAAAATAATAAATTTATAATTTTTCTATTCACTTTTTTCACCTTCTAAAATTTTACCTTAACATTCTCTCTTTCAGCAGCATCTACTTCAAACATAGTTCTAGTCTTAAATCCAAAAATACCAGCAACAATATTACTAGGAACCATTTCTATTTTATCATTATAAGTTCTAACAGTACCATTATAATATTTTCTTGAATTAGCAATATCTTCTTCAATTTTACTTAAATCTTTACTTAATTCTTTAAAATTTTCATTAGCTTTTAATTCTGGATAAGCTTCTGCTAAAGCCATAATCTTCGTTACACTTTGGCTTAACTTTTGATTAGTTTTAACCTTCTCATCATCACTCATACTTTCATATGGAGTATTTCTTAATGAAATAACTTCTTGTAAAGTATCTTTTTCATGTTTAGCATAACCTTTAACAGTTTCAACTAAATTTGGAATTAAATCCCATCTCTTCTTTAAATATACATCCATAGTAGAAAATGCTTCTTTGCAAGTATTTCTTAGACCAACTAAAGAATTATATGTTGATACTATCCAAAGTACAATAACTACTAGTACAGCTATTAATATCCATAGCCACATAATTATCACATCCTTCTACCTAAATTATACTATTAAACATTCGAAAATAATAGTCCAAATTTTTATCTTGTTAATAAAAAGCAAATTACATCTTGTAACAAAATGTATAATATACAATTACAAATGTGAATAAATATATATAATTAATTATATCATGCATAATTAGAAGAATAATATTTTATAGATGTATTTAAAGGGTGTAAAATCTTCTTGCACTAATGCCAAATTTGGTCTGAGTAAGTTCGTAGAACCGAAAGTATACATGTAGAACTGGAAGATTACTTAAATATATTTAAAGTTCATAACATTATGTTGTGGACTTATTTTTAATCAGAGAGAATAATGAAAAGAATAACAAAAGTAATTAGAAAAATATTAAATGAAATAATTGAACAAAGTCATATTGAAGGAAATTAAAACTTCTATTTTTTTACGATAAATTACCAATTTTTACATAAAATTTTTTAACAAATCTATTTGTTACACATTTTTTCCAACATATTTTAACAATTTTTTACATTTTTCCATTTTATAATTATTTATTAACATCAAAAAAGCAAGCAAAATTTAATTTACTTACTCTATTTACTACTCTGTTCTAAGTGCTTCAACAGGATCTTTTTTGCTTGCAATTCGTGATGGAATTAAACCACCTATTAAAGTCAATACTACACTTAAACAAATTAATATTATTGAACTAATTAATGGAAGTACCGCAGTTATATCCGGATTTCCCGTTAACTTATGAATTAACTGATTAATAAACACTAACAAAAATAATGATATTCCAATACCAATTGTTCCTGATAGCAAACCTATAATAAAAGTTTCGGCATTAAATATAGATGAAATATTCTTTTTAGAAGCTCCTATTGCTCTTAAAATACCAATTTCTTTAGTTCTTTCTAATACACTTATATAAGTAATAATTCCAATCATAATACTTGAAACAATTAAACTTATTGATACAAACGCAATTAATACATAACTTACACTATCAACAATCTTTTTAACAGATTTCATTAATATACCAGTAGTATCAGTATAATTAATTACCTTATCTTCCTCATTATTATTTTTAACTTGTTCATTATAATTATCAATAAACTTTAATACATTTTCTTTACTATCAAAACTATTAAAATACAACGAAATCATACTTGGATTTTCAATATCTTGATATCCTAAACTACTTAAATTAGTACTTGCACTTCCCATCTCATTGCTAGAAAATGCATTCATTAATCTACTTAATTCTTGTTCACTTAAATTAAACTTAAATGCTTTAGCAATTTTATCTTGATCAACATTAAATGAAGAAGCAACATCCTTAACTAAATTATTACTAAGTTCTCCAACCGTAGTTAAAATATTAACCTTCATTTTAGCTTCTAACATACCATCAGCCATCTTACTACCAGTTAAACTAACAACACTAGATTTTAAGAATATCTCTAAAGAACTATTAATTAAATCTTTATTAAATAACACTCTAACCTCTGTTCCATCGTTAAAAGAACTATCATTTGCCGAATAAGATCCAATATAACTATTTAAAAATGCGAGTAACAAACCTTTATAGGTATCTTTAAACACATTAGCTGGAACATAATAATTCTTTTCAAGTTCACTTAAATTATTAGTAACACTATCATTATTTATATATTCGTTAACATAACCACTAACCTTATTTAGACTAATAACTTTATAAACTATATCATCTTTAGTAACGCTTTCCCTCGGATTACTATCATAATCATTAATAAATCCATTCATAATATCATTTAAAACTTTATTAAAATCATTTAAAGCACTACTATTATCAGTACTAATACTTTCTTCAATTTTTTTAGTATAACCACTTGTCATATTTTTAAGTTTATTCTCATCTAAATTAATTCCAAAAGCACTTTGAAGCATATCTTTATCTATACTTATCATATCTTCAAAATTAATATTCGCATTAATCTTTTTACCATCAAATGCTTTATTAGTAAATACATCTATATTCTCATTTTCAAGTTGCTTTTTAACAATTTCACTTTCACTAGCAAGATCAATAATATGTTTAGTTAAACTACTAGGATATGCAACACCTGCCATTAAACTCATTGAGGAATTAGATGAATTAGGTGCAACAACACCAACTATTTTTAACTCTTCCGCATTATCATATATCTTTTTAACATAATCACTATCTTCACTTAAATCTTCATAAACTTTATATTTAGAATTAAATTTATACATATCACTTGGATTAACCAACTTTAACTTAACATTCATTAAATCTTCATAAGTAAATTCCATCGGATCATTTTTAATATTTACTTCTTTACCAGCCATAATATCTTTAATCATATTATTAAGTTCACTACTATCTCTTAATCCTAAAGAATAAACAAGTAAATCACTTATAGTGTTCTTACTTGATAAAACAATAACCATTTCATTATAATTTTTAGGCCAACTGCCTGCTAACACATTATAATCTTTTTCAAGAGAAGATATATCATCAATCATTTGATTAAACACTGAAGAAAAAGAATACATAGAACTTGCACCAAAAGAAGAAAAAAATTCACTTGGATTTATTTTAGTAATCTTATTAGTAACATCTTTTGTATAAATTAAAGGTTCAACATTATAACTATACTTTATTGTAGAAATATCATTTTTTATTAAATCATAATTTTTATCTATATAACCTTTAAATGTCTTTAAATCATTACTTTTAACATTTCCAAACATACTACTTATATATTGTTTTTCAATTACTTTATCCCCTTCACTACCACTATCATCGCTAACCATTGTAAGCAACATATTTGTTAAATCACCATGTTCAGTTGTAATTGTTAAAGGATAACTGGCTAAAGTATCTTCTTGTAGTTTATCTATATAATTTTGAAATCCAGTCGATAATCCTAAAATAAGCGCTATACCTATAATTCCAATTGAACTAGCAAATGAAACAAGCAAAGTTCTTTTCTTTTTAATCATTAAATTATTAAAAGATAAACTAAGTGCAGTTATAAATGACATCGATGTCTTCTTAACATTATCTAACTTTTTACTAATTTTACTTTTCTCCTTACATGAATTATTATCACTTATTATCTTCCCATCTTTAAGTTCAATTATTCTAGTTGAATATTTTTTAGCAAGTTCCGGATTATGTGTAACCATTATAACTAATTTATCCTTAGCAACTTCTTTTAATAACTCCATTATTTGTACACTTGTAACTGAATCCAAAGCACCAGTTGGCTCATCAGCAAGAAGTATATCTGGATTATTTATTAATGCTCTAGCAATGGCAACCCTCTGCATTTGTCCACCAGATAATTGATTAGGTCTTTTATTAATATGATCTTTTAAACCTACTTTATCAAGTGCATCTATTGCTCTTTTTCTTCTTTCCGCTTTAGATATTCCTGCTAAGGTTAAAGCAAGTTCTACATTACTCAAAATAGTTTGATGACCAATTAAATTATAGCTTTGAAATATAAAACCAATCTTATGATTTCTATAAGTATCCCAATCTCTATCATTATAATTTTTAGTACTGACTCCATTAATAATTAGATCTCCACTATCATATTTATCTAATCCACCAATAATATTTAAAAGTGTTGTTTTACCACTTCCTGATGGACCTAATATTGATGCAAATTCATTATCTCTAAAATTAACACTTACATTGTCAAGTGCTTTTTGAGTATAATTATCTACTTTATATTCTTTAGAAATATTTTTAATTTCAAGCATAATTATATACCTCCTAGATAAATAATATTTTATCACATAAATTAATTTTATTGAAGAATTTCAAAATATATAACTATCAAAATTTAAGTAAAAAAATAAAGGAATTACCCCTTCAGATTAACGATGTGGCTATCCCTTGAAAAATTCTTACAAAACTTTACACTTTACTTAACAAAAAAATGTAAAAAATACAAAAATTATATTATATTTATTATAGAAGAGGTAATTTTATGGAAATAACAAATAAAAATCCTAAAATAATAATGCTAGCTGGTAAAGCCCGTGCTGGTAAAGATACAACAGCAAGTTTTATTAAAGAATATGGAGAAAAAAATAATTTAAAAGTTATAAACTTACAATTTAGTTTTTATATTAAATATTATGCTAAATTAATAAGTTCATGGGATGGCTCTGAAGAAACTAAACCAAGAACCCTATTACAACAACTAGGAACCGATATTATTAGAGACAAAATTGATAATTATTATTTTATAAAAAGGATCGTTGATGATATTAAAGTACTTAGCTATTTTGCTGATATAATCACTATAAGTGATGCAAGATTACCAGAGGAATTAGATACAATAAATAGTACATATCCAAATGTCATCAAAATAAACATAGTTAGACCTGAATTTGATAATAGTTTAAACCAAACTGAAAGTGTTCACCGAACTGAAACCGCTCTTGATAATTATGATAAATATAACCATGAAATTATTAATGATGGAACTTTAGAAGAATTAAAATTAAATGTATTTAATCTATTAGATCATTATTATGGAAAGAAGTAATAAAAAATGAAAAATATTTATGTAATAACAGGAGGCGCATCTGGTATTGGTTTAGCAACAGCAAAAACGATGCCAAAAGAAAACAGTTTAGTAATAATAAGTGGAAGAAATGAAGAAAAATTAATAAACGCAACAAAAGAAATAAAAGAATGTGGTATTAATGTAGAATATTATGTATGTGATACATCAAATCGTGAAAACGTAGAAAAACTTGCTATATTCGCTAAAAGCAAAGGTAACGTAGTAGGTGTTGTTAACTCAGCAGGAGTATCAGGTACTGGTGTTTCATCAGAAAACGTTTTAAGAATTAATGCTTTAGGCACAAAATATATAAATCAAGAATTTTTTAAAGTTATGGACGGAGGATGTATTTGTGATGTTGCTTCATGTTCAGCATATACACTGCCTAAAATTTTAATTCCCGAAAAATTTTACTATTATGCTCTAAGAGATGAAAACTTATTTTTAGAAAAAATGATTAAAAGATGTAAACTATTAGGAAAAGAAAAGGCATCTCAAATTGCCTATTGTTTATCTAAAAACTTTGTTATATGGTATGTTAAAAATTCTGCCTATAAATATGCTAAAGAAAAAAATATTCGCGTTGTTTCAGTTTCACCAGGATTCGTTCATACTCCAATGACAGTTAAAGAAGCAAACGAACCAGGTACGCAATTATGCCTACATTATTCTGGATTTGATCGTGGTGCTAAACCAGAAGAAATAGGTTACTTAATAAGTTCAGTTATTAATCCTCAAAATGGTTACTTAACCGGTACTGATATCTTAGTTGATGGTGGAACAACATCTGCTGGCTTTGGAATCAAAGTAGTTAATAAACCAGACTCAAGACCTGAAATTAAAGAAAATTGGTAAAAAAACTAAAAAATGATTAGTGAAAACTAACCATTTTTTATCTTGATAAAAACTACCAACTATAATTTAACTAATAATTAAAAATTCTATTACTATTTTTTAAATATAGACAAAAAAAGAAATGAATTAATTATTCCGAAATATTCATTTCTTTTTATTTTTCTTAACTTTGTTTTTAGTACTAGCTTTTTTATTCTTTTTAACACCATGTTTACTTGCTTTATATAAGTCTAAGTATAAACTAGTTTTATTAGCTAAAATATTATTTTTTAAAGAATCAATCAAAATAGTTCTCTTATCCACTTCACTTAATTTATCAAAAAATTTAGTTAATCCCTTATCTTTATAATTCAAATTATATCTTGTTAATAATTCATCTAAAGTTAAATCTTCAATTAATTTCTTCTTCTTTAGTAACTTAACAATACTATCTTTATATTTATATCCTAAGTATATTAATCCAACTGGAATAATTAAATAAAGAATCACAAACATATTAGCTTTTTTAACACTTATATTAATAGTATAAACCGTATTAGATGTATCAGGAGCAGTAACAGTTATATAAATAACACTACCATTTTTTAAATTCTCATTTCCACTAATTACATATGATGCATTTTCATCATCAAGAACCGGACTAATATCTAAACTTCTATCATTTCTTTTAATTTCCAAATTATAATTTCTTACTTTTTTACTAAATTTTAAATTATAACCTTTTATATCAATAGATTTTAAATAACTATTGTTAGAAAAAGATTCTATTGGTTTAATAATATTTAAAACATAAGTTTTTTCATTGTTATCTTTATCTACTATTTTTATTAAAACTATATTATTACCAGATTTAATATTAACCTTACCACCATTAAATCCTTTAACAAAATTACAATCTTTATTTAAAATCTTAGGTGAAATATTTACATAATTAACTTTACTACCAACTTCGATATTATAGTCATATATTTCACTTTTAAAATCAAAAATAATAGTATCGCCCGCATCATTTTTAATAATTAAATCTTCTAGTTTTTTATCTATATTATTATCAACATATTTTTTATTAACAATATTTAAGATATATGCTCTACTAGCACCACTTTCACTAGTAACAATTATTGGAACAACTACTCTTTCTAAATGTTTAGTTAAGGTTATCTTTCCAGTACCACTCACATTTGCAAAATTATTATTAGAAATAGCCTCAATATTAATCTCACTTAAATCAGTTTCATAAGTATAATTAAATTTATTATTATCAAAGTCATCAATTACAACATCATTAATCATAATACTTTTTAAAAAATTATCATCACTAATAACTTTAACCTTAGTACTAACTTCTTTTACTTCTTTTAATTCACTAGAATTATAAATTCCATAAGATATATTTGAAACCTTAACATCATATTCTCCAGATTTATCAGCTTTAAACAATAAAATTCCAAATTCTTGTAATCCATTTACAACATTTTGTGATAAACTTTCATTATTTTTTACATTCCATAAATTTGAATAATTACTTCTAACATCAATTAAAGAAAGCCCATCAAGTTCAGCTATATCATATTTAATATAATTATACTCATCATCAGATTTAAAAGACAATCTACAAATAACTTGATCATTTACATTAATTTTATTTTTATCACAAGAAAGTAAAAACTCATTATCCGCAAATACGACTTTTGGTAATAACAAAAAAGTAAATAATAAAATAAATTTTTTCATACCTATCCACCCATTAATAATTATTTATAAGAAAACTCGAATCTAGTATCTTTATCATGACCAACTAAAGTTAAATCACTATTACTAGATACATATACATCATATGACAGAGTCAAACTATCTATTAAATCTCTACCATTAATTTTATAAAAAAATGTATTAGAACTTAATTTAATATAATCTCTATTTATATCTTCAACTTTTAAATTTAAAGCACACTTTTCATCATCAGTTGCAAACTTAATTTCATCATTAATCATAACACTATATTTTTCACCATGATTATTACACTTAATATATAACTTATATGTATCATCTACTGGTTTAATATAATTATAGATTAAAAAAATACCTAAACAACACAATAGAACTATAACAATTTTTATAACTTTTTTCATATTAATTAGTTCCCTTCTTCTTCCTTTATAGTATATCATGTAACTTATTTTTAGTAAATTAGAAAAAGAACTCTAAAAATTTAAAGTTCTTCAAAATAAATAATTTTAAATTTAATAATTTAACTTATTTCTCCATCATTATTTTTTTTAATAGAATCATATAAACCACCTGCTGATAATGCTGAAATTAAACATATAACTAAAGCACTCCATATATTTGTATCTAACTTTAAAAAATACACTAATATTCCTGATAATACTCCAATAGCAATATTTTGAAATGGAATATATTTACTATCTAATCCTAAATACTTACTAATATATCCAATGATTAAAGTCATAAGTGAAATAATACTAGGAATTGTTATTTCCATTTGCATCACCACTCTTCCAGTTATGCTCCAAATACATAATCCTTTTTTCATGATTTTTAGTTGTAATAAGTACTTCTTCCATTGAATTAGTTAGTCCCACTATCGTTACATTTAATCTAGTTAAATTATTATTAAGTTTAACATAAGCACTTG
>ERZ779737.452-NODE-452-length-38912-cov-5.520447_pt1 | contig 38912 bp, 34 predicted proteins | sample MGYA00511889_ERZ779737 | MGnify/ENA primary metagenome ERZ779737 (study PRJEB29588, sample SAMEA2163575) | human gut metagenome | biome: human gut; feature: human-associated habitat; material: faeces | place: Denmark | collected 2008/2010 ... | reverse complement strand
CAGTCGCTATTGTTGTATATAAAGGTTTAATACCTGTAGTTGGCCGAATACTTACATTTTTCTCCAGTTAGAGAAAAATCGGGGCGCTAAAACATCCCATTTAGCTTAAGGTAAAAAAATAGCGCATATCCTTTGGGGATATGCGCCGTAATTTTTTCTCTTCTCATCAATCTCACTCCTTCTTCCGAAGGGAAAGAAGAGATTTTAGTTTTAATCCATATAAAAGCACTTCTGCCTAATAAAAAATTATTCAGCAGCAGCTTCTGTTGCGCCTTCTTCGCTTGCGTTAGCAGCTTCCTCGTTCTGAGCTTCTGCAGCAGCCTTAGCAGCTTCTTCTGCAGCTTTCTTTTCTGCCAATGCTTTAGCCTTTGCTTCGTTTACCTTCTTCTCAGCTTCCAGACGTGCCTTAGCTTCAGCTTTCTTAGCCTCTTCATCCTTAGCCTTCAAAGCAGCTAAACCGCTTTGCTTGTTGTTCTTCCAAGCTTCAAATTTAGCTTCAGCTTCAGCTTCGCCAAATGCGCCTTTTGCTACACCACCCAAAAGATGCTTCTTCATGTAAACACCTTCGCGAGAAAGGATGTTACGAACAGTGTCAGTGGGCTGTGCACCTTTCAATACCCAGTCAAGGGCACGATCAAATTTCAAATCTACTGTGGCCGGATTGGTGTTAGGATTGTAAGTACCAATCTTTTCGATAAATCTACCATCACGTGGTGCTCTTGCATCTGCAACTACGATAGCGTAAAAAGCATAGCTCTTACGTCCGTGTCTCTGCAATCTAATTTTTGTTGCCATTTAATTAAAATATTTTTTAGTTAATGATTTGAATAATGCTACTAACTCGTAATAGCGGCCGCAAAGGTAGTTATTTTATTTGGAATAGCACAGCATTTTTCCTCCTTTTTTCATAAAAACATTCCGATAACTTTCTGATTTATGAATATCTACGAGGATATCTGATCAGAATGGCCAATAATGCACAGATGCCCATACAAAACGGATAATACAAATTACCGATAATGGAAAGGGGAGAAAGTCCCGCCAGTTCTGCAGCAATCAGCATTTGTGCTCCATAGGGAATGATTCCCTGGACGAAACACGAAAAAGTGTCCAGAATACTGGCTACTTTTCTTCTGTCAAGATGAAAACGAATGGCTATGTCTTTTGCTATCGGCCCTGTCGTAATGATAGCAATGGTATTGTTGGCCGTACAAAGGTTGGCTATGCTGACCAGCGCTGCAATGCTGAGTTCCGCTCCACGCTTCCCTTTGACATGACGGGTCAGACGGCCAATTATAAAATCAATACCCCCGTTATAGCGAATAGTCTCCAGCATTCCACCGGCCAGCAACGTGATAATGATCAATTCGCCCATACCTGTTATTCCATCGCCCATCGAACGGGTCCAGTCGAATAGGGTAGTACCGGTCATGACTCCTATAATACCCGTAGAAGCAATGCCAAGAAGTAACACCAGCATGACGTTGACTCCCGCCACAGCCGTAACCAGGACAATCAGATAAGGAATCACCTTTAGCCATTCGATAGTTACCGCCTGCTGAGAGAACGATAATGACATTCCCTGATAGATATAGTAACACAAGACAATCAGCGCTGCCGGAACCACAATCATACAGTTCACCCGGAATTTATCACGCATCACACAATCCTGCGTCTTGGTAGAAGCAATGGTTGTATCGGATATAAACGAAAGATTGTCTCCAAAAAAAGAGCCGCCTACCACAATGGCAGTCATATAAGACAAATCTATCCCTGTTTTCTCTGCCAGCCCGGCCGCCACAGGCGTCAAAGCGACAATTGTTCCAACGCTGGTGCCTATGGAAAGAGAAATAAAACACGCCGCAATAAAAATACCGGCCAGCAACAGATTGCCCGGCAAGACAGATAAGGTCAAGTTAACTGTTGCATCAATGGCTCCCATCTGCTTGGCACTTTGGGCAAATGCACCGGCCAAAATAAAGATCCATATCATCAGCAGTATATTCTTATTGCTGGCTCCTACCGAAAACTGATAAATTCGCTGCTCCAGATTCAAGCCACGCGTAATGGCTATGGCATAACAGGAAGAGACAAGAAATGCAACCGTAATAGGTACCTGATAAAAGTCGTTCACCCAAAGCGAGGTCACCAAATAGATACATAGAAAGACCATCAAAGGACTTAATGATAACCATCCACCTTTAGCCTTTGTAGTTGTATTTGTCATTCCGAAAACATTTTCTTTATTACAAAATGAAGGACTGGTCGGGGAAGGTAGCTGTAGTCATGAATCTTCCCAACCAGTCCATATACAATCAATTATAACGTAACTCCCGTCTTGAAAATCGCAATTTCCTTATATCCCTTCTTTTCGTTATTGACAAATTCGCCGCTTGCCACTTTTATAATGAAATCAATAAAACGACGGCAGGTTTCTTCGATCGGTTCATCTTCAACGATTACGCCGGCATTGAAGTCAATCCATTGCGGTTTTCTCTCAGCCAAGTCTGTATTTGTCGAGATTTTCACCGTAGGTACATAAGTTCCGAAAGGAGTTCCGCGTCCCGTTGTGAAAAGAACCATATGACACCCGCACGAAGCCAGGGCGGTAGCTGCTACCAGATCGTTTCCCGGAGCAGAAAGCAAGTTCAACCCTTTCACCTTCAAACGTTCGCCATAGGGGAGTACACCTTCGACATAGCTTTTACCGCACTTCTGCGTACAGCCCAAAGCCTTGTCTTCCAACGTAGAAATACCTCCGGCCTTATTGCCCGGCGAAGGATTCTCGCCAACAGGCTCTCCGTGACTCAAGAAGTATTCTTTAAAATCATTAATCAGCTTTACAGTCTGTTCGAACAGCTCCTTCGTGCGGCAGCGGTTCATCAATATGGTTTCAGCACCAAACATTTCGGGCACTTCAGTCAATACACTTGTGCCTCCCTGTGCAACCAAGAAGTCCGAAAACAGGCCCAACAAGGGATTTGCCGTAATACCGGAGAATCCGTCCGAACCACCACACTTCAGCCCGACACGCAATTCGCTCAACGGTATGTCGGTACGTTCGTCCTGACTGGCACGGCTATACAGCTCACGCAGCAATTTCATTCCCTCCTCGTATTCATCACCAACTTTCTGCACAACCATAAACTTAACGCGGTCTTCATCATACTGGCCTAAAAACTCGCGGAATACGTCAGGCTGATTATTCTCGCATCCCAGCCCTACAACCAGCACTCCACCCGCATTAGCATGCAGCACGATATCGCGCAATATTTTTTTCGTATTCTCATGATCATCACCCAACTGAGAACAGCCGTAATTATGAGGATAAGCAACAATCGCATCAACCCCTCTGCAACCGGTTTCCTGCCGCAAGCTCTCTGCCAGCTGACCGGCAATCCCGTTCACACATCCTACAGTCGGCACAATCCATATTTCGTTTCGTATACCTACATCACCGTTTTTACGGCGATATCCCTTAAAGGTAAGTCCCTGCTGCGGTATGTCCAACGACGCATCGATAGGATTATATGTGTATTCCAGCAAACCGGACAAATTGGTTTTAATATTACACTCGTTCATCCAGTCTCCCTGCTTTTGCGCTTTACACGTGTGACCTATCGGATACCCGTATTTTATCACATCTTCACCCTGCTCAAAATCTTTCAGGGCAAACTTATGTCCTGCCGGTATGTCTTCATTTAAACGAATATCAATACCATCCACAGAAATTGTTTCTCCGGCCTTAAGCGCGACAATAGCCACTGCAACATTATCAGCCTTGTTGATTTTCAGATATTTGGTTTTCATATCCTCTGATTTTATTTATTGTAATAGAATTCTATATTTTCTTTCGTCAACAAATCTATCGGCATGAAATACTCTCTTGCCACCTCCTTTTTCAGGATGAGATAATCACATAATGCCTTAATTCCATTAAATCCTTGCAAAGTAGGCTGTTGGGCTATGAGAAAAAATATACTTCCCTGTTTCAGACACTCCACATTGCGCTGCAACAAGTCATATCCCATAAGATTAAAATCGCTCATGGCATGTTTTTGCAGGTATTCCCCAATAATGTAAGCTTTGGAATTGAAAGTAATGCCATTTTTTACATCGGGATGAAGACGGAAAAAATCATCTAACATCTTGTTGTCTTCCGTATCATATTTCGCGTGCAAGTTCAGTTCCAGAATCTGACAGGAAGGATGATATTGGTTCATATACTTACGGAATCCGATTTCTCGGCGCTCCTGCTGATTGGATCCGACAATACCGTCATTGATCTTACGGAATATGACAATGGACTGCGCTTCTTTACCCGCAAGCAGCATCAATATACGTGCAGAAAAATATCCGCTCTGATGCGAATTCTGCCCAAAGAACGAAAGGGCAGGTTCTTCTTTTATATTCGAGTCTATATATATATAAGGTATATGGCGCTCCGACAGTTCATCCGTAAATGGTTTGGTATACTGTGGGGCAGTCGGTGCAACCATCACTCCGTCGGGATTTGTATCTAAAATCTGTAGTGCAGCCGTTTCGAATGAATGATAATCGTAAGGGTCATAATACAATATATCCGCATTTATATTAAAATCCGAATAAGTCTCCAACGCCTGCCTTATACCAGCTTCTACATCGGTCCAGTATTCTCCTTCTTCATGTTGTGGCAATAAGCAAGTAAAAGCATATTTCTTATTGGAAGCCAATGCACTGGCATACATATTAGGTTGATAGTCCAACTGTTTCAATATCTCTTCCACCCGTTTACGGCTTGCTTCAGACACACCACTTCTGCCATGTATTACACGGTCGACCGTACCTACTGATACATCAGCCATTTTGGCTATATCTTTTATTCTAACCCTTGTCATCTTGATTTTTTTGTCTTTTTATGCTGATTTGTGCCCGTACACAATAATAATCTAAAAATTATCGACACAAATATACGATAATTTTTTGTATTTCAAAAAAAGTTGTACCTTTGTGCCCGCACACGGAAGTTAGAAACAGGGGATACCTGATCGATCTTATCGTTCAATGATTCAACTCTTTAACTGCCGTTATGAGAGATAATATAATAAATTGAAAGACACTTAATTATTATATATTTAATAAAATAGAAAAATTATGGGAAAGAAAGTCGTTACATTAGGTGAAATTATGCTGAGACTGTCTACTCCGGGCAATACCCGATTTGTTCAGTCGGACTCTTTTGATGTAGTATATGGAGGGGGTGAAGCCAACGTAGCTGTCAGCTGTGCTAACTACGGACATGACGCTTACTTTGTAACCAAACTGCCTAAGCATGAAATTGGCCAATCGGCAGTAAATGCGTTGCGCAAATATGGTGTAAAGACTGACTTTATAGCTCGTGGCGGCGACCGTGTAGGTATCTATTATTTAGAGACCGGAGCTTCCATGCGTCCCAGTAAAGTAATCTACGACCGTGCACATTCGGCTATCGCAGAAGCCAATCCTGAAGATTTTGATTTTGACGAAATCATGAAAGGAGCAGACTGGTTCCATTGGTCTGGCATCACTCCGGCCATTTCGGACAAGGCAGCTGAATTAACACGTCTGGCTTGCGAAGCTGCCAAGCGACACAATGTTACAGTATCCGTAGACCTGAACTTCCGCAAAAAGCTGTGGACAAAAGAAAAGGCTCAGTCTATCATGAAACCTTTGATGAAATATGTAGATGTTTGTATCGGTAACGAAGAAGACGCTGAACTCTGCTTAGGATTTAAACCCGATGCTGATGTTGAAGGTGGAAAGACAGATGCAGCCGGATATAAAGGAATCTTCAAAGCCATGGCTGAAGAATTTGGTTTCAAATATGTTGTTTCTACATTGCGCGAATCTTATTCAGCTACTCACAACGGCTGGAAAGCAATGATCTACAACGGTAAAGAATTCTACGAATCCAAACATTATGATATCAACCCGATTATCGACCGCGTTGGAGGAGGCGACTCTTTCTCGGGTGGAATTATCCACGGCTTGCTGACCAAGCCCGATCAAGGTTCGGCCCTTGAATTTGCTGTTGCCGCATCTGCATTGAAGCATACGATCAATGGTGACTTCAATTTGGTATCTGCCGAAGAAGTTGAAGCACTGGCAGGCGGTGATGCAAGCGGACGAGTACAAAGATAATAAGTGATAAAAGCTGATAACATAAAATCATAAGAAAATGGCTAAATTTGATAAGATTGCAGTGCTAAATAAAATCGGTTCAACAGGTATGGTTCCGGTTTTCTATCATAAAGATGCTGAGATTGCAAAAAAAGTAGTAAAAGCTTGCTATGAAGGTGGTGTACGTGCTTTCGAGTTTACCAATCGTGGTGATTTTGCCCATGAAGTATTTACCGAAGTGGTAAAATTCGCCGCTAAAGAGTGCCCGGAAATGGCTTTAGGCGTAGGTTCCATTGTTGATCCTGCTACAGCTGCCCTCTACTTGCAATTGGGTGCAAACTTTATTGTAGGTCCGCTGTTCAATCCTGAAATAGCAAAAATCTGTAACCGTCGCCTGGTTCCTTATACCCCTGGATGCGGTAGCGTATCAGAAGTTGGATTTGCTCAGGAAGTAGGTTGCGATCTCTGCAAGATATTCCCGGGAGATGTTCTTGGTCCGAAACTGGTAAAAGGCCTGTTGGCACCTATGCCATGGTCCAAGCTGATGGTTACAGGAGGAGTAGAGCCGACACAGGAAAACCTGACCTCTTGGATTAAAGCCGGTGTATTCTGTGTAGGTATGGGTTCTAAGCTCTTCCCAAAAGACAAAATTGCCGAGGAAGACTGGGGTTACATTACCAACAAGTGCAAAGAAGCTTTGGGCTACATTGCAGAAGCCAGAAAATAAGCATTAGCTATAAAGAATATTAATTCATTTTGTTTAAAGGTGTTTCTAAAGGGACGAAGGCTGTGTTCAAATAAACCGATTACATCGTTTATTTTGATACAGCCTTTTGTCTATTTGTTTTTGAGCAGTTCTTCCAAAGAAAGCACCTCATCCCGATATTGGGCAGCTTCTATAAAATCCAATCTCTTAGCAGCCTCTTGCATTAATTTCTTTGTACGCTCAATGCTCTTTTCAAGTTGGGCACGAGTCATATATTGAACAATTGGGTCGGCAGCCATATGAGCATTTGCTTCCTGTTCCATATACGGACGTGGAGAAGCAGTAGAAGCTTTCTCGCGCGGAACAGATACTGCGATGGTGGCATCTGGATTTTCGGACGACGCTGTAAAAACATTCAGATTTGCAGCTTTCCTGATTTGCTGTGGCGTAATTCCATGCTCTTCATTATACTTCAACTGCTTTTCGCGCCGGCGGTTGGTCTCGTTGATGGTAAGTTGCATACTTTCCGTTATACGGTCGGCATACATAATAACCATTCCGTTCACATTACGCGCCGCACGGCCTGCTGTCTGTGTCAACGAACGATGCGAACGTAAAAAGCCTTCCTTATCCGCATCCAAAATGGCAACTAGAGAAACTTCTGGCAAGTCCAAGCCTTCGCGCAAAAGATTTACTCCGACTAATACATCGTATTCACCTTCACGCAACGCACTCATAATCTTGACCCTCTCGAAAGTCTCAACATCGCTATGAATGTAGCTGCACCTGATATCGTTGTTCAACAGATATTCGGTCAATTCTTCTGCCATACGTTTTGTAAGGGTAGTGACCAACGTCCGTTCGTTTCGTTCAATCCTTATCTGTATTTCCTCCATCAAATCATCAATCTGGTTATGACTGGGACGTACTTCTATGACAGGATCCAACAACCCGGTAGGACGAATAACCTGCTCCACAACAATACCTTCCGACTTTATCAATTCATAATCCGCCGGAGTCGCACTGACGTAAATAACCTGCTTAGCCATCGCCTCGAATTCATCGAATTTCAGTGGACGATTATCCATTGCGGCAGGAAGCCGGAAACCATATTCCACCAGGTTTTCTTTTCGTGCACGGTCGCCTCCATACATTGCCCGGATTTGGGGCACACTGACATGACTCTCATCAATGACAATCAGGAAGTCATCCGGAAAGAAGTCCAATAAACAATAAGGACGGGTACCAGGAGCACGCCCGTCAAAATAACGCGAATAGTTTTCAATTCCGGAACAATGCCCCAACTCACGAATCATCTCCATATCGTAAGTAACACGTTCTTGAAGTCTTTTGGCTTCCAATGCACGTCCTTGTTCTTCAAACCATTGTACCTGTTTGTGCAGATCATCCTCTATCTCGTGAATGGCTCGCAAAGTGGCCTCTTTGGTTGTCATAAAAAGATTGGCCGGATAAATTTTATAAGAATCAAATTTACCTAATACAACTCCACTCACAGGATCCACTTCCTCAATGCTGTCTATTTCATCTCCCCAGAAAATGACACGCAACAGATTATCCGCATAAGCAAGGAATATGTCTATCGTATCTCCCTTTACACGAAAGTTTCCCCGGTTCAAATCAATATCATTACGTACATAAAGACTATCAACCAAACGGCGCAAAAAGACATTGCGGCTGAAATTCTTACCCTGCACAACTTCAATGACATTATTATAAAAGTCCGCAGGATTTCCCATACCATATATACACGAAACCGAGGAAACTACAACAACATCTTTCCGGCCGGAAAGCAATGCAGAAGTAGCAGCAAGCCGCAGCTTGTCAATTTCGTCATTAATAGCAAGGTCTTTTTCTATATAAGTATCCGAAGAAGGCAAATAGGCTTCCGGCTGATAATAGTCATAATAAGAAACGTAATACTCTACGGCATTATTCGGAAAAAAGTTCTTAAACTCACTATAAAGCTGTGCTGCCAATGTTTTATTATGGCTCAACACCAATGTCGGCTTATTAACGTTAGCTATAACATTGGCTATCGTAAAAGTCTTTCCCGAACCCGTAACGCCAAGTAAAGTCTGTGCGGGGAGACCCTGAAGTACACCTTCTGTAAGTTGGGCAATAGCTTCCGGCTGATCTCCTGTAGGCTGATAAGCTGATGTCAGTTCAAATTTATTCATTTTCTTCTTTTATAGACAGCAATATTCGGCAAAATCTTTGATATATACAAAAAAAATCGTTTCTTTGCGATGATAATCAACCCAAAATCTTATCTGAATAGGATTTTGCGGAAAATCTAATAACCATTAATGTTAATACAACAAAGCACAATGATTTGGAACGAAAACATTGAATGCATGGATCGTGAAAACCTCCGTAAGATTCAAAGCATTCGCCTGAAAAAAACCGTAGAGCGCGTATATCACGATACTCCTTTTTATCGTAAAAAAATGCAGGAACTGGGTATAACTCCAGATGATATAAACGACATCAGCGATATTGTAAAACTACCGTTTACCACCAAGTATGATTTAAGAGACAACTATCCGTTTGGACTATGCGCAGTACCGATGAGCCAGATTGTACGTATACATGCGTCTTCCGGTACGACCGGAAAGCCTACTGTAGTAGGATACACGCGCAAAGACCTTTCGGTATGGGCCGAATGCTTGTCACGTGCTTTTACGGCATACGGAGCAGGTCCTTCTGACATATTCCAGATTTCGTACGGATACGGTCTGTTTACCGGTGGACTCGGCGCACACGCTGGCGCTGAAAACATAGGTGCTTCGGTTATTCCTATGTCCAGTGGAAATACAGAAAAACAAATTACGCTAATGCACGACTTTGGCTCAACTGTATTATGTTGTACGCCTTCGTATGCTCTATATCTGGCAGACGCCATTAAAGACTCAAAACTTCCGCGCGAAGAATTTCGCCTGAGAGCTGGAGCTTTTGGAGCAGAGCCTTGGACTGAGAATATGCGGAAAGACATCGAAGCCAAATTAGGCATTAAAGCGTATGATATTTACGGCTTGAGCGAGATCGCCGGTCCTGGAGTAGGGTACGAGTGTGAGTGCCAGAACGGTACTCATCTAAATGAAGACCATTTCTTCCCGGAAATCGTAGATCCCAAAACACTGGAGCCTGTAGCTCCGGGAGAAACGGGAGAACTGGTATTTACGCATCTGACCAAAGAAGGCATGCCTTTGCTTCGCTATCGCACCAAAGATTTGACTGCCTTGCATTACGACAAATGTCCATGCGGACGTACATTGGTACGTATGGATCGAATCTTAGGACGTAGCGACGATATGCTTATCATCAGAGGAGTAAACGTTTTCCCCACTCAAATTGAGTCTGTCATACTTGAAATGCCCGAATTTGAGCCACACTACCTGTTATTAGTAGACCGAAAGAACAATACGGATACAATGGAATTGCAGGTTGAAGTCCGCCCAGAATTCTACTCGGATGAAATAAACAAAATGTTGGCCATGAAAAAGAAGCTGACAGCCCGTTTGCAAAGTGTATTGGGACTGGGAGTAGATGTTCGCCTGGTAGAGCCAAGAAGCATAGAGCGCAGCGTCGGAAAAGCTAAAAGAGTAATCGACAACAGAAAACTTTAAATCGCTTTCGATCGAAGAAGAATCACCCGATTGTTCCATTCGGGAAGATTCTTCCCAATCATAAGTTGAAATAAATGGGAAACATAACGGTAATATCAACTTTTTATTTTCAGTTAATAAAATGGTAGCAAAACAACTTTCGATTTTCTTGGAAAATAAGTCTGGCCGTCTAACAGAAGTGACAGAAGTTCTGGCCAAAGAAGGAGTAAACTTGTCTGCCCTCTGTATTGCAGAAAATGCAGACTTCGGCATCTTACGTGGAATTGTCTCCGAACCGGACAAAGCATATAAGGCTTTAAAGGATAATCATTTCGCAGTAAATGTTACAGATGTAATAGGAATCAGTTGCCCCAATATCCCCGGGTCACTGGCCAAAGTATTACGCTATTTGTCCGATGAAGGAGTCTTCATCGAATATATGTATTCATTTGCCAATGGCAATACTGCCAATGTGATTATCCGGCCTAACGATATGGAAAATTGTATCCGCGTGCTGACAGAAAGAAAAGTCGACCTATTGGCCGCAAACGACCTGTACCGCTTATAGAAAATAAAAGGGCATTTATCCTCAAAAATGCCCTTTCTATCGGGTTTTTGAAAAATTAATGCTGGTATCGTTGCTTTATTCGGCACTAACCTCTATCTTTGTGCATTATTTGAATAAAAGTAATGAAAAAGAACATATTAATAATTTTGCTGTCAGCTTTGCTACTGCCCTCATGCGGAGAATACAATAAATTACTGAAAAGTACTGATTATGAGTACAAGTATGAAGCTGCAAAGAATTACTTTGCCAAAGGGCAATATAACCGTGCTGCAACTTTGCTTAATGAGTTGATCGCCATTCTGAAAGGTACAGATAAAGCAGAAGAATCCCTGTATATGCTGGGAATGAGTTATTATAATCAGAAGGATTATCAGACTGCCGCACAAACGTTTATTCAGTACTACAACGTATATCCTCGTGGTATATATACAGAGTTGGCACGTTTCCATGCTGGAAAAGCTCTCTATCTTGACACTCCAGAACCCCGTTTGGATCAGTCTGGCACCTATACTGCCATACAGCAACTTCAGATGTTTATGGAGTATTTCCCGCAAAGTTCAAGAAAGGAAGAAGCCCAGAATATGATATTTGCCTTGCAAGATAAGCTGGTTATGAAGGAATATCTTTCAGCCAAGATGTATTACAATTTAGGCAATTATCTCGGAAATAACTATCTTTCATGCGTAATTACCGCACAAAATGCCCTTAAGGATTATCCTTATACCAACCTTCGTGAGGACTTGTCGATACTTATCTTACGTGCCAAATACGAAATGGCCATCAACAGTGTAGACGATAAAAAGCCCGAGCGCTATCGCGAAACGGTAGACGAGTATTATGCTTTCAAAAATGAGTTTCCCGAAAGCAAATATCTGAAAGATGCAGAACGCATTTTCCAAGAGTCAAGAAAAGTATTAGGTGAATAAAAAAACACCTATCAAATAATACAAAGAAATACGTGAATTTTAAATTAGATAAAAAGATTTATGGATTACAGAAAAACGAATGCTCCAACAACTACGGTAACCCGTGACATGATGGAATTGTGTGAGGATACCGGTAATGTGTATGAAACTGTTGCGATCATAGCCAAACGCGCTAATCAAATCAGCGTGGAGATCAAAAATGACCTTTCCAAGAAATTGGCCGAATTCGCTTCTTATAACGACAACTTGGAAGAAGTATTCGAAAATCGCGAACAGATTGAGATCTCCCGTTATTATGAGAAATTGCCTAAACCGACCTTGATAGCTACACAGGAATATATCGAGGGAAAGATTTATTATCGTAATCCGGCTAAGGAAAAAGAAAAATTACAGTAATGATACAGCGCATCCAATCCGTCTATCTGCTATTGGTGACGATTTTATTGGTCATGACGGCTTTTATGCCAATAGGGTATTTCATCGAAACGGACAATATTACGACTCATATCTTCAAGCCATTAGGCGTATCACTTGCGAATGGAGAGTTTCAATCCACATGGGGATTGTTCGGTATACTGATATTGAGTGCCATCATAGCTTTCGGCACTATATTCCTTTATCGTAACCGCATGCTGCAAATACGCATGACAATCTTCAGCAGCATCTTGCTGGTTGGCTTTTATATTGCCTTTCTGGTATTTATGTTTGTATTGAAAGAAGATTTAAATGCAGGCTTCCATTTAAAATGGGCCTTAAGCTTGCCCGTTATATGCATCATATTGAATTACCTTTCATTCCGTGCCATTTATCGGGACGAAGTAATGGTAAGAGCTGCAGATAGACTAAGATAAGAACAATTTTCAATTTTATAAAAGAGGCACGAATGTTGAAAAACAAATTCGTGCCTCTTTTTTTATTTTTTCAAGTCAAATAAATAGGTGATTTTAGCAGATATCACACCATGCGCCGAACGGGAAAAATAATCTTTCTTTGTACTATGATAGAAGTCCGATAATGCATAATAATAACGCCCTTCCAGCAGAAAATTCCCAATGCCTGTACGTATTTCAAGTCCAGCACCACCTGCAATACCATAGTCAAACTTATTTTCTACAGGCTTGTCATGCTGTTCTACCGTGATACCCGAATAATTATCCCAATTATCACTCATTGTATAGCTGTCACTCAAGAAAAAGCCAATTTGCGGACCAGCGTGAATAAAGAACTGCACCCCTCTTTGTTCTTTTCCGAAAGCCAGATGAGCCAGGAAAGGGATTTCCACATAATTCATCTTACGCGTATATTGCAGCTCCGGATAATCTTCGTAGAATTCATCCCAACCGTGCTGTGAGAAGTTTATTTCAATCTGTGCTCCACAAATCATCTTAAAATATCGCTCGGAAATATATCTGGCAGTGATTCCGCCTGTCATTCCCATCAGATTTTTCTGTCGTACGCTCGGCGAGAAAGTCACACTGTTCAGATTGACACCTCCGTTAATACCTATGGCAAAATTATGCCGTTGTTCACCGACCTGCGCATGTACAGGTACAGCACATGCCCCCATCAATAAGGTCGTACCGATTATTGTTTTCAGTTTCATCACACAATTCAATCAAAATCAAGTTTCACCAGCTCATAATTCTTTGTAAAACGGACAAAGAAAACTTTTTTGTTTACAAATCCTCCCCAATTGTTGACACGCTGGAATTTGAACCCTGTCTGTATAGGTGCAAAATCCATTCTTTGAAGATTATTCTCCAATTCGCTTCCGTAGCGTGCCAGTCCTTTAAGGAAAAAATAGCCTGTATCAAATCCTAACATTCCATATTTGGGATAACGCTCATCCATATCTTTTCCATACCAGCGCCGATAATTACGTGTGAAGTTCTTGGCTGCAGGGAACAGATCGTTCGTATAGAAAGAGGAATAAAAGTATGTATCCAACTCAAAGAATGATTCCAGATGATCCTTGGTATATGTCTGCCATTCCGGATAACCAAACATGTGAATGCTGAATTCCGGATTCTCGCGAACCAACAGAGTAAGTTGGGGCAAACATTTGATTAAAACCAGATTGCTTCCGGATGTCGGAATGAATATATTCTCCCGGCCAGCCTTAAGCGCACTTTTCAACGCTTCCACCGAAGCATCCTCATCCAGGGTAGCCATTGGAATAGAGCGGTTACGCAATTCATCTTTCAGGCCTTTGATGAAATCCGCCTTATCTTTGGTTTTACTGTTCGCCTCGATAAAGATTACGTTTGCATTGGGGAACTGACGGACAAAGTGATCATATACTTCCGAATACAGATAAGATTGGGGAGTATTAATCTGATAAATAGCCGGATTACGGAACACCGTATTGTCTTTCGAAGTAAACGGAATAACCAGACGGATATCATTTTTCTTCGCAAAATCAGCCAACGGCTTGATTTGCTGCTGTTGCAGCGGACCGAATATAATATCCATATTCTTCATTTCGTTTTTCGAAAGAATATCATTCAGCGAATTTACATTCGCTCCGGAATTATACGTATAAATGTCAATCGAAGTACCACTGCGTTTTAAGCTATCGACAGCCATCAAAAAGCCTTCGTAATACTCTACCATTCGGGCCGACTCGCTACGTGATGCAGCATCGGGCAAAAACGGAAGAATAACAGCAGCCTTAATCGTACTGATACGTTCCGCTTCCTTTTTGTTTTCACTGAACAGTTCGTTGTTGGTCGGTATCGTCTGTGGCTTTGCATTTCCGGTATTTGCAATTGTAGTAGGATAGGGGATGCACAAGAACGAACCCTTCTTTATCTTGTTTTTCCCTTTCAATTCCGGATTGGCTTCAATCAGTTCTGCCTCGGTAATGCCGTATTCCTTGCTGATGCTGTAAATGGTTTCTTTCCGTTTTACCTTATGCATATCACGGCAGCGAGATTGTACAGCAGCCGGAATCTCACTGGTAACATCAGCTGTTTTAGATGAATTATCAATATCCGAAACAACCGGAGTTTCGTCCGGAGCCGGAATCCGGATAACTTGTCCGATACGGAAATTTTCAGCACTCAGTCCCGGATTGGCATCGCAAATAGCTTTTGCAGAAACATTGTATTTCACTGTCAACCGATATAAAGTCTCACCGGCTTCAATGGTATGGAATGTTTCTTTCTGACTGCCTGTTGTGTTTCGTGGAATGCGTAACGTATGTCCTATATAGATTTTCTCATCGCTGCCAGGATTCATTTTTACAATATCAGCCTGGCTGACGCCATACATGCTGGCAATAGAATACAGACTTTGTCCTTTTTCAATAGTATGCAATATATAAGTCTGGTTTTCTTGTGCGTTTACTGTCAATCCGCAGATGCAGGCCAATAAAAACAAGCAGACACTCCGGTTAATCGTTCTCATCTATTACTAATTATATCGATAGTTACATTTAATATTTCCCAAACCTAATGCAAAGTTAAGAATATTATGTCATTTCAGCCAAAAGAATGAGTTAAGAAATAATATTCTACTTTCCAAAGCCGAAAAATAATCCATTTAAAATGATATTCGGATGGAAACGCTTATTTTTGCATGAAGTTTATAGCCGATTTAAACCCTATTTATCACATGCAAGAAGAATCTGAATATATCAATGTATATGGTGCCCGGGTGCATAACCTGAAAAATATTGATGCGGAAATTCCCCGAAACAGCCTGACGGTAATTACCGGACTTAGCGGAAGCGGTAAATCCTCACTGGCTTTCGATACGATTTTTGCTGAAGGACAACGTCGTTACATCGAAACGTTTTCGGCTTATGCACGCAACTTCTTAGGCAACTTGGAACGCCCCGATGTCGACAAAATTACCGGATTAAGCCCCGTAATATCCATTGAGCAGAAAACTACCAATAAAAATCCACGCTCCACTGTCGGAACAACAACCGAGATATACGATTACCTGCGCCTTCTCTATGCCCGTGCCGGTGATGCATATTCTTACCTGTCGGGAGAGAAGATGGTAAAGTACACCGAAGAGCAGATTCTGGACCTGATATTGAAAGATTACAAAGGAAAGAAAATATACATTCTTTCTCCGCTGGTACGCAACCGGAAAGGACATTATAAAGAATTGTTCGAACAGATCCGCAAAAAGGGCTATCTGTATGTACGGGTCGACCAAAAAATCTGTGAAGCCCTTCCAGGCATGAAACTGGACCGTTATAAGAATCACGATATAGAAGTTGTCATAGATAAACTGATTGTTTCAGAAAAGGATGATAACCGTCTGAAAAGCAGCGTATCTACAGCGATGAAGCAAGGCGATGGACTGATCATGGTTTTGGATGCTGACAACGAAACGGTCCGCCATTACAGCAAGCGCCTGATGTGTCCTGTCACAGGGCTCTCTTACCGTGACCCGGCACCGCATAATTTCTCTTTCAACTCCCCTCAAGGAGCTTGCCCCAAATGTAAGGGATTGGGCGTCATCAGCCAGATAGATATTGACAAAGTAATCCCCAACCGCGAACTGTCCATTTACGAAGGAGCTTTAGCTCCCGTAGGGAAATACAAGAACAGTATGATATTCTGGCAAATAGATGCCTTGCTGGAGAAATACGAAGCTAACCTGAAAACTCCTGCAAAAGATTTGCCGGACGAAGCCATCGAAGAGATTCTTTACGGTTCCGACGAACGCATAAAAATAAAAAGCTCATTGATCGGTACATCTTCTGACTATTTTGTAACGTTTGAAGGGGTTGTAAAATACATCCAGATGTTGCAGGAAAAAGATTCCTCTGCCACAGCCCAGAAATGGGCCGAACAGTTTGCCAAGACTGCCGTCTGCCCCGAATGTCAGGGAGCCAAACTGAACAAGGAAGCTCTTTCGTTCCGCATCCACGACAAGAACATCTACGAACTTTCCAGCATGGATATCAAGGATTTGTACGAATGGTTACAGAATGTAGATCCATACCTGGACAGTAAGCAAAAACAGATTGCAGCCGAAATCCTGAAAGAAATACGGACACGGCTCAAATTCCTGTTGGATGTAGGTCTCGACTATCTGTCCCTGAACCGCAGTGCCGTCAGCCTTTCCGGAGGTGAAAGCCAGCGTATTAGACTGGCCACTCAGATAGGTTCGCAGCTGGTCAATGTCCTCTACATCTTGGACGAACCCAGTATCGGACTTCATCAGCGCGACAACCAGCGCCTGATACATTCATTAAAGGAACTGCGCGATTTAGGCAATACAGTCATTGTCGTCGAACACGACAAAGACATGATGCTGGCTGCCGACTATGTCATCGACATGGGTCCCAAAGCCGGCCGTCTGGGCGGAGAAGTCGTTTTTGCCGGTACACCACAGGAGATGCTACGTACCCACACCCTGACTTCTCGTTACCTCAACGGCGAATGTGCCATCGAGGTACCTGCCGAGCGCCGCAAAGGCAACGGACACAGCATCTGGCTGCGTGGCGCCAAAGGCAATAACCTGAAAAACATTGATGTAGAATTTCCTTTAGGCAAGCTGATCTGCATAACAGGCGTGTCCGGAAGTGGAAAATCTACTTTGATTAACGAAACATTGCAGCCCATTCTGTCGCAGAAGTTCTACCGCTCACTGCAAGACCCGCTGGCATACGACAGCATCGAAGGTCTGGAGTATATCGACAAGGTTGTCAATGTAGACCAGTCGCCATTAGGACGTACCCCACGTTCCAACCCAGCCACATACACCGGCGTATTTTCCGACATCCGCAACCTGTTTGTAGGCCTGCCCGAAGCCAAGATCCGTGGTTACAAGCCCGGCCGTTTCTCGTTCAACGTCAGCGGAGGACGCTGCGAAGCCTGTCAGGGAAACGGATACAAGACCATCGAAATGAATTTCCTGCCAGACGTATACGTACCCTGCGAAGTATGCCACGGTAAACGTTACAATCGGGAGACACTCGAAGTACGTTTCAAAGGAAAATCCATCGCCGACGTTCTGGACATGACCATCAACCGCGCAGTCGAATTCTTTGAGAACGTTCCGCAAATACTGAACAAGATAAAAGTAATACAGGAGGTCGGATTGGGCTATATCAAGCTGGGACAATCGTCTACAACCCTGTCCGGTGGCGAAAGCCAGCGCGTCAAGCTGGCGACGGAACTGTCCAAACGCGATACGGGTAAAACCCTGTATATTCTGGACGAACCGACTACCGGTCTGCACTTCGAAGACATCCGCGTACTGATGAACGTGCTGAACAGACTTGTCGACAAAGGCAATACGGTCATTGTCATCGAGCACAATCTGGATGTTATCAAGATGGCCGATTATATTATCGACATGGGTCCCGAAGGAGGGAAGGGGGGAGGCCAGGTCCTGTCTTGTGGCACTCCGGAAGAAGTGGCCGACAGCCCTAAAGGATTCACGCCCCGATTCCTCAAGGAAGAGTTGGAACTGGTAAAGAAACAGAAATAAGATTTCCCGCCGGTGTTCAATTTATGATAAATATAACTCAACTTTGATTTCGTCGATTTTCTATTCGTAAGCTCAAGTTGCAGTTAACGAATTCACAAGTTGACGAATAAACAAGGCGTTTGCAGCAAGCCGTCTCAAGCGGCACTTCATCAAACAGGGCATTCCGAGCCTTGCAAACCTGTTGGCTGAAGCCTTGTAAACTAATAAGTTGAGCATTTGCAAAACGTAAAAATATAACATAAAGGATAAAACGAAATGAAAATCAATAAGACCAATGCCGCAAGGCTACTAGACAAGGCTAAAATAGCCTACGAATTAATTCCTTACGAAGTGGACGAAGCAGATCTCAGCGCCGTCCATGTGGCAGCCAGCCTGGGCGAAGACATCAATTGTGTATTCAAGACCCTGGTGCTCCATGGCGACAAGTCCGGTTACTTTGTCTGCGTCATTCCCGGCGAAAATGAAGTCGACCTGAAACTGGCCGCCAAAGTATCGGGCAATAAAAAGTGCGACCTGATACCGGTCAAAGAACTGCTTCCACTGACTGGCTACATACGCGGCGGCTGTTCTCCCATCGGTATGAAAAAACAATTTCCTACCTACATTCACGAAACATGTATGCAGCATCCATACATTTATATCAGTGCCGGTGTCCGTGGCCTGCAGCTGAAGCTGGCTCCACAGGACCTTATCAAGGAAGTACGGGCAGAAGTCTGTACACTGTTCTGATATTCATGTACAATGAAAAGTATTCCGATTGTCCAGGCACCTTCTATTGGCATTAACTTCTACAAGCCTTACTGACAATTTGTTCCTATCAAGGGTATGCAAGCCATATAAATCTTGCATACCCTTTCTATTTTTCAGCTTATTTTAGTGTATTATCTCACCAAAAAGTATATATTTGCAACTATTATTATTTGAAAAACATATTTAGTCACTATTTAAAAAATTAATTCTATGTTCAACAAACATCCTAAGGGTCTGATTCCTGCGGCACTTTCAAACATGGGTGAGCGTTTCGGCTACTACATCATGAATGCCGTACTAGTATTATTCCTTTGTTCTAAATTCGGTATCAGCGAAGAAAAAAGTACACTGATTTATTCATTCTTTTATGCCGGCATTTACCTTTTAAGCCTCATTGGCGGTTACATAGCCGACAAAAAACAAAATTATAAAGGCACAATCATGGCCGGTCTTGTCATTATGGCTGTCGGCTACATCGTTCTTTCATTCCCCATTACTGCAAATTCAGGAAACATCACCTGGTTACTGACACTGACTTGTGCTGCCCTTTTCCTCATCGCATTCGGTAACGGTCTGTTCAAGGGCAACCTCCAGGCCATCGTAGGTCAGATGTACGACGACCTGGAAGCAGAAGCCGCCAAGAAAGGCGAAAAAGAACTGAAGATTGCCAAAAGCAAGCGCGATTCCGGTTTCCAGATCTTCTACGTATTCATCAACATCGGTGGTCTTATCGCTCCGTTCGTAGCTCCGCTTCTGCGTAGCTGGTGGCTGAACGCACACAACATGGTTTACAACGCCAGCCTTCCTGCCCTGTGCCACGAATATATCGAAAAGGCAGAGCAGATGTCAGCCGAAGCACTGGGCAACCTCTACCAGCTGATGGCACAATGTGTAGGCGATACCGCCAATATGGCTGATTCATGTGCTCAGTATCTCCAGATTTTCAATGAAGGTATCCACTATTCGTTCCTGGCATCGGTAGCGGCCATGTTCATTTCACTGATTATCTTCCTCGTAACCAAGAAGCAATTCCCCAATCCGGGAAAGAAAGAGGCTGTTGCCGCCGTTCAGTATTCCGAAGAAGAAAAACAGGCGATGGCAAAGGAAATCAAACAACGCCTTTATGCTCTGTTCGCAGTGCTGGGAGTCGTTATATTCTTCTGGTTCTCATTCCACCAGAACGGAACATCTCTCTCGCTGTTTGCCCGCGACTTTGTTAATACCACTACCATTGCTCCCGAAATATGGCAGGCTGTCAATCCGTTCTTTGTTATTACGCTGACTCCGATCATCATGATGATTTTCGGATCTATGGCTCGCAAAGGCAAAGAAATATCCACTCCCCGCAAGATTGCCATCGGTATGCTGATTGCAGGACTTGCTTACCTGTTCCTTTCCGTATACTCCTTCTCGCAAGGTTATCCGTCTGCAACCGAGTTCCGCGAGCTCCCCATCGACCAGCAAGTGAAAGCCGGAGCATGGGTATTGATCGTTCTCTATTTCCTTCTTACCGTTGCCGAACTCTTCATCTCGCCGCTCGGACTCTCGTTCGTGTCCAAAGTTGCTCCCAAACATCTTCTCGGTCTCTGCCAAGGACTCTGGCTGGGTGCTACGGCTGTCGGTAACCTCTTGCTGTGGATTGGTCCGCTTATGTACAATGCCATCCCCATCGGTTATTGCTGGGCCATATTCCTGATCGTTTGTCTTATCTCCATGGGAGTCATGCTCGCTATGGTGAAATGGCTCGAAAGAGTAGCTAAGTAACAACAACGTTCCTAACATAAGAAGAAGGCAGCTGAATCACAAGAAATCAGCTGCCTTCTTTTATTTTTCGCCTGTCAGCTTTTCTCCTTGCCAACTTTGTGCATATTCTGCATACACTATCCCGTATTTTTTTCCCAGTTAGGAAAAAATATCTTCCCAGTTAGAAAAAAATTTTTTCCTAACTGGGAAAAAATTACCCCTCTTGCTATCATCGTACCCCATCTGTACTTGTATGTATTTCTTCTTACCTCACAATCGGCTTCTGCACTGCTATTCCAGTATCTTTCAAGCCTACAGTATAGAACATACACCACTTCTCGAATCGTTAATATAGTATAATTATATAGTATTATGTAATACAAGGTACCTATATAATACATATATTTGTGCTATACAAAACAATTAACCATGAATGTAGACAACGTAAAATCGCAAATGCGGAAGGGAATGCTGGAATACTGCATCATGCTTCTGCTGCACAAAGAACCGGCCTATGCTTCAGACATCATATCGAAACTGAAAGAAGCCCGGTTGATAGTAGTGGAGGGAACACTATATCCACTGCTGACCCGCCTGAAAAACGACGGTCTGCTTAGTTACGAATGGGTTGAATCGACGCAAGGGCCACCACGCAAATATTATCGGCTGACAGAAAAGGGAGAGACTTTTCTCGGTGAGCTGGAAGTGTCGTGGCGGGAACTGAACGAAACCGTCAATCACATAGCCAACCGATAAGCCCAGTCCTCAACTCTTTTATGCAGGACTACCCAACGAACAATAAACGAATTAACAAATAAACAGAAGAACACAATGAAAAAGACTTTAACTGTAAATTTAGGAGGAACCGTGTTCAACATAGACGAAGACGCTTATCGTCTTCTCGACAACTATCTCAATAATCTGAAGCTGCATTTTCGCAAACATTCAAGTGCCGAAGAAATTGTAGACGACATCGAGCTACGCATCTCCGAACTGTTTGCCGAAAAATTGCAGACTGGTGCCCAGGTCATCACCATAACCGATGTAGAGGAAGTCATAGCACGCATGGGAAAACCGGAAGATATGGATACAGACACCGAACCGTCTTCGGACGAAAATACGAAAACAACCGGACATCGCCGTTTCTTCCGCAATCCGGACGACAAGATGCTGGGTGGCGTCATCAGTGGTGCGGCAGCCTATTTTGGCCTTAATGTCACCACGCTTCGTCTGGCAATGGTCTTTCTGCTGATTTTCTCTTTCAAAATACTGATACCGCTCTACATCATTTGCTGGATTATTGTTCCCGAAGCCCGGACTGCTGCCGAGAAACTGAGTATGCGTGGCGAAGCCGTCACTGTAGAGAACATCGGCAAAACTGTCACCGACGGATTCGAAAAGGTAGGAAATGGGGTAAACGAATACATCCGGTCGGACAAGCCACGCTCTTTTCTTGCATCGTTGGGCAATGCCATAGTCACCGTTGTCGGATGGATATTGAAAATGGGACTAATTGCTATTGCCGTTATCTGCAGCCCTGTACTCTTTATCTTTGCCGTCGTCTTTGTTGCGTTGCTTTTCATGGCTATCGTTATCGGCATTGGCGGGGGAGCAGCATTGCTGTCTCTGTTTCCTACCACCGATATCATATTGCCCATCTCGCCAATGTCAACTATTGTCATGTACATTGCAGGTACCCTGATGCTGGGCATCCCTTTGCTGGGCATTGTTTATGGCGTTTGCCGCTCTATGCTCAAGTGGCAGGCCATGGCTACTGGATTAAAATGGACACTGTTGATTCTTTGGGTGGTTAGTACCGCCATATTTGCCATCAGCTTCACAATGAACGGGTTCGACCTTCCAGATCTGCTGATCCATATATAATCTCAGCTTCCCTCTGTTTTTTGTGTCCAGCCTGCATGTCTTTCGGATAAAAAAGTGGGACGTATCTCGCCCCGACAGGTACGAAAAGCATACAGGCTGGACACAATGTTATACCAACGAAGATTTTTGTTACCCAATCAAAGATACAGACACAACGATATTACATAAAAGCAATAATTTGTAACATTATTCATTTGAACTATCCGACTTTATTCTTATTTTTGCTTTGTTAATCTGAGAAACATTTACTGACTCCTTCACCATAGAGAGAGTATACAGAATTTCATGGGGTAGAGGAGTGCAATTTATTCTTAAATAAGAAACACGATGAAAACCAATTTTCTATTCTCTTTCCACCGGATATTCTTCTTTCCGGCGTTTCTGTCCCGACTGTCTGGCGGTTTGTCCGCTGTGTTTGTCCTTTTGTGGCTCGCCGTTTGTTCCCGTCCTCTTCGCGAGGGGGTGACTGTCTACGACGATTTCCCGCAGAAGGCGGAATATGCAACGCCGCTGCTTCTCGGAACTACTGTGTCAATGTTTTTTGCTGACAAACAGTCAGATTTAATTGGAGCCAAAGAATATCAACAGCGATGAACTGATGGCAAGATTTAAATAAAATACTCAGCAACGAAATAAAAATTATCTTTAATGAATTCCAATTTCAATATGAAGAAAAAAAAATTCAGATCAATAACAATTTATTTGCTTACAGGGGCAGTGCTAGCCGTAATGGTTGGCTATCTCGTTGATGAGCTCCGGATGCCGGATGGCTGCACTGTTGATACTGACCTTGTCGGCGCCTGCATTGAGGAGTCGATCTACATCCTTCAGCTCGTTGATGCCGCCACCCACGGTAAACGGGATATTGATTTCGGCAGCTACGCGAGTTACCATATCTGTAAAGGTCTTGCGCTCTTCGAAGCTAGCTGTGATGTCAAGGAATACGAGTTCATCGGCACCTGCATCGCTATAGGCCTTGCCCAGTTCTACCGGATCGCCTGCGCTTCTCAGGTTCACGAAGTTCGTTCCCTTCACGGTCTCTCCGTTTTTCACGTCAAGACAAGGGACGATTCGCTTTGCCAAACCTTTGTTACTTTGAACTTTGACCATTGAACTTTGAACTTTATGATTACTTAACTCCTAACTTTTCTACATCAATCTTACCCTCGTAGAATGCCTTGCCGAAGACTACTGCTGGGATGCCGGCGGCTTCCAAAGCCTCGATGTCTTCATTGCAGCTCACTCCGCCCGAGGCGATGAGGTGAAGCTGAGGGTAGGCTGCCATTACCTCTTTATATAGTTCGATGGCAGGTCCCTGCAGGGTGCCATCCTTGCTGATTTCTGTGCAGAGCACATAGCGCACACCCTTGTCGATGTATTTCTTGAGGAAGGGGAGGAGGTCTTCTGAAGAATCCTCTTTCCATCCATTGATAGAAATCTTGCCGTTTCTTACATCGGCTCCGAGGATAAGCTTGTCGGCACCATATTTATCTATCCACTCCATAAAGAGGTCGGGATTGGTGACGGCGATGCTGCCTACGGTTACCATACTGGCTCCTGCAGCGAATGCCTTCTCGATGTCTTCCTCGGTCTTGATACCGCCTCCGAAATCTACAGTCAGATTCGTTTCGGTTGTAATCGCCTTCAGTACAGCATCATTTACGATATGCTTCGACTTGGCTCCGTCCAGATCCACTACGTGGAGTCGCTTGAATCCCAGCTTCTCGAAGTCTTTGGCTACTTCAGCCGGATTGTCGTTATAGACCTTCTTCAGGTCGTAATCGCCTTTTGTCAGGCGAACGCACTGGCCATTTATCAAGTCGATGGCAGGAATTAATTCTATCATATTTCTTTTATTGCTTTATATCCTATTTCATATCATCAGGAGATCTGCCTTGCAGGATTCCCCTCTTACATTTCCTGATAGTTATTTCTGTATTTCCAGGAAGTTCTTTAAAATCTGTTCTCCTACCTTTCCGCTCTTTTCTGGATGGAACTGGCAGGTATAGAAGTTGTCTTTGTGGAGCGATGCGCTGTAAGGCAGAATGTAATCAGCCTTGGCGATGGTCTCCTCGCAGAGTGGCACATAGTAGCTATGGACGAAATAGGAGTAGGGATGCTGCAGGGCTTCTCCCATAGCTGCATCTGCTGCATCAGCCCTGTTTCCGAATCCCTTGTAAAGCTCCGTCTTCAGATCGTATATCTCGTTCCATCCCATAGCTGGTACCTTGTCTTCGTGCTTCTGCGGCTGGAATCGCTTCACATCCACATCGAAGATGCCGATGCAATCTACATCGCCTTCTTCCGAATGTCGGCACAGGAGCTGCTGTCCCACGCAAATGCCCAATACGGGTTGCTTGAGATTCTTGATCACCTGATCCAGCTGGTGAGCCTTGAGATATTCCATGGCTTCCCTTGCCTGACCCTGACCTGGAAACAGTACGCGGTCTGCCTTCTGGAGCATTTCGGCATCATCAGTGAGTACTGGTTCTATGCCCAAACGCTTCATGGCGTTGACTACGGAATAGATATTTCCGGCATTGTATTTTACGATTGCTACATCCATAACCTAACGTAATTCTTCTGTTTTTTGTACGTATCGGGAGTATTGGTCCCACGTATTGCTAATTTCTGTTGCAAAGGTACACATTTTCTTTCAATCTAACGAAAATATTAGCAAAAAGATTATTATATCGCTATAATTTCTTGCAGAAAGTAAGAATTATTGGTATATTTATACGTGTTTATCAGTAAAAAAAGGGTTAGAGTAAGATTTTTCCTACTCTAACCCTTGGTTTTATTTCAACTTGTTATTTTCCCCATTATTCCTCCTCGCTGTCTGCCGTGCGGAGGATGATGCTGGTGGCTCCGATGGTGAAGAGGGTGCCGTCTTCGATGACACGGCGCTCACGGTCGCCCAGGATTTCGTTATCTACGAAGGTGCCGGTGTAGCTAGGACCATCGCGCAGCACATATTTCAATTTTCCTTTCTTGTCGCGGCTTACATTGATTACGCAGTGGTTCATATCTACACTCGGATCTACGGTCTCGATAGGGCAGTTGATGCCACTGTTCTTCATATATCTTCCGATGACGTTGTCGCCCATCTGCAAAGGGATGACCTGCTTGTAGGCGAATACGTTTTCGATAACAACGATGGAGCCTACGCCATTCTCATTGGCATTTTCATCAATCTGTTCTTCCTTGCGGGTTTCGCGGAGTTTGGAAACGCCCATACGGATGCCAAACTGCTTATTGCAATTAGGACAAACGAAGACCAGACTCTGGCCTGCCTCGTATTTGGTTTCGTCGAACGTGATGAAATTATCGCATTTAGGGCAACGTACTCTTTTCATATCTATTTTTTTCTTTCCTTAATTTCTTTCTATATATAATAATGTAAACTACTCCTTTACCTTTGTAATCCAGCCATCAGTGAAAGCCTCGTTGGTATGGAGTCGGTTGAGGGTGTTATATGCCTCGCTCTCAGAGCGGTAGTTGCCATAAATCACCTTTACGTTGTTGTCGGTAATCAGAACTCTTGCCTCTTTGAAGCCCTTGTCCTGCAAGTGTTCCACATAACTGGCTGCATTGCGTTTGGTCACGCGGCTTGCCAATACGATGCTGTAATAAGAGGCTGTTGGAGTAGCAATCTCTCTATCCTGTGCCATTGCCGGAGTTTTTTCTGCCTTGTCGGTAGGAGTGGTCTCCATCAGCTTCGGTTCATCAGTAGGGAGCAGCAGTTCTTTGCTTTTTACCGGAGTCATCTCTTTAGGCATGATGCGGGTAAGCATCCCCGTGTCAATCTGGCTCTTCTCGATAGTAGGACTTCCGAGTGGAGTAGAGATGGTGAAGAAGGCGATGAGGGCGATGCAGGCTGCTGCCATGTTGCGCAGCCAGCTCTTCTTGATGCTGATGAATTCAGCCTTTTCCTCTTCTTCTGCGATGAATACCGAATTGTTGGCTGGAGCAGCAGGTGCTTCTACCTCTTTTTTAACTGGCTGTTCCTCTTTGGCAAGATTTACTGTCATTGCCACGTTTTGATTCTCGTTCTGCTGTTCACCGTTGTCAATCTGTGCGATAGGAAGCATGTCGAAACCTCCCAAACCATAGAAGTCTGGAGTAAGAATGCCTGCCTCGCATGGCTCGAAACTGATGTTGCCATCTTCGTTGAGAAAGAGCATACCGATATTTTCTATTTCGAATTTACCTTCGTTTTCCAATGATTGTCTGATTTCAACTACCTCATCCTCAATACGGCGCAATGCCTCAGGGTAGCTGATATCGTAAGTCTCCACGTACGAGAGTGCGAGGAGAGAATCATTCATCGTGAGCTGTGGATTGAATCCTACAGTTCTCAGCGGTGGCAAAAACATATTGTCTCTGCCATCGTAACGTGCATCTACATGATGAGCCATGAATCCACCAAAACCTGGTACGATTACACAATCGTTGCTCAAGAGCAGAATTTCTATATGTCGGTTAATTTCTATCACGTCTAAATGTTTATCTTCTTTTTCTGAATATCTTTTGCAAAGGTACGGCTTTTTTGGGAATTGGACAACTATTTTAAAGGAAATTTTCGTAAGGAGTGATAAAAAGTTTAATTTGTTTTGTTATATCGCCAAAAAGTATTACCTTTGCCACTAAAAAATAGAACAAGTATAGCAATGGAATATACAGAGACCGAAATAGAAGGTGTGTGGGTCATACAGCCAAAAGTGTTTGATGATGCTAGAGGCTACTTTTTCGAGGCTTGGAAACAGGCTGAGTTCGATGCCCACATTGGTTATCATGTTGAGTTTGTGCAAGACAATGAGTCTATGTCGAGTAGAGGCGTGCTTCGAGGCCTTCATTATCAGAAGGGAGAAAGTTCGCAGGCTAAACTGGTGCGTGTCATCAAGGGTAAGGTCCTGGATGTTGCGGTAGATTTGCGTAAAGACAGCAAGACCTTCGGCAAGTATGTAATGGTGGAACTGAGCGGGGAGAACAAGCTGCAGTTCTTCATTCCTCGTGGCTTTGCGCATGGTTTCCTCGTGCTCAGCGACGAGGCAATCTTTACCTATAAAGTAGATAACCCTTATGCTCCTCAAGCTGAGGCAAGTATCCGCTGGAATGATGAAACCATTGGTATCAAGTGGCCTATTGAGGGCGAAAATGTATTGCTCTCAGAAAAAGACCTCAATAAGGCGCTGTCTTTTGAGGAGGCTGAGTATTTTGAGTAAGATATCGTGAAAAGATGAAACAAGTTATTAACATATTGTTGTGTGCAAGCCTCCTGGCGGCGATGGCCAGCTGCGGACAGAAGTCTGCGGGTAAGGATTCTGCCGGAGTAAAGGAGGATACTGCTGCCAAGAAAATGCTCCAGGGCATCTGGTTGGATGGCGATGATGAAGATAATGTTGTCTTTCGCGTGAAGGGTGACACCATCTACTATCCTGATTCTACCAGCCAACCGGTATATTTCTATATAGCTGGCGATACGCTGGTGATGAAGGGTGCCAATACGACTAAATATCCGATTATCAAGCAGGCTGCTCATATCTTCCAGTTTAAGGTGCTGAATGGCGATATCATGAAACTCGTCAAGACAGACGATACTTCTTATCTGCAGCAGTTTCTGCATAATCAGCCTGTGGTTCTCAACCAGAATACGCTTATCAAGCGAGATTCTGTGGTGTATGCAGGCGATGAGAAGTTGCATCTCTATGTGCAGGTGAACCCTACTACCTATAAGGTTTTCAAGAGTTCATACAATGATGATGGCGTAGAGGTGGATAATGTCTATTACGACAACATCGTGAATGTGAATATCTACCGGGGAGCCAGCAAGATTTTCGGCCGTGACTTCCGCAAGGAGGATTTCGATGGACAGGTTCCTCATGAGTTCCTCAAGCAGGCGATTTTGAGTGATATCGTACTGAAAAAGGTGGATACCGATGGACTTCATTATAGAGTGGTTTTGGCTATGCCGGACAGCAGTGTGAGCTATCAGGTGGAAATCATCATCTCGCTCGAAGGCAAAATGACGATCAAGAAGAGCTAGCTTTTTTAGAAATTGTGCTCTTTTAGAAAATAGGAAATACGAAAAATGGGAACTTGCTCAAATGCAAGTTCCCATTTTTCGTATTGATCAATTGAAGAATCCCAGCAGGGCGCCGGCGGCTACGGCGGAACCGATAACACCTGCAACATTCGGACCCATGGCGTGCATGAGCAGGAAATTGTGGCGGTCGTACTCCAAGCCGAGGTTGTTGCTGATGCGGGCACTCATAGGCACGGCACTCACACCGGCATTTCCGATCAGTGGGTTCAGCTTCTTGCCCTTTGGCAGGAAGAGGTTCATCAGTTTCACAAAGAGGATACCGCTGGCTGATGCGATGATGAATGCCAGGGCACCGAGGGCGAAGATCTTGATGGTGTTCAGGGTGAGAAACTCAGATGCCTGGGTAGAACAGCCTACAGTCAAGCCGAGCAGCATAACCACGATGTCATTCAGACTGCTGCCTGCTGTCTTGGCAAGTCTAGTAGTCTTTCCGCTTTCCTTCAGGAGATTTCCGAAGAAAAGCATACCGAGCAATGGCAGACCTGATGGCACGATGAAGGTGGTGAGCAGCAAACCGACGATAGGGAAGAGAATCTTCTCTGTCTGTGATACCTGACGCGCTGGCTTCATCTTGATGACGCGCTCTTCCTTGGTGGTGAGCAGACGCATCAATGGGGGCTGGATTACTGGCACCAATGCCATATAGGAGTAGGCACAAACGGCGATGGCTCCCATCAGGTTAGGACTTAACTTACTGCTCAGGAAGATGGCGGTAGGTCCGTCGGCACCACCTATGATGGCAATACCGGCTGCCTGGTTCGGTTCGAACCCCAGAGCCAGTGCTATCATGTAGGCACCGAAGATGCCAAACTGGGCAGCTGCACCGATTAATATCAGCTTCGGATTGGATATTAATGCCGAAAAATCGGTCATCGCTCCGATGCCCAGGAAAACGAGTGGGGGATACCATCCCTGTCTTACTCCTTGATAGAAGATATTCAGAACGGAATTATCTTCGTATAGACCTATTTCGAGTCCGGCATCAGCACGGAAGGGGATGTTGCCCAGGATGATGCCCAGTCCGATGGGCACCAGGAGAAGTGGTTCAAAATCCTTCTTGATGGCAAGCCAGATGCAGATAACTCCTATCACGATCATGGCGAGGTTTCCTGCCGTGGCATTCGCAAAGCCCGTATAGGTCAGGAACTCGTTGAAGTTTTGTATGATGAAATCCATAAGCTATCTATTTAATGGTTACTAACGTATCTCCTTCCATCACGGCATCGCCTTTATTGACGTTGATGCCGGTGATGGTTCCGGAAGTCTCAGCCTCGATGTTGTTCTGCATCTTCATGGCTTCGAGGATCACGACGGTATCGCCTGCATTAACCTTGTCGCCCACCTTCACCTTGATTTCGTTGATGGTGCCAGGCAGAGGGGCTACCACTGGCTTGCCGGTAGCTGCTTTTCCTGCATCTCCTGCATTTCCTGTTTGGCCGCTGCTTGCTGCGGATTGCAAATCCGCAGATGCCTTTGCGCTCTGAGGGGCTGATGATGAGCTGCTAGCTCCTTCGTTAGCTGTCCCTCCCAACTTCACTTTCTGCTTGCCAGCCTTTACAGGCTGCTTCATTTCTACCTCAAATGGGATGCCATTTACGGTTACATTGGCGATGTTGCCTTCTATATCCTGGATCTCGACTTCGTAATCGACTCCTTTCACTGTATATTGATACTTCATATCCTTTGAATTTTGAACTTTATGAAATGTAAAGCTGTTGAATTCTTCACTTTTCGTTCTTCACTTAACATTATTGAATTTCGGAGCATTCCATCTTGTCTGTTTAGGCTTGATGGTAATGATGCCGGATTCTACATCATGTACATCCTCCAGGTATTCCTTGAGGGCGAGCGAGATGACCGCCATGTAGATTTCCTTGTCGATACCCTTGGTCTTCAGACCATCCTTCAGCAGGATATTGGTCTTATGACTCAGGTCTTGCGTTACCTCAATGGTCTTCTTGCCGGTCTTATATAATAAGGTGGCATGCTTCTCGGTGGCACGGGCGATGCGCTGCTTGTGTTTCATGTAGGCTCCGAATGCCCAGAATACGACGAAGAGGAGGGCGAGACATGAGAATACGATGCCCATTGAAAGCACGGAGATGCCGATGCCGTATGGATCTTGCTTCTTCAGAAGCTGTGCCTTGCTCAGCTCTATGTGTTGTGGCAGATAACCCGGGGTGATGGCTCCAGCTATGGCTTTCTCCCATGTCTTAAAATCCTGGCTTAGTTCGTAGCTCTCGTCGGCTGCCAATATAGGCACGCTTACGGAGTCTATCAAGTCCACAGCATTTCCGTCATAGAGGGCTATCCAGTTGGGCTTCTTTTCCTGTAGAATCAGATTGAGGTGGAAAGGACCTGTGTTGGAAGAATCCTTTGCCTTCCAGAACTGCCCGTTCCTGCCGTCCTTGTACCAGGAACTGCTGTCGAAGATGACGATGCTTTTCTTGCCGCCCAGTGTGGTTCGGGGCTCGTTGTTCGGCAAGGGGCACATCAGTTGTCGGCGTGCTTCGGGCGAAAGATTCTTGTTGAGAACCCGTCGGTCGGTGGTTAGGAACATACTACGTACGTTATACGTGGTAAAGGAGGAATTGCTCAATTCCACCCATGGTTTGTGCTGACCGTACTCATCTACGAGGTTGGTACGGTTGTGGGTCATCACCTCCGTAATACGGATGCTCTTGACTCCCTGGCTCCAAGCGGGCAAGGATGCGATGACTAGCATGGTTATCAAAAATCCCAATTTCTTCATACGCATATCAACGTTTTAGAAGTTTTCATTTTTAAGAAAATCACATTAGGTTTTCTTGTCTGTTGTTTTAATGCGTCAAAGTTACGAATAATTTGTGAAAAGGCAACAAAAAAGGTGCACAAATTTTTATCTTTGTGCACCTCTTTTATAATTTATAACTATTACTAGTTGTTTTGTTAACTTTTGTAAGCGTTTATGCTCCGCAGAAGAACAGCACCACGATCTGGGCTGTAAAGATACGGAGGAACATACTCAATGGATATACGGTAGAGTAACCTACGGCTGGAGCCTCCTTAGAGCAGGAGGCGTTGGCGTAAGCCAGTGCAGGAGGGTCGGTATAAGTACCGGCAAGCATACCCATGATGGTGAAGTAATTGAACTTGAACTTCAATCTGGCGATGGTACCCACGATGAGGATAGGAATGATGGTGATGAGGAAACCGCATCCCACATACTTCAATCCGTCGCCCTGAACCACTGTGTCCCAGAATCCGGCACCAGCCTTGATTCCCACACTCGCCAGGAAGAGTACCAGTCCTATCTCTCGCAGCATCATGTTGGCGGAGGTAGTGGTATAGGTAACCAGTTTCATGCGATAACCGAAACGGCCGATGAGGATGGCGATGATGAGCGGACCACCTGCGATACCCAGCTTCAATGGCACTGGCATGCCAGGGATAGCGAATGGGAGAGAACCGAAGATGATACCCACCATGATACCGATGAAGATGGTAGCGATGTTAGGCGCATCGAGGCGCTTTACAGAGTTACCCATGATTTCAGCCACACGGTTTACATTCTCCTCAGGACCTACTACCATCACGCGGTCGCCCACGTGGAAGTGGTGGTTACGGCTTGCGAAGAGATCCATACCCTGACGGGAAATACGGGTCACGTTCACACCATATACACTGGAGAAGTGCATCTTGCCAAGGGTCTTACCGTTCATCTCAGGACGGGTAACGATGATTCTTCTGGATACGAAATGCTGAACCTCATCCTTCTCGCGGTCCCACTCTGCATCAATCTCAGGACCGATGAAAGCCTTGATGGCCTCTGCATCAGCCTCAGCACAAACCACGAGCAGCTCGTCGCCTACCTCAAATGTAGTCTTGCTGTTAGGGATGCTCACTTCTCCGTTGTGGAGGAGTCTTGAGCAGACGATGTCTCGGTTCAAGAACTCTGAAACCTCTCTCAGCGTTCTACCTGCGATGTAGGCATTCTCCACGCGCAGGTGCATATTGTGAGGTTTTGCATGAGGGTTGGCAGCCTCCTCCTCGTTGAGCTGCTCTTCTTCTGCAGCCATATCCACGCGAGTGATGTACTTGATGAGGATGGTAGCACCAATGATACCAACCACACCCAGAGGATAGGCACAGGCATAACCATTGGCGATGCTAGGAGCACCGTTAGGGAAAACACTGAGCAATGCCTCGTTGGCAGCACCAAGACCTGGGGTGTTGGTAACCGCACCATAGAGGGTACCCACCATCATAGGCAGGTTCTGTGGGTTGCTGGTGTCGAAGAAGAGGTAATAGCATCCGAACATCACGAGGATGTTGAGCAGGATAGCTGTGGCAGAAAGCAAGTTCAGCGTCACACCACCTTTCTTGAAACTCTCGAAGAAGCCAGGACCCACCTGCATACCAATCATGAAGACAAAGAGTATCAATCCGAAGTCTTGCACGAAGGTAAGAATTTCCTTAGGGCCTGTGAAGCCCACGTGGCCGGCCAGGATACCTGCGAAGAGCACGAAGGTAACACCCAGCGAGATGCCACCAATCTTGATCTTTCCCAGATACACACCAACCGCAATCACGATTGCGTAGAGTAGGGCGATGTGAGCCACCGACTCTGTGTTGGTGAAAAGATTAATAATCCAATCCATTAATTTCTTTTAAATTTTCGGTTTTAATAATATATTGAATAAAGGGAATACTGTATCGTGATTATTAAGGCAGGGTATCTTATACTGAAAAATTCGAGGACATCCACGGATGGGATGCCCCCGAACTCAATTTATATAGATACCTATTGATTACTTCTCAATAGCTGCTACACCTGGCAATACCTTACCCTCGATAGCCTCGAGAAGAGCACCACCACCTGTAGAGATATAAGATACCTGATCTGCCAAACCGAACTTGTTGATACAAGCTACAGAGTCGCCACCACCGATGAGTGAGAATGCACCTTCCTTAGTAGCCTCAGCGATTGCGTCAGCGATAGCCTTAGAACCACCAGCGAAGTTGTCGAATTCGAACACACCTGCAGGACCGTTCCAGAGGATTGTCTTAGCACCCTTGATAGCTGCAGCGAAAGCCTTGCGAGTCTCAGGACCTGCGTCCATACCCTCCCATCCGTCAGGGATATTGTTAGATGGGCAAACCTGAGTATTGCAGTCGTTCTTGAAGTCATCACCGCAGATAGAGTCTGTGCCGAGTACGAGGTTTACACCGTTCTCCTTAGCCTTCTTGATTACGTCGAGAGCTACATCGAGTTTGTCATCCTCGCAGATAGACATACCGATCTTGCCACCGAGAGCCTTAGAGAATGTATAAGTCATACCACCGCAGAGAATCAGGTTGTCAACCTTAGTCAACAAGTTCTCGATGATACCGATCTTAGTAGAAACCTTAGAACCACCCATGATAGCTGTGAATGGGCGCTTGATGTTGCCGAGAACTGCGTCAACAGCCTTAACCTCTTTCTCCATCAGGAAACCGAGCATCTTGTGATCCTTGTCGAAAGAATCTGCGATGACAGCTGTAGAAGCGTGCTTGCGGTGAGCTGTACCGAATGCGTCCATTACATATACGTCAGCGTAAGAAGCCAACTTAGCAGCGAACTTCTTCTGACGCTCCTTCATCTCAGCCTTAGCAGCGTCGAACTCAGGAGTACCCTTCTCTACACCTACTGGCTTGCCTTCCTCTTCAGGATAGAAACGAAGGTTCTCGAGCAAGAGAGCCTCACCTGGCTTCAAGGCAGCAGCCTCAGCATCAGCGTTACCGCAGTCCTTAGCAAACTTAACCTCTACACCGAGAGCGTCTGATACGTTCTTAACAATCTGAGAGAGTGAAAGCTCTGGCTTAACCTTGCCCTTTGGCTTACCCATGTGGCTCATCATGATGAGCGCACCACCGTCTGCGAGTACCTTCTTCAAAGTAGGGAGGGCACCGCGGATACGAGTGTCGTCTGTTACATTACCATTCTCATCCAATGGCACGTTGAAATCAACGCGTACGATTGCCTTGTGACCAGCAAAGTTAAAATTCTCAATTTTCATTTTACCTAAATTTTTATATTAGTATTATGTTATTAACCCTGTTTACTGCTGAAACGACCTTTGCCCTACGACTAGTGAGCTTATCAGGCTCCTATGTGCATACTATATAAAATAGGAGTGGTGTCGGGTCGTAACAAACTCTTTCCGTAGGCAAAAGTAACAAAAATAATCGGTACTACCAAATCTTTCTGCTACGATTTAAAGATTTTTTGTGGTAGATAAGCTTTTTTGCCATATCTACTTTGCAAAACGATGGTTATAAAATGTAAAAATGGTTACTTTTTTAGTGTTTAAAGAAAAAAAAACTGTATCTTTGCCGACAAATTCAATCGTTATGGTAAAAGATAAGATAGCATACGTTTGCAGCAACTGCGGGCAGGAAAGTGCCAAGTGGATGGGTAAATGCCCTAGCTGCGGACAATGGAATACTTTTAAGGAGATACGCATTGCGGCTGATTCGGGATCGCAGGCGGCTAAAAGCGCTGGCATGACCATGAGGCATGGCGGGGCTGTTACCATGTTTGGTGGGCAACACTCCGACGCAGATGCCAAGCCGATGAATCTGAAGGATATTTCGGCTGTGGATGAGCCGCGTATCGATATGATGGACGAGGAGCTGAACCGCGTACTGGGTGGCGGTATGGTGCCGGGAAGCATTACCCTGCTGGGCGGTGAACCGGGCATCGGAAAGAGTACCCTTACGCTGCAAACCATCCTGAATATGAAACATAGAAGGGTGCTGTATGTGAGCGGCGAGGAGAGTGCCCATCAGATTAAACTGAGAGCTGACAGACTGGCGAAGGGACAAGCTATGCTGAAGGGAACTTCGACAGATGACGTAGCATCGTTAGCAGGAACCCCACCGGAGAATGCCTTCGATCATATTACGATTCTCTGTGAAACACAGTTAGAGAAAATCTTTTCCCATATTCAGCAAGTGGCTCCAGAACTGATAGTTATCGATTCTATCCAAACAATTGCTACAGAGAGCGTGGATAGCTCTCCTGGTTCAGTATCCCAGGTGCGTGAATGTGCAGCATCGCTCCTGAGATTTGCCAAGACCAGCGGTATCCCTGTTATCCTGATCGGACATATTAATAAGGAGGGAACCCTGGCTGGTCCGAAGATTCTGGAGCATATTGTGGATACCGTCATCCAGTTTGAGGGTGATCAGCATTATATGTACCGCATCCTGCGAAGCATCAAGAACCGATTCGGAAGCACTTCGGAACTCGGCATCTACGAGATGCTGCAGGGAGGATTGAGACAGGTGAGCAATCCGTCGGAACTGCTCCTTACGGAAGACCACGACGGATTGTCGGGTGTTGCCATCAGTGCTGCCATTGAGGGTGTACGCCCGTTCCTGGTGGAAACGCAGGCTCTGGTGAGCACGGCGGCATACGGAACTCCCCAGCGCTCGGCAACGGGTTTCGACCAGCGAAGACTGAATATGCTCCTTGCAGTGATGGAGAAGCGAGTGGGCTTCAAGTTGATGGCGAAAGATGTGTTCCTGAACATTGCGGGAGGCTTGCGAGTGACGGATCCTGCGATGGACCTGAGTGTACTGGCTGCGGTATTGAGCAGCAATGTAGATACAGCGATAGAGCAGGGCTGGTGTATGTGTGGCGAGGTAGGACTCAGTGGCGAGGTTCGTCCGGTGAGCCGTATCGAGCAGCGCATCGCTGAGGCAGAGAAGCTCGGATTCCAGCATATCATCATTCCGAAGTATAATTATCATGGTTTCGACCATAAGAAATATCAGATAGAGATTCATCCCGTAAGGAAGGTGGAAGAGGCGTTTCGCTGCCTGTTCGGGTAAAATCTCACGCAGATTTCTCGGATTCCGCAGATTTTTGTGTACAATTTGACTTTATGAATATTGTATAATCTGACTTTAAAATAAAAAGTTCAAAATAAATGAAGGATTCAGTAATTATTGTGAGCGGCGGTATGGATAGTATTACCCTGCTCTATGACAAGAAGGACGAGATAGCCCTGGGTATCAGTTTCAATTATGGCAGTAATCACAACGAGCGGGAGATTCCTTTCGCCAAGATGCACTGCGAGCGACTGGGCATCAAGCATATCACCATTGATCTGGGATTCATGCATCAGTATTTCAAGAGCTCTCTCCTGGAAGGTGCCGATGCCATCCCTGAGGGACATTATGCCGATGACAATATGAAATCTACCGTGGTGCCTTTCCGTAATGGTATCATGCTGAGTATCGCCATCGGTATCGCTGAGAGCAACAATCTGAAGAAGGTGCTCATCGCCAATCACGGCGGCGACCACACCATCTATCCGGATTGTCGCCCTGAGTTCATCAAGGCTATCGATGAGGCTGCCGAGGCTGGCACCTTCGTAGATGTTCGCGTGGTGGCTCCTTATACCAACATCACCAAGGGCGAGATTGCTGCCATCGGCAAGAAACTCGGTATTGATTATGCCGAGACCTGGAGCTGCTACAAGGGTGGCGAGAAGCATTGCGGAAAATGTGGTACCTGCGTAGAGCGCAAGGAAGCCCTGGCTGAGGCGGGTATCGAGGATACCACGGAGTATGAGGAATAAATGAAGGAGAAATCAGGCATCTTCGATTATCAGATGAGTCTTATAAGAAAGATGGGATAATCAAGACAAGATGATTCTGAAAATAAAACTAATAACAATATACAATGAAGAAAATGATTTTGAGTGCAGCTTTGGTGTTGGCATCAACAGCTGCAATGGCTCAGAGCGGAACTTTCCAGCTCAAGGCTAATTTGAAGAATATGGGCGATACCATTATCGTCTATAAGGGTAGAGGTGAAAAGCGTGATACCATCTTGGTAAAGAAGGATAAGTTTACTTATTCTGTTACCTTGAATGAACCTAAGCAGATGATGTTTGCACAGCCTGCGATTTTCCGTGGCGGACGTGCTGTAGCTTTCGAGTTGGTAGGTGTGCCTGGTGAGACTGCTGAGTTGGTAGGTGATCTGAAGACAAAGTTTGATATCAAGGGTAGCAACTTCTACAAGCAGTTTGCCGAGGTTGATGCGATAAAGGATGAAGCTGACAAGGAATTGGCTGATTTCGAGAAGTCTATCAGCGAGAAGATGAAGAATGGTGGTGACCGTGAGGCATTGATGAAGGAATATGATGAGAAGGCTCCTGCTCTGACAAAGGCAAAGGAGGAGAAATTGTTGGCATTCATCGGTCAGCATCCTGATTACGAGGCTAGTGCTACTCTCATCGGAGAAATGTCTAGTTACGAGAATATGCAGAAGGCTGTTGATATGCTCTCTGCTCAGGTGAAGAATGGTAGAATGAAGGCTTTCTGTGAGCCTATCGTTGAGCGTGCCAAGAAGCAGGCTGAGATGGAGGAGAAGGCTAAAGTGGTTCAGGCTTCCGGTGTAGAGGCTCCTGACTTCACTCTGAATGACATCAATGGCAAGCCATTCTCTCTTTCCAGCCTCCGTGGCAAGTATGTAGTCATCGACTTCTGGGGTTCCTGGTGTATCTGGTGTATCAAGGGTATGCCTAAGATGAAGGAGTACTACGAGAAGTATAAGGGTAAGTTCGAAATCCTGGGTGTTGACTGCAACGATACCGAGGCTAAGTGGAAGGCTGCCGTTGAGAAGCATCAGTTGCCATGGATTCACGTCTATAATCCAAAGGGTAGCGATGTACTCAACAAGTATGCTGTTCAGGGCTTCCCAACTAAGATTGTCATCGGTCCTGACGGCAAGATTGTGAAGACCATCGTGGGTGAGGATCCTGCATTCTACACCTTGCTCGATGAAGTTTTGAAATAATGATAAAGGCTTCTGCGGATTCGCAGAAGCCTTTGTCATTTTAGAGTATTTGATTTTCCTTATACCTATTTATATATGGTATTTCCTTTGATAGTTTCTCTTTGATTTTACCGGTGCTCCATTGAAGGAGTCGGCACCTTTTCCGATGTGCGGACCACGGCTGCCGCCCCGATA
>ERZ779737.451-NODE-451-length-38935-cov-4.119959_pt1 | contig 38935 bp, 57 predicted proteins | sample MGYA00511889_ERZ779737 | MGnify/ENA primary metagenome ERZ779737 (study PRJEB29588, sample SAMEA2163575) | human gut metagenome | biome: human gut; feature: human-associated habitat; material: faeces | place: Denmark | collected 2008/2010 ... | reverse complement strand
ATAAATGGTGATATAATAATACTTTATTACTATATCACTATTATAATATACAATTGAAAATATTGACTTTTACAAAAAAAAGAAAATAGAGTACGGAGAGGCATTAACCTCTCCGTACATATTATTTGTTTTTTAACTCTCCATCTCCAATACTGGTAGAATCTGCGGATACAGAGTCCCCTGTCATTATCACAGGTACTCCGTCTATAGTACCGGTACATAATTGCATTTCATTCTCGCTTATCGAATCCGACATTATAGGCAAACTCATAACTCTTTCGTTTTCTCTGTTACGTCTATTTTCTTCCAGGTCAATAGCTGACTCTACACCATATATACTGTTTAACATACTAATCGTAGAATGTCTATGATCTTCGAGAGATTTTCTGTAATATTTTAAAAGCATAGCTGCATATGGATACTGCTCATTGATTTTTGTATTTACAAAATCTACAGTTTCATTTGTTACTATACTTTCTTTATCGGCATTGATGAATGATTTGATATACTGAATCCCATTAAATGATTCTGATCTAAGTAAAGTTGCATATGCGTTTCCTAAATATACAAAAGTCATATCTATCCTTCCTTTCCAATTAAATCATCACTAGATTTTTCCATTGTCTTTTTCATGAATTTCTTTAAGAATTTTTGTTGTTTCTTTGTATATGGTGCTGGTTCTTCAAAATTCCTGCAACTATCTCCAAACTCTATATCGATCATATTTTCGATATCGCATAATAATGCTAATCTTGCAGATCGAAATTCATATGGATTGTCTGGGATCTCCATACAGTTATCTATATAATTTCTATAATCTGCAACTACAACACTGGCAAATATATGTCTCTCAGTATCAATTGGGTTTGGATTTTTGTACAACTCTTGTCCTTTCAAGATGCTTAGTTTATCATCATATATAACCCGTTTGAGTAGTCTTAACCCACCAAGATCTTCTGATCTGATTAATGTACTACAACTCTTCAACAGATCCTTCTTCTTTACTTTCATCGTTCTCCGACCTCCCTTCAGTATTATCTAAATTTATAGCGGGAACGAAGTCCGATGCATCGATTTTTGGAAATTCAGTTGGTCCGAGATTGATTGGATTGGTTTGCTGTTGCTGCTTGGCAGCTAATGATAATTCATTATATTTCTTTACCAGCAATTTTTCAGCGTAGTATAAAGGCGAAATTATGATAGCTAGTTTATCCATATCATATGCATCGTCGTCATACTTACAGATAGTATTATCAAAGACTTTGCACCGGTACAACTCCACATATCTCTTTACGAAGATATTATCGTCATTACAATCAGGTTCTATATTGAAATCTTGATTCAATAACCTTTTCTTATCATCCTCGATATACTGATTGATTTTTTCCAAATCTTCAATATTGCACGAAGACAGGATAAGTTTATACATTTTTTTGTGCGCTTTCTCAATATTACTCATGATAATATTTTCCTCCTTATTTCACTTCTTATTAATATAGTCTTCGATTATATACTATTTAATTGAATATAAGAATAGAGGAGGAATAAAAATGAATTATAATTATTATAAGCCAACGACAACTAGCTGTGGTACAGAAAAAATTATGCCTGGATGTATGCCAGCCTTCGAGCCTAAGTATAAGTCTAAGTATAATAAACTTTATAGTGTAGAAAAAGTTAAACCAATTAAGCAATTTACACCAACACCAGTTACAAGATCATCGTATACATTAGGCACACCTTGGCCATACCCAAATAATGATTGGGTAGATCCTCGTAATTTTTTCAAACCATTTAAAAGTAATTCATCGTTAACTACAAGTGGGAATGTAAGGCAGGAGAGAATAAAATGATAAATACTTCATCAACTCCATTAATACAAGCAGGTAATACTTATACATATACCGAAAATTTAGGAGGAGTACAGATAGTCAGATATATTCATGTAGATGGTCCGACAAGGCCAAATGCTACTACTATCAACACTTGGTCCCCGTATTTTATTGCTACCGATTACTACCCATGCACATACCAGATGACATATAAATAATCGAATAAGGAGGTAGCAAAATGAAGAGATCAGAATTACCTGACGAGGTGTTTGGTATTCCTCAGGAAAGGAAATATCCCATGCCTGATAAGAAACATACTGAATCTGCGATTAAATTATTTAATCATGTAGATTCAAAATATGAAGAACAGTTGGCAAAGAAAGTTATTGCCAATATGAAGAAATATGATATAGATCCAAAGATGGTTGGAAAGAATAATAGATTAAGAAAGTATCTTCCTAAGGATATGGTGAACGAAGCTGTATTTAAGAATGAAGATGATATTTATTACAATAAAGATAAATTCGATAGTGGAGAGATCAATCTTTGTTTTATAATAGGATTGTCTGGCTCTGGTAAGTCTACTATGGCACATGGTATGGAGAGCAGTAATGTAGAAGCATATGAAATGGATGATGTATGCCATAGTTGGAATTTTTCGGATGACAATTTTAAAGAGTATGGTTCTTTAATTCATACATTTTTCCAGGGTCCTGGGAAGAAGTATAGATTTTTAACACGGCAAGAATTTGACGATAAATATAACACAGAAGAATCTAAAACTAGTTATTTCAACCCTCTTATAAGGGATTTTATAAAATATGCTATACAATATGCAAAATCTCACAAAAATACAAAATATGTAATTGAAGGGGTTCAAATTATTCTATTGAATCCGAGTGATTTAAAAAATTATGCAGTATATATCAAAGGAACTTCGCTCATTGTAAGTCATATACGTTCTGCTAAGAGAGACTCTAAAAGATCAAATAATCCAACTAAGTCTTTTGTGTCAAGAATTACAAACATGAAAAGAATTAAATGGATGCTAATTGATAATAAAGATCTTTCCAAATGGATTAACTATTATAAACCTTTAGTTTCAGTTAATGAAACTTCTACTATATCCGAGATCAAGAATATTATCTTTGATCTTGGTTCAGTTCTTGTAAAATGTGACGCTATTGATCGTATTAAAGGCGCACCTAATATACCGGATGATTATGCTCAGGAGATTATCGATGCTTGGATTATCAATAATGATTATACTGAGCAATGTACAATGGATGAATATATTCATCTTGTAACTCAGAGATTAAGACCAGAACTTCATAGGTATATTCCTGATATGCTTAGATTTACTTTAGAAGGATCTTATCCATATGATTATACTGATAAAGTAATTGATAATCTTAAAGAGCAGGGATACGGGGTCTACTATTTATCTAACTGGAACTCTTGGACTATGGAAGAGTTTAAAACTAGAGCTAGATTCGATTTCTTAAAGAAAATGAATGGTGGATTGTTCTCTTACGAGTGTGGGCTGATGAAACCTGATAAGAAAATTTATGAGACTTTTTTACACCAGTTTGGTTTAGATCCATCCACTTGTATTTTCTTTGATGATAAGAAAGAGAATGTTGAAGCTGCTAAGCAATGTGGAATTGAAGCTGTTGTATTTACTGGGCCTGAAGTATTAGATGATTTTCTTATCAAACCTAATCCAGATAGAGAGTTATTTGAGGAGGCTTCCACAATGACACTTGAAGAATCTAATAAAGATTCTGTGAAAGAATATGGTGGGCCTTGTATGGGAACTGTTGTAGGTTCCGGTGCTACTGGCCATCCTATTCCGGAAGATTCTGATAATGTGTATATTGTAAATTATAAGACAAAAAATACATTCACTGGTGAAGAGGAAGCTAGATTAGGAATCTGCAAAACTGGTATGAGAGATCTTCATATTAAAGGCGGTAAGTATAATAGAATTCATAAAGCAGATCTTGAGAAGTTTAAAGAGAATGCTTACGACATCAAAGCATATCGTTATACTGGAAAGAAAAAGAACAGTTTCTATGACGTAATAGAAGATGCAGATACCGATATGGATTTCTATACACTTTTGACAGGTAAAGATCTTCCAGAGTTAGAGTTTGTAGGTTATGATGATGACTTTGTAGAAGAAACTGCATTTGTAGATATGATGGATGCTATCACATCTTGCACTGAAGCATCTATTAGATCTATCTCAAATGCGTGCAAAGATATCCCAGTATTGACAGAAAACTTTGTAGGAAGATCCTATAATTACTACAGAGACATGGATGGAGTATTTGCAGTAAACGAATTGACAGGGTTGAGAACCAAGTCATACGAGACTACTAAAGATATTCCTAAAGCAGAACTGGAGATTGTAAAATATGGGCTGGTTTATATGCCAGCAAGAAGGTAGTGGGGTTACACCCACTACCTTTATTTTTTCACATCCTAGTAAAATTTAGGAGGTGTGGATATGACAGATACAAGTAAAATCGTTGAATCGGTCGTTCATATAAAGGATCTTCCAATTATGAATACCATCGATCCGTCTGCTAGAATCTTAATCGAAGATAGTCAAGATACTAAGCAGATGACAATGGATAAATTTTTAAACTTAATTGAATCTACAGTAGATTCTAAAATGAGTACGAATACTATACTGATCGCTAATAAGATAGCTCAAATGGATGGGTATGTCAAAAAGATGGATGATTATATAAAAAAGATGAATGACATATTATCATCCGGTAATGATAGTGAAGCTGATCGTAATAAAACTTTCGCTCAGATGCAAAAAGAATTTAAGGAATTGCAAGCAAGTTATCAGCAGATTAGTAATACTTGGAATAATCAAATAGTTCCATTTTACAATACTGCTGTTATTAAAGAGACTGAACGGCAGTCTAATGAAACTTATAGGGTGCAAGAATTTCAGAATTGGTCTACTGCTCAAGATACTATGGAGAATCAAGAAGCGACAAGACAAGCAGCTGAGGCTCAACGAGTTATTGCTGAGAAGAAAAGAATTAATGCAGAGAGTGATAGAATTGAAGCTGAAACAGATAGGAAGGATGCTGAAAATATACGTCAAGAATACTATCAAAAACTTAGTAGTATCATGAAAGTAACTGATAACGGTATTACATTTTTCCCATAATAAAGAACTAGGGTATAGCAAAAACATTCATTAAAATCGAAAGAAAGGCAGGTAAACGAAGATGTCTACAAATAACGATTATCAACAGATTGGTATCTTCTTCGAAGATCTTCTTGAAAAGACCAGAGCTGATGATTCAGATATCTTAGTACTTGAAGATGTAGATAATACTAAGAAAATTAAATTTAGAAATTTTAGACAATCTCTCATAGATGATAATGAAGCTCCTGCGAATTATCGTTTGTATTCTTCAACAAAAATTCAATCTATGATTGATGAGATTTCCAAATCTGTTACAGATGGCATCGGTGGGGTGCAGGAAGATATTGGAAATCTTCAAAAAGATAAAGTATCTAAATCAGATCTCAAGACTGAATTAGATAAGATGGATAAAAAGAAATTTAATGTTTCAGATATTGGTCCTATTTTATCCGAGATTGAAAATTCTCGTAAGAAATCTGAACTTATCACAGGAGCAGATTTGGCTTACGGCGATGATGCGGATAAGATCCATATCAAGCATTTAGGTTCTGATATCCTTGATGCTATGACGGGAAAAACGCAAGTATCTATTCCATCAGTTCCAGTAGGTGGATGGGTTGGAGAAGATCTTGCTAATGCATCTATTGGAGCATTAAAGTTAAAGAAAGATTATTCTTATAGAGGAACCTACCCTAATGGGGATCTTGGTAGATTGGTTGAAACTGGATACTATGTGGTGGGAGCAGATTCCATAGGACTACCTCATTACGGTAATGATAACGATGAAAGTAGATTACTTGAAGTAATCAGATATGGCCAGGATTCACAGTATATCATTCAGAGAGTGTATTATAAAGAATACACCGATGAGAATAGACCATATTTTGAAAGAAAAGGTTTATTTAGTAAATTATCAGTATTGGAATTTACTACACACTGGGACGTTAATGATGCCAATAAAGTAGGATCAGCTTTATTAGGAGATCATTATAACAACCGTGGAATCGTAAGTGGAGTAAATCTTTTTAGTATCACTGTTGATGGTAATTATCTTTGCGATAAGACTGTAGAGAATTTACCTACAGGTGAAAAATATCTTGTTTCTATCTCTACTTATGACGATAGAAAAGAATATAGAGCAACTAAAGCTGATATTGATGGTTGTGTTCAGTACGTATGCTATGAGTATAATGATTCAAATCATGCACTTCATAGAACAGACTGGTTTATGACCAGCGATATCTCTAAATCAAAATTCGATGGGCAGACTATTCATATTTTTGGTGATGGAATTGCATATGGAATGGGAGCTAGTGATGTTGCTAAGAAAGCATTCCCGGCAATTCTTCATACTAAATATGGATGGAAAATCAATAATCATGCATTAACAGATGCTACTGTTGGTAACTACTCTGATGATTTATATAAACAGAGAAGTTTACTTACGCAAATTGATAATGCAGTGGGATTGACATCTGACACAAATCCATATGTATTGATCTTTATGGGTGGTGAAGACTACAGGGGAGGAATGGCTCCTATTGGTGACAACAAGTCTGATACAGATACTACATTTAAAGGAGCATTAATTCTTGCTATACATAAGATTTTAACGAAAGTTCCATCTGCTAAGATTCTTATTTGCACTCCTATTTACAGAGCGAGCTCAGAACCTGGCGATGGATATGACTGCGATACGAATCGTATCAACGATAAGTATTTGCAGGAATTTGCAGATGCAATGGTGGAAATTTCAAAGATAAATCATATCCCGTGTTTGAATCTTTTTAACGACAGTATGATCAATCGATACAATGCTAGTATATATCTCAACGAGTTGGGAGTATATCCTACAGATATAGGCCATGCAATGTTAGCAGAACAGATTCATGATGGATTTTGTAGATACTATTAAAGAAAGGAGTAAACTATGGATACTGCAAAAATTAGGGAACTCCCTCAGAAAGCCAGACCGTCAATCACTGATATGATTATTGTGGAGGATAATGACGGCACAAAAACAACAGAAATCTCTGCATTTAGATCTGTGTTACAAGAAACTTTATTTTTTAACACAGTAGAAGATATGAAGAATGCAGTTTTAAAAGAAGGAGATACAGTAACTACATTGGGATACCACTCATTGAATGATGGCGGAGGAGCACGATATCAGATTGTATATGCTCCTACGGATTTAGATGATGGAATTCTTGTACACTATCTCCATACTAGTGATACTCTCAGAGCGCATCTCATCCATAATGGAGAGCTTAATGTGCTGCAAGCTGGTGCGTTTGGGGATGGAGAAACCGATGACTACACTGTTTTTAATAAAGTAATTAATCTCGGATATCCTATGATTATCCCTACGAGAAAGTACAGGATCTCAGGATCTTTAAATATCCCGTCAGGAAGAGTTATTGATTTTAATAACTCAGAAATTATTTGTCCTACATCATCGTGTGTGTGCGTAGGATTAAATAAAACAGCTTCAAATATTGTAATTAAGAATGGTATTTTTAATGGGCAATATGGAGTTGAAACATATGCTTATGCAAGCAATGTAACTATTTCGGACAATATATTCAGATCTTCTAATAAAATACAGATGAGTAAAGGTATTATAGTATCAGGGTCTACTGGAATTACTATTTCTAATAATGTAATTGGGGATGAAGATTATAAAGTAGATTATGGTATTTTTACGACTAGCTCTAAGAAAGGAAGCACTGTTACAGCAAATTCTAATATTCTTATTCATGGAAATAGGATATGTATTGGTAAGTATGGTATTGATATGACTAGTACGGTAACAGATAAAAATATCCATATTGTTGATAATCAAATCAAAGGAATGGATAGCGTAAATATTACAGATGAACTTCCTTGTGCTATTCAAATAAGTGCCAATGCTAATGCAATTCTTGTATCAAGTTGCGGATTGGATAGGTTAGCTATAGGTGTCCAAATTGCAGGTTTAGTTGATGTAAAGGCATCTTTTACTGATATCACTGCAAATGAAGTAACTGAATTTTATTCTTTCTTATCAGATCAAGCTAGTATATCTATTTCTGGGATGCAAAAATTGAGTACATTGACGCGTGACTGTTATTTATTTGATAGAATGACAGGTACACTTACTATGAATACTGATTTTGATATCACTATCGGATCTGGGTACAAATGCTACCAAGCTAGAACATCTCTGCAAGGGACTCTTATTGATACTTCAGATCCTACTACAAAAACTAAGATTGATCTTAGTACACCATACCAACGTGTAATCATTCGTGATGAGATCCCAGGGTATAAGAATATTGCATTAAATGTAGATGTGACTGGAACAATAGAGAATATTCCTATCGCATCACTGGAAGGGCAAGTTATTGCTTTATACTCTTCTTCTGGAGCAGTATTAAAACACAATTCAAATATTCTGATTGGAAAAGATATTACATTGGATCAATATGTTCCGGTAATAGTTAAGAATATTAAAGGATTATGGACTAGAGTTAAATAACAGGAGGTGAGACCAAATGCCTACTATTGCAATAGAAAACGGTAAACGTATTGAAGAACTTATCGATATAAATAGACTCAATGACGATTCTTATTTTGTCGTAAGTGATGCTGCGTTAACTAGAAAAATTACTCTAATGAATTTGAGAAATGCATTTAACGGAGACAGTGCGACTTCTAATCTGGGCAATGTATATTATTCAGTAGAGAAAATAAATGAACTTTTAGATCATGTATATGATGAGATTACAAAGATCAATGGTAGATTGGATAATATGGAAGATCGTATTAATAAGATCTACAATGACTTTGGCGCAAACTTATCAGAGTTTAAAAAGTACGTTGAGAAAGTATTTGCTGAATTAAGATTAGCAGATCAGAATATTAATACCAAAATTGACAATACTAAATCTGAGCTAAACACAAACATAGATAATACTAAATCTGAATTAAATACAAAGATAGATAATGTAAATAAAGCATTGGATGCTAGATTAAAAGTTGTAGAGGCTAAGCTTGCTAATATTGAAGGAATTCAAATTGGCACCGAAGTTCCTACGACTCTTAAACATAACGTGATCTATCTTCAATACTTCTAGGAGGTGAAGATAGATGGCTGGTACTATAAGTGGAACATTAAACGATAATAAACACTGTGTACTATGGAATCATAATAATGGTGCTACAATGAATATTTCTCAAGTCTGGGTTGATTGTGAATACGTGATTGGTGCTGTTCCCGGAAAAACTGCATATAGTGTTAAGATGAGAGCTAGACTAGCATGTTTGTGGCGTATGAACTATACTGCTCTTACGTGTACATTAAAATTGTATTGTGATGGCAAATTGATTGGAAGTACTAATAATAGCACTACTATCAGTTTGATAACCGGCGAGAATGGTGGAGCAGGATCATGGAGTATATGGTATACTTATGAATATCCAGTTTCATCGCAACAATCTACAATTAAAATGGAATGCGTATGCGACTTATCTTCAATTATTGGTAGTAATAGTAATCGTCCAGGGGGTCCAGATTCTAATGGACATCCAGGATATCATTATCATGACGCACATTGTAGTGGATCGGTGAATGTAGCTGGAATTACAATTGGTAAGCCACCTACATTGAATTACATTATAAACAAAAAACCATATGGAGACAAACAATCTATTTCATCAGAAATGAGGCAGATCCAATTCTCATGGGATGGAACATGGGGAGATCCTGCTGCTGATAGTAAAGTTTATTACAGACTTAATGGGGGTACTACTATAAATGCTGGTCATGTAGATCCAGTTACCATAAATGATCTTAACCCAGGAACCACATATAAACTCGAGGTGTATGTGAAGAATAGTATTGGATCCACTGATTGGAAATCTATTACAATCAGGACTAGATATAAACCACCAGAAATTTCATTGCCATCTCATACGGTTGATTTGGAATGTTTCACTATCAATTGGGAGAGCACTCGTCCACTAAAATCATTATCTTATAAGATTTCTGATGTAGCAGCATCTACGGATCTTTGCGATTGGACAGCAATTGCAATTACATCTGGAGATACTTCAGGTACATTTGAAACTTGTATAGATGGTGCTTGGATGGATCCTAAGAAAGAATACACTATAACATTTAAAGGAGTATCTACGGATGATTACGATTATCTTGATTCTAATCAACCTACCTTAACAGATACTACTTTAGATAGATCACATATAGCAAGTATTGGATCATGTATATTTGGGTTATCTATAGATATTACCATTGCAGCTGAATCAGAAAAACATCATCGTTTAAAGATTTGGACTGAGGGTAATGATTTAACCCCTACATTTACATTTGATGATCTCCCAAAAGGTGTATATACATTTACTCCGACGCAAGATCAATTAGATCAAATGTATAGATCTATTCCTAATACAGGAAATATGGTTCCAATTCATTTCTTATTAACTACTCATGGAGATCATCTTGATTGGGATGATGAACAACAAAATCAAACTTTAACACTTACGGGTATAGCTAAGACAGTACATGTAGGTGATGAAAATGATAAACCAAGAAGATGTCAAGTTTGGATTGGTGATGAAAATGATAAACCACGTAGAGCAGTTACATGGGTTGGAGATGCAAATGATACAGCGAGACGTACTATATAAGAATAACGGTATAGGGAATATTCCCTATACCGTCTTATTTGGTGCAAAAATGGTAACGCAGAACTATATATTAAATCTTAAAGAAAGGTGGAAGTGTATATGGCAGATCAGATTTCAGGTACCTTTGAAACTAAACAGATACATGAACTGCAACCTTTAGTGAAATTAAATGGTAAAGAAGAAGTCATTATCGACGATGGCAATGGTACTTTAAGAGTTACTGTTGATACCTTATTAGGTTATATTAGAGATCAGATAAATGCTTCCGTTGGAGGAGAAACTGGTGGAGGAGGTACTGCTACCAGTAGCGGCGGAACTATTCATGTTATTCAAAAAGGTGAGGAAAATATCCCTGCAGAATCAAGACTAAAAGACCATTTCTACTTAAGAGTAGTAGATGCACATGATGCTCAGTTATCTACTGGATTACCGAGAATTGTGAGAGTAAGTCCTAATATGGGATTAAGAATGATTGAAGAATAGGAGGTGAAAATAAATGGCATTAGAAAAAGCTAGAGTTCAACTATTAGATCCAAATACTGGTGCTGTCTTAGCCGAAGTTGACGTATTGACTTCTGCCCCAGTAGTATCTTATGTGAACTCTAATAAAACATTAGGGGATTTTAGAGGAATCCCATCAGGAACATCTTTCGCTGAATCGGACGAAAAGTCTGTTAAAGATGTACTTGATGCTATATTATATCCATATGTGGATCCTACTATTGAGTATATTACAGATGAAAAATCTAATCAAATTACAACAGATCATACGAATATTTATGAGATGTATGAAACTATCAGACCTCATTATTTAACTGCAAAGATTAATGCCGGTTCAGCAGATACGTTAGTGATTACGTTAAAGAGATATAATCAGCAGACTGGACAAACTACTACATTAGAAAGTACTGTAAAAGTAACTCCAGGTTCTGTGTATATGTATCAAGGAGAGATAGACACAATTACAACTGATACTAAGATTCAGTTGGTAGTAGCAGGCGGAACTAAAGTTGCAAATTCTCCTATTATTTCGTATGAATTTATATATCCAGCATTTGTTGGATTCTGTGATATGAGTCAGATTGTTGCAGATGATAATGATGATCTTATTGATGAGGATAAAGCTGGAACTTATTTTTCTACGTTAATTAGAAACAATTCGCCGTTGATAGAGAAGAGATTGGTTAAACCATCAAATCTTGGCGGTATTTCAGTGCATAATGTATTATATAATAATACAAAATATCATCCTTGCATTATATACCCAACTTCTTGGAATAAGCTCGAAGCTATTGTAGATGCTAATGAAGACAATATCACAGGATCATTCGTGTACAGTACAATGATTCCTGTAAAACCAAATAGACTTACAAGTGGAAATGTGAGATATTCTGCATTTGTAAGTAGAAGAGAATACTATGTTCAGTTAGCTGCTGTTGAGAGAATTGAATATAGATTCAAAGATGGGTCTTTAGATCATATCGAGGAAGGAGTACCGTCATTGACTGGATTCGATGTATTGTGCAAACTTCCTGTTGATTTAAGAACAGTTGTAGCCACTCATGATGATCTTCTCAATATCGTTTATCCATATGATGGATTGGTTACGTTTGTTAAAGCTGAAAAGAGTTTCTTTAAATATGACGAAGATACTCAAACTTGGGAACCAACCAACCAGCAAGTATTTATTGCTACTACTGGTAGCGCTCCTAGTCTTGACGTAGGACAATGGAATGATATCACCATTGACATTAAATCTGGAATCTTCTATCAGAAATATAAGAATATTAGATGGGAAGAAAAAGGTAGATTTGTTGGCGGCGGAGTTTACGTAGAAGATTATGTTCAGGGTAAAACTTATAAAGTTGATGACGTAGTTTACTACGAAGGCAAATACTACAAAGCTAAAAAACAAACTTCAGCTATTCCTGGTACTGATGATAGTTGGGAAGAAACAACAATCGGCGGAGGTAAACCTGGACCAGTAGGACCTGCAGGAGATGCTGCTACTATTGAAATTGTAGAAGTAAGAACTGGTGCTCCTGGAACTAAAGCGTTAGTGGAAAATATTGGAGATAAACAGAATGCTAGATTAGTATTTACTCTCCCTCAAGGGCCGAAAGGCGAGAATGGAAATCCTTTAACTCTTGATAGAAAGCTTACCGATTACGGGTCAGCTGCTGATGCTGGTGCTGTAGGAGCAGCTTTAAGTAAAAAAATTGACCTTCCTAAAGACAGTAATGGTAATGTAATTGTACCTAAAGCAGGCCAGGTATTAGCAACTAATGAAGATGGAACAATATACTGGGCTAACTTTGATACGTTATTTAATGAAGCTATTAGAAAAGCTATTGAACGCGATCGTATCACACAAGAACAAGTTGATCAATTAGCTGCAAAATTAAATCGTAAAACAGTTAAATAAATTTTTATAAGGAGGAACTAAAATGATTACAATGCTAACATTAGCAGATGGTACTGAACTCGATGTTGTTAGAGAAGTAGAAGTGTCGCCTATCAGAGTTGAAGTGGTTCTTGGAACTGCTGACTATAGCTCACTGTCAGAACTTTCAGCTTCATTAACTTCAGCTAACCTTGCAAAAGTAGATTATTATAACGTATCCGATACGGATGACGATGATAAGAAATTGATCAGATCATACACTGATATGACTATTGATACTAAACCTAAATTTGAAGTTACTGAGAAAGGTAACTATCTCGAGGTTGCTGTATGTATCAGAAAATTATCAGATGATGAGAAACGGGAAAGAAAAATCATGGAACTCATCAATACTCTTTCTGATGAAGATGCATTGTTGTTTAAGACAATGTACCCATCATTCGAGGATTTGAATGGAGTTTCAGTGGAAAAAGATACAAAATTTGTATATGACGGGCTGCTGTACAAAACAACAGAAGCTCTTGTTGTAGACGCGCTTACAGGATTGCAGCTCGATGAAACAGGAAATTTGAATGGAATGTTTAAATGTATTGATGTACATCACGAAGGTACATATGAAGATCCTATTGAATATAATAAATTTGTTACACTCGAGCCAGGAAAATTCTACACAGAAATGGGTATCAAATATGTATGTCTTCAGACACCAGGCAAACCTATTACAGAGAATCTCTGCGATGTAGTAGATCTCTGGGTAAGAGAGCCGCTTGAGATGGACATTTATCCAAACTATCCATCCGAGCCGATTTATGATTATAACGCAGAAATCAACCCATGGCCTTGTGGATTATACACATTATATGAAGGAAATATATATCTTGCAAATGGAGATGGAGCTGTTACAGCACCTTCTAAAGAAGATACTGATAATTGGGAATTTGTTTCTAAAGCTAAACCTGGTCAGACAGGAGAAGTTTATGTTAAACCTGAACCAGTTCCTGAACCGGAACCGGTACAGCCATCAATTCCAGATGAGTCTGGAAGCATTGAGCAAACTCCTTCTACTGGGGAAAATACAGATACATCCAACCCTGGAAATGAAAACACAGATACTTCTGGAACAGGAACTGATAATGGTTCTACGGAAGAAACCACTCCAGATACTTCCAAAAACGATAAATCAGAAACAGTTGAAACTCCAGAAGGAACAGAAACTCCTTCTGCGAAAGAAGATACTGGAACAGAAGAACAAACTCCTTCTACTGGCGAAACCACTCCAGATACTTCCGAGCATGGAAATGAAAACACTTCTGAAACTAAAACGGAATAGAACAACTCCCATAGGCTTCTTATGTCTATGGGAGTTATTTTCCGCAACATTGAAATAATAATCATTTTACGATTATTGAAAATAAATAAAGGAGGAAACCTATTATGGCTTATAGTTACAAACCGAATAATTATACAGTATATGATAATAATCTTACGTTTGAAGAGAACTATCAAAATGGTGGAGTTATTACTAAAGAAAAACTCGATCGTCTCGAAGATGCTGTGAAAAAAGCTTCTGCTGATCTTTCTGTAGCAGAGACAGAAGTTGTTACAGATCCATCTGCAGCTGAGGTAAAAATCAGCTTCAATGAGCTTGTCGGAAGAAAAGACTTACATTTCAAAATTCCACAGGGACCTAAAGGCGATCCTGGTGAAAAAGGTGAAACTGGTGCTCAGGGACCTCAGGGTGAACAGGGAGTTCAGGGACCTAAAGGTGCTCAAGGTGAGCAGGGTATCCAGGGACCTCAGGGTGAAGTAGGACCTAAAGGCGATCCTGGTGAAAAAGGTGAAACTGGTGCTGCTGGTGAAGTAGGACCTCAGGGACCTCAGGGTGCTCAAGGTGAACAAGGTATCCAGGGACCTGCTGGTAAAGATGGAGCAAATGGTAAATCTGCATATGAGATTTGGATTGCTGCCGGAAATACTGGATCTGAATCTGACTTCTTAGCATCTCTTAAGGGAGATAAAGGTGAAACCGGTGCTCAGGGACCTCAGGGTGAACAGGGTATCCAAGGTATCCAGGGACCTGCTGGTAACGACGGTGCTACAGGACCTAAAGGCGAAGCTGGTAAAGATGGTGTAGGTCTCACTGGCGTAGCTACAGTATTAGCTAAACTTGCTGATCCGAACACTGCTACACTTGCTGACGTTGCACAGAAAGTCAATGATATTATTGATATTCTCAACGCAAGAGGAGTTTCTAAAGCAGAATAAAAAAGATGATGAGTGCAGGATTTTCCTGCACTCATCTTACTTTTGGAGGTAGTGATATGTTTACTTATGAGATAGATAATATACTTAGATCATATAACTACAATATTCCGTCTTCTGTATATATTAATATCTGTAGAACCTCACCTCAAATATGGGTAATTAAACGAGAATGGGATGGAAGATACTATATTCAAACCAAAGATGGAAATGAATATCGTGATTGGACTATTTCTGTTTATAAGGAGTAGCTGAAACATTCCATTAAAACAATAAGGAGGTCCGTATAATGGGTAAGTTTACTAATACCACGTATAATAATACTGTCAATTCATTGACAGATGCTATGAAAAGTACGTTAAAAAATAACTTCTATAAGTATACAGACAAACCTCCAACACCGGTAACATATTTCCATATCAATAAAGATGCTACTTCGTTAGATGAAGGGGCTCAAATTGCATTTAATAATGTAGGGGAAGATTCACCAATAAGATTCAATATGATTAAAGATATGATGCTTTATGGTATAGACTCTCCCATTGGAACTACATATTCGCAAGAAGAATTTGGTGTAGAATCTCAACCGGTAGAAGGAGAGGCTGTCTTATTACCAAATACGATAGCACCATATCCAGATGATCAATTCATGATCAAATACATGGATCAAGATCTAATTTTTAAAGTAACACACGTAGATAGTGATACTCTTGAAAATGGATCTAATATGTATAAAGTAAACTTTTCATCTTCTTCAGTATCTAAAGATGATCTGCTTAAACAAGTAATTGAAGAGTATACATTTTTGGTGGATAACGTTGGTACGGAATTAAATCCATTATTAAAATCTAATGTAGTTGATTATCTCAATGAATTAGATGATACACTAGTTTCATTGAAGTTATATTTCAAGAGATTATTCTATAATCAGAAAGTCCAAACTTTTACGTTTAGATATCTCGAGAAAAACTTCTATGATCCATATATGGTTGAGTTTATTAAACGTAATCATATACTGGATGATGATGGAGAATTTATATATATTCAGCATCAGACAACGTTAGATACGTTATTCCCTATAACATATAGGACGACTATGTTCAGTTGCTTAGAGAAAAAAGATGCCACCCACATTGACGGTTATGCGCAGTATGGAGCGGCTAAATTAATTGAAGACCCATATACTATCTTTGAAAATTGTATGGATCAATATTGGGAAATGTGGTATGATTATCCAGAAGGATATGAAGGATTATCTAAAATACCATGTTTTAAAGATCAATTTATTGATCATGCTGCGATGAAAGAATTGTTAGAATCTAAACAATTATCATTCTATAATATCATCATTAAATATCTTTGGGATGATGAGATTGATTGGGACGATATCAAAACATTAGATTCTATTCATTATGATCAATCACCAACATTATTCTATGCTATACCGTGTATTATTTTCTGCTTAACTCAGACAGTAAATAAGATTCAGACTGTTGAAAAGAACACGGTGCAACATTAGGATAATGCATAAAGGAGGGTATTTCCTATGATGACAGCAATTGAAAAAGCAGCCGCAACTGATATGTTATATGAAGCTGATATGGCTGTACTTGAAGAAGATTTCGAAGACTTAGTCTTAGATGTATTTGAAGCAAAACATGATGAAAGCGAGGGACAAATGAATGAGTAATAATTTCTCAAACGATTTTGTTTATGATGATTTTGATGACGCTGTAGATATTGTCTTATCTTGTGATAAAGATGTAGATATGGCAATTGAAAAAGCAGCTGAACGTGCAGATGAAACAGGCGATGAAGATATCGTAACAGCAATGAAAGAGAACGGTGATGTTCCGTTCGATGATGATATCGAGTCTATGATGTACAATGAAGATGAGGACGATGCAATCGATATTGCAGATGTCGATGCGCAGGATTACAGAGAAAGCTATGATCTCGATGAAGCTCTTGAAGAGGATGAAGATTCTGTAATCGATACGGTTATCGATGCAGATCCAGATGCTGAAATCCCATATGAGGATGATGAATTGGATCACGTATAGAAAAAAAAATAAATTAGAGGTACAGGATCAATCCTGTACCTCTTTCTTAAGTGATGTGAGAAGAGTTTCATATTATTCCCATACTAAATTAGTATCTTCCATAATATTGAAACCCTCCTTTCTTTAGTACACTATTATAATATACAATTGAAAATTTTAATTTTTACAATCCAAATAGCCCACCAAGAGCATTTGCGATCTTCTGATCTTCAGGTGAATTCCTTGCTTTATATTTTTGAACGACAAGCATCTGTTGCATTACTGCTGTTGATTTTGCCATAGGTTCATCTGTTTCTTGAGATTTTTCATATTTTGTTTGTATATCAGCAATTTCTTTTATTGCTCCGCTCATACAATCGTATTCATCTTTGTACTTTTCGGTTAATAACTTGAAGAATTCTACAAAAAATAATTCTCTAGGCATTATACCAGTTTCATCCAAAACAGTCAGTAATGTATCTATCATTACAGTAGCAGTAAATGTTGGATTAAAATTGTATGTACAGTCCATTACTGTTCGCAGCTGAGAAACTATTTTATCTAAATTCTTTTTTATCTCATGCGCATCTTCAGTAGAATTCTTAGATTCGTGTATGTAATCAATTGCTTCCTGTATAGATATATCTTCGATATTCATAGTGATTATCTCCTTAATTATTATTTGCCATTGTGAGCTGAATCGATCTTATCAAGATAAGCTTCAAGATCAATATCTTCGATTGCTGCCCTTACTTCCAGAATGTCTCTATATTCTCTCATAGCTTTTAATTGAAAATTATATGTAGCTCTAGGACACGTCGGCGTAAAATTCAGATCACCATTGTCCCATTTGCTAATCATATTCTGTAATCCTGAGAGACGATTCTGAATCTGTGCATATTCAGCACAGAATCTTTCTTTGTAATCAGGACTTGTCATATCTTCAACAGTATCTTTTAATGTAAACATATTATTTTCCTCCTTTTAGTTTCATGTCCATCATATGTTTTAACAATGCTTGTGGATTTTCTTTATATAACAAAACCTCTGCAATATTTTGTTCAATGTTTGTAATTGCATTCTTATACTTAGGTTGGCTACGCACAGTTTCTCTTTTAGAAGCAACTTCTTCTCTAGTGACAATTTCTTTTTCTACAAGCAATTGCAGGATAACTTGGACGTCAATAGCAGTATTTAGAATCAGTTGCTTGTTGTGTAAATCAGCCGCAGTTGAATCTAAATCTGATAACTGGTTCATTGATAACATAATACTCCACTCCTTTCTATATAATTAATAAAAAGTTGGAGGTAGGGTTTTACCCTACCTCCTAAATTTATTTATTCTAAGCAGTTGCACTAACTGAGCTTACTACTGTAAGTAAGATAGAATTAACTGGAGCTGCTGTTGGTGCTGCTTCAGATTTTGTAATTCTCTTAATGTCAGCTTTTGCGTTCCAAGTAGCTCTTTCAGTATCAGTGATAAATCTGTGCGTAGTATCTTCAGTGATCATTGTAGCTGGATGAGTTGCTGGATGAGTATAGTTAGTAGCACCTTCAGCGATGCCATTTAACTTTTTAACCATAGCAGCAGTCATAAGACCATTTGCGTCTTCAGAAGCAGCGGTCTTTTCAGCTTTATTGCTCCATGCAGTTCTCTCTGCATCTGTGATGAAACGGTGAAGTTCATCTTCAGTGATCATTGTAGCCGGATGAGTTGTTGGATGAGTATACTTATTAGCGCCCTCATCGATACCATTCAGCTTTGTAACCATTGCTGCTGTAATTAAACCTGCAGTTGATGTTGTAGCTGATGGGATAATAACATCTGCGATTGTTTTTGGAGTTTCAGCCCCATCAGTAAGAGATACAGTAGCTGTAGAAGTACCAGCTTTGATACCAAGTGCAAAAGTTTGCCATGTAGCTGCTGCAGTAAGAACGTATTTATATGCATTTTCACTTGTAATTGCATCTCCGATTTTTGGGGAGAGACCATCTGTTGTTGCAGTGAATACATCATAAGTTGTATCTGTAAACTTAGCGTTTTCAGGTACATCTGATTTTACTGTATGATTGTTTACAGTATCAGCATTACCGCCATTAGCAGTCATCGTGGTCGGTTTATTTTTAATGTATGCATCTGATGAAGCATCTTCTTCAGCCCAATCAGATTGAATGTTCTTCTCGGCATCTGCCGGAGCATGTGGAACTTGGCTATGATCATAAGCAATCTTACCGCGATCTCCACGATATGCTGTAGAAGCAGTTTCACCCAGAGCCAGAGTTTCAGAAATAACTACGAATGTAGATCCTGACCATCTGTATGTTTTCTCAGTTGTGAGATCTACATAGATCTTTCCAGTTTCTCCAGTAATTGGTGTTGTATGAGCTTCTTCTTTATACAGTTTTCCGCTGCTCATATAACCTTCAACAACATCATCTACATATGATGGGAGTTGGGCGGCCGGTACTGTGCCATTAGCATCAAGTTCAGCTACTCCGTTAGCTTTACCTTTCATAGATGCCGGGATAGCTTTTACATCATCACATGTGAGGGTGATATCACTGCTCAAAGCATGTCCATTAACTGTAGTAGTCTTATCTACCTTGGCGGCCAATGCATCTTTAAGTCCATCTAACTGAGCAGCATACTCTTTAGACATAAGACCATTGTTTGCTGCTGTTGCGAGTGTTGTTTCAGCCTTAGCATTCCATGCTTTCTTTTCATCATCTGTAACAAAACGATGCGTAGCATCCTCTGTGATCATTGTTGCAGGATGAGTACTTGGATGAATATAAGCTGAGCCAGATGTCTGCTCTTGCCAAGTTGTTCCTGTATACATGTATAATGTAGTGTTCTCTTTAACAAAAACTTGTAAACCTGCAGTTGCTGCGTGGAGAGTAACTAACTCGTCTCTTTCAGCAATTGTGTCAACACAGCCTCTAACGTCAAGCAGTGATTCAGCACTAAGCTTAAAACCTGACGCAACTGTAATACCTTTTTTATCTGCGAAAGCCATAAGTTTTTACCTCCTTCTTTTAATAATTGAATTTCATCGTAAAATTACTTACTGATGAAGCATCATTTACGTATACATAATATGGTACACTCTTCTTATCAGCACATGTGATATTAAGAGATACACAAGTAAATGTTCCAGTAACATCGAAATTGTTCAGATCGAAAATCTTACCGATTTTACCGTATGCCTGTGGGTATGCAAAGCACATTCTCTGATTAGTACATGTGTAAGGCCATGCTTTATTGCTCTTAGCTTCAACTTTCTTTGTCATTGCTTTTACTAAAGCTTCTGTTGGAGCTGTTCCAGCAGCAAGAGTTCCCTGATAAAATGGATATACGAAAGTAAATGTTCCAGTATTTGCTGATGTGACCTTACCAGAATCATCTGTTACATTAACTTTGTAATTCTTATTTGTAGTTACAGTGAGATCTACTGCGAAATTTAAAGTACCACCATTTGCTACTGCGCTGCCCTGCTGAACACCTAATGATGTTGAGCCGTCAAAGAATTCTACTTTGCTAATAGCATTAGATTTCTTTGTAATAGCAGCTGTGAGCTTAGTTACCTTTACTGAAGTACCAATTTCTTTCACACCACCATTTGACGGAGCTGAAATTGTAGCTGAGACAGCAGGAGCAATCCAAGGGTAGAGAATATCATTAAGTACTTTATTTACAGGGACATTGTCAAATGTAGTTCCTGCTGCAATACCTCCATGAGCTTGAACTGTAGGAGTTGTATTTGTAAATGTTGCAGCTTTGTATGCTGTGTCTACATGCGCTTTTTCAGTATTATCGTAGTCATTCGTAGAAAGTCCTTTACCAGAAACTTTATCCTGCTTATTGTTTACAGCAGCCTGTAAAGCTTCGAATACGTTCTGATGTTTCTCGATATAATCTCCAATCTCTTTGATGGTATCGAATTTTTCTGGAGCAATACCGCCCATAAGGTCGGTGAATTTCTTATCGATATACTGGACGATAGTAGTCTCGTCATCTGCACCCATTTTAACTGCTTCAGCTAATGTTTCGCTGAACCATACTTGCCACACTGGTGCAGATTCTGTACCAACATTGTATTTTTGTCTAACAATATCGTATGGATAACTTGCCATAATTCTATACTTCCTTTCCTAAGATTAAAAATAAAATCCTCGCCCTTGCAGGGAGGATTGAATATTATTTTACTATTATGTTTGACCAAAAGGCCCTATGGAGAGTTATCTCCATAGGGCCTTTTGCTATTGAATTACGTTACGTTTATACATATTAAACTGCATTGCAGTAACAGTCACCATTGTTTCATTCTCAATCCTAAGATTTGCATTGTTGCCCCATGTAGCAGTGATTTTGATTCTATCTGTTGGTTGAAGATGAGCTATATATGCATTTGTCGAGAATGTGTTCTTAATAGCTTTACTTGGGGTTGTAAGTCCTTCTTGGTTGGAAGTGAGATATGTGGAGAAGCTCATTTCTCTGACTTCGTCATTATTCACATACACTTTCACATCGAGTCTAGTTTCTCCTTGAATTAGATAGAAGCCATTCTTAATCTGAAGCTGATAAATACCTTCTGCTGGTACTGAGAAAGTTTTATTTATACTATCAAGAGATAAGAATTTGTATTCATTATTTACTCTAATTCCAAAAGGAGCTACTGTCTCTTCTGTTCCTGCTGCAGAAGGGGTGTATGTTGGATTATAGGTAACAGTATTTGATGCATATCTGTGAGGTTGCCCATCGATAATTTTAATAATATCGCTAATCGCATTATCGTAATCGATCGTGCTTGCTATTCCGGTACATAATGTTTTGGAATTAATTGTATTCAAATTATTACAGATATTTTTCTCAGAAACAGCATTATCGTTTGAGAGATATTCTGCTGAATATGATGATGGATAATGCTCTACATCAAGCGGACATGAATTTGTAGATAATGAATTGAAAGTCTTACTCATTACATACATATAGTCGGTAATATCAACCCATATACCCAATCCTGTATATTTCTTCTTATCACTACTTGTCCAGCTTTCTCTAGTTCCGTATACATTTCTAGCTCTATGATATGTATCAGATGTAACTATAATATCAGCAGTAGTTACATTTCCACTTTCTCCTACTGCTGTGATATTTAACGTAAAACATATGATTTTAGGACTATCAGTATTTCCTTTCATATTAGTTGTAGCCAGACATACTGAAATTTTCTCATTGAGATATTGCAGATACTCTACGTCTCCAGTATCCACAAATTTATATAATGCAACCATTGCATATGTATGCTTATCTTTATTTTTAAATATATATTGCGGATGCGTTAATCCCAATACAGACTTTTCTCCTACAAATGGAAAAAACGTCCCACAATTGTCATCTTCAAGAAAAGCATTATATACTTTCACTGAATCTGCCATTTTTCATTGCCCTCCTATCTATAAATTCTAGCTCTATCTAATCCAGCTTTTCCAACAGCATTAGTTTGACTAGTGGTAACTCCATGTAATCCTTTAACTAAAGGATCGTCCATTCCAAACTCCATCTTACTGGTATTATCGTTACGATAGTTTTTAAAATCTAAATATACATCCGAGCCATCTGGGAGAATTTCATATACTTCTCCATAATTCATAGCTCTAAAAATTTCTTTGTAATTCAACTCATATATATCAGGATATACAATACGTTTGCATTTGATAATATCCGGGAGATCAAAATGAGGAATCACTTTGCATCTTTTGGTCGGTGCTTTACCTCCATACATATATATCTTCCTCCTTAAAATGTATTAATATGATGTAAAATTACAAAAAAGAAACGGGATGGTCGACTGACCATCCCGTATTTTTATAATAATATATCTTTAGCTTTATCTGAAAACGATTCCGATTGCACATACATATCAGACTCTTTTTCAAATATACCGAAATCACATGCGTGGATTACATCTTCATCTTTTTCAGGATCATAGTAAACTAGAGCAACTTTCGGAAAAGCTATTTCAGATCCATCTTCTGTCTCCGATGTTCTTTTGATAAGATATATAGCTTTTACACTATCCAATCCAACACCGGTTTTCCCCATTTCTCCGTCTTTACCTGGTTCTCCTGGATCTCCTTTATCTCCCTGTGGTCCAGGCAAACCTTGAGGCCCACGATTTCCAATAAACTCTGCTCGTCTATCTCCTAATCCATGATCAACAATAGCTTCACAAAGTCTCTCGATAATACCCATTATAACACATCCTTTCTAAGGATACCACATACTATGGTATCCTTATTTAGATATTGTTTCTTATATAAGTCCCAATCTTTTGCTATAGCAACGGTAAAATTAGGGTTTGATGCAGATGTCCAGCCTTGGGCGTCTTTTAACGATTCGTAAAATACATATCTATATGCTCTCTGCGCGTTCTTATCTACACCGACATTAGTAAGATAGATACTCTTACTATCATTAGGAAACCATAGTTTCAATATTGCAAATCTATTTATTTCCAATATTTTGAAAATCTTATTTTCAAGTTCTTCATATGTACCTACAAGGGGTTCATCTAATTCATAAACCCCTTTATAATCTTCATTCTCAAAATTAATTCTATTCAATTTTGAGATTGTACATTTCTTTTTAATCATTCGTTTCGTCTCCTTACTGAGTCTGGTTTTATGAAGATCATCTCCGGATCATCAAACTTGCTCATTGGTATAAATACAGGCTCATCTTTTAATCTAGATCCACAGGTTGGACAGAAATTATAATCCTTATACACCCTTTCATTTTTATATATCTCGCACTCTCTACACACAACTGCACTTCCTTTTCTTTGGTGATAGAATCAGATCCCTTTCCAGATATATTTTCTGTTTATCGGTAGTGCTTAGTTTTATTCGATAATTAGTATATGGTTTGATATACGCATTATCTTTCAACCATGGTTGGAGTAATTCCATTAACTCGGGGCACTCTAATATAGACGCTCCTAAGTACGAATACTCTGTCCATGCAGAATCTACCTGCTCAATGTTTATATCAAACTCGTTTATTAGCTTCGCCATATCATATAGATCATTACCTTTCTCGTAATAGAAATGAAAAGAATTTAATCCTTCACATTTTGTGATATGAAGTAGTACAAATCCAGTGTTTGATATAATAGTATTCAGTATATTGAACCTACACTTGATGAACTCAACCACTGTTGATGTAGAGATCTTATGAGACTTCATATATTTCAAAAATTCTTGTATAGCTGGATCCTCATCATTATAGTATGAAAATTCTTTATCGTTAACTATAATCTCAAACTTTTTATGTTTCCAATCATACTCGATATAGAATGGTATTTTTTCCGTGTCAACATAGCCATCAGAATCACGAAACGTTTGAACATATTTTTTGTTATCTGACAACCAATCTCGGATAGTGTGGTCACTATACTTCATGATTTTACATTCAAAAAGATCCTGGCTCGTAAGCCAGGATTCATTTATATTATTCTTCAATACTATCGTCTCCTTCTTCGATATTCGCTTTATGCGCAATGATGCTAAGAATAGTATCCTGTAATTCGGATGGATTTACTTTTGCATTTGGATCTAATCCAATGCTATCAATCTGTTCCTGATTAAGATTGAATCCTTTGCACATTGCTACAGCTGCATGATAATCGATATTGTTCAATTCAATCATCTTATCAAATCTTCCTTTTCTCAGCAGAGCATCATCAAGTCTATCTCTATAGTTTGTTGTAGCTACGAAGATTACATTTGTCGGTGAATGCTGAGAATCCATAAACTGTAATAACTTACTGATTACAGTTCTCTGTTTATCAGTTGCATCATCATCCTCTCTTGATGAGAAGATTGTATCAATCTCATCCATAAGGATTACATATCTATCTTCATCGGCATTGATAGATTCTGTTACTTCTGCAATATTCAGATCAGCAAAAGTAGACATATCAATCGTGATCAGTGCACAATTCATATAGTTTGCAATAGCTGATGCCAGTGATGATTTTCCTGTACCTGGTGTACCATATAAGAGGATACCTGTCTTGAAAATTAATCCTCTTTCTTTGTAGATCTTCTCATTCGCTTCCCACTTATCCAGATGAGAAATGATATCTTCTTTCACTCCTTTAGAGAAGTAAAGAGTATCCATCGGACGAGGTGTAAGCTGAGAACCTGTACATGTCCAATATGATGATCCTCTATCAGCATTATTAACAGCTGCGATACTGTACATTATAGAGTTAGCAATTACCTGATCTTTCAAATATTTACTAATCTTTGCCAGCCATTTTCTGTATTTCTTTCCGAATAAATACATGTAAAGGGTCGCAACTTCCCCCCTGTCATTTCCTCCTCTCATAACTTCACCAGAAATGAACGCATATGTTGCTTTATCCAGTCTAAGAACGAACGCTTTATCGATTCGAGGTTTACTCTGTTTGAAGGTATTTGTTGGGTTTGCGATATGATATTTAAACTTAGGATCATATTTTGAAATCCATGATGTGATATCATCCACCTGTGCCATCTCGGTGAATCTAATTTCAATTCCAAAATGGTTCTTCACTCTATTGGTATAATACTCTACACCTTTAACCATCAACTGATTTTTGAGTCCCTTTAATCCAAAGTTTCCAAGCATCATTCTTTCAAATTCGTTGTTCATGTTCATCATAATAATTTTTCTCCTTTTTCTCTGTGTATATTTTGTTGTTTTATTTGCAATAGAATCTAAACACACATCTACGCTGAATTGCGGTATAGATAACGGGGAGTCATCTATACTACACATGAATGGTATTTCATCCATTACTCTCGTTTTGTTGAATAGGCTTCTTCCCCACAATTTTATATGTGGTAGTGATTTACGTATAATATTTTCTGAATCTGTAATTGGTATAGTTTCTGATATATTATAATAATCACGCATAAGGGTCTGCTCCCATCATTCTTTCTTCTTCTAAAGTCCAAGCTTTTTCGCATCTCCTAATCTCAGGTGTTCTGTTATAAAAAGCCGCATCTTCTAAGGTATTGACATAAATATCGACTGCAGAATAATCTCCACATACTGAGACTGTTTCACCGACATCTAAGAATTCGAATATGGGATTTGTTCGACTTTCAAGCGTTCGATTAGCTCTAAATTCTGATTTCCCTTGCAATGTTCTAGGAAGTCCAGTATTAGCTTTTGTGTTTAATGCTATCGCTCTCATCAGATAAAATCAACCCTCCTCATCTGTGCTTTACAATCTATAGATTGTTGAGTATATATACGGCTTTTCCTATAAATTGTTGACTGACCATGGGGTCTTGCTTGCTTAGTTATAGATTCAAGTTTTTCTTCATCGCTGCGTTGGCCTAGTGATGTCTGAACTATTCTTCCATATGATATTACGCAATGTGATTGGCTATTCATTTGATTACACAATTGGTTGCATACTGCCAGCATATCTACGTAAAATTTGCCAGAATCAGAACCTAATTCCTTACTCCGTCGATTTGGTTTCATTCTACATATCCTCCTAAATCTCTTTCTAACCTGGATTTGTTTGGAATAGTTCTACCAACACGTTTAAATTCATAATCACCATTCTGTACCATGAGTCTATAATATTCATCACAATACCATATCTTAGGAGGCGATGTTTGAAGTTCAGCGTTTGATATAGCTTTTGGAAATATAACACCACGATTATACGGTGTAATATCATCATCTGAATGCATTACATACCCTTTGTGTAATTTACATCTAAACAATATGTCAATATAAGTTTTATCCAGAGCAGTATCTTCGGCGAGTCGTTTTATTCTTAATACAAATCCGCGAATTTTAATAGAGTGCATATTTATCTCGCCCCCCTTCTGGTATAGTAGTTATTATTTTATAAAATATCTCTTTATCTCTTAATACTATACTATCGGATGGACCAATATTATTCAATGGTAAATGGGCAGATTCTGGTCTGATATACTCAATAAGATCTAACGTATCCGGCCATCCATATCTATCTTTAATTGGTACATGCGCTTTTGCTGATAAGATTGGTAATGCAGGTTTAGACCGTTGCATGATCGGATTTTTTAATTTGCAACGGTCTATTAGTCGGTTGCTTGAATACATCGTATATCCCTCCGTTCAACTGGACTAGTTACGGGTAATGCGCTTGTAGGTTTAACACATTTAATTGGATCTGCGCAATTGGTAAATATACTGCGCATACCTGTTATATATTTATACGGATAGAAGTTTCCTCTATCGGATAAATATTTATAATGCGCAATGTGATCGGAATCATTATCGCATCTGCTCAATGTTACATGAGGCAGACGTTTAGATATCGGTCTGGAGCTACGTCTATTAAGTGCCATTATATCTATTGGAATTGCTATATTCATTCTACTTAAATCAAACATGAAATCACCTCCTATAACATAGCGGTTGATATCTATTCACAGAATCATACTGGACTCTTTCTTTGATGCTGATCATATCTCTTACAGCTTTATGTCTGTCTGACGCTATTCCTAGCAATAATGTGCGTAGCCCATATCCAGTCTGTCGTTTTCCTGATCTTAGTTTAGTATATCTTTTGCCATAGAAGCCAAGTTTAATTTTACCAAACCGTATCCCGGCATGTATACTCATATCGTTTCGCTGAGCGTTATCTAGTAAAGTAAACGTGTATTCTTTTGCAGTATAATATAGACATTCTGGCTGATGGGCAGTTAAACTTGTTCCGCGCGTTGCCTTTTCTGGTATACTTTTCATGTCACTCACCCATCTTCCGTATACTTTTTTTACGTACAATAAATCTTAAATGCAATGGTAGTGAATTTGAACAGTCCGCGCAGTATGGGATTGGACGGATATCATCCATCTCAAATGGCATTGTTTGATCAATGTATATTATATGCTTGCCAATAGATTTGTCTAAAGTCCATTTCAGTTTTGCTTTTTTACGTAATAGATAAGAATATCCTCGTAAGGAAACTTTATTAAAAAGATTTAGCTGTGTGTCCATCTTACTTTCATCTGTAATTGTCATACCATCGCCTCCTATCAACATTAGCTCTTTGAGATATTGATTCGATCTTTTTTGACAACTTGCCTATGCCGTATATAATATTTGTTTTAAATGATTTACCTTTGCTTGAATGCACAGGTGCGCGAGATTTATGATAGATATATTTACCGGCAGTTTTTGATAGAAATTTTTTATGTCGTTGTCTTTCCCAGGCCCGTCCTATTATATCATCACATAAATCAACTTTCCATGGTATTTCCAACGGCTTATCGAATCTTGCTTTACTACGCAATGCAGGTATTTTCAAAATAATCACCTCCCAGTTCTTATAGATTTTTGTCTGATTGACACAGCTACACGTCCAAAGTGATACTTCAAATCATGCCTATCGTACACAGGCGATTTGCGCCTCCCGGGTCCATTCGTAAATTTTACTACTCCAGGGACCGTATACGCATAATCTCCTTTATCTATCCTACAGAAAGAAATACTACTGCAATCGCCGTATATAAAGCTTAACCTCGGTATGCTTCGATAAGTGATGCCTCGTTGTATATTCAATGGGTAGGTTTTACGTACAGTTAATCTGGATGAACATTAAGTTTTTCTCCTTATGCTTAGTTTCGTAATAATCACCTCCAACCTAAATTGCATGTTTCTGTATCGACATAGTTCTGATCATCATCCCATCCATATTGCCAGCTGGATCGCATTTGATATTAAGTGGTTCACCTTCAAGTAAATACATAGGTGAATGAGATTCGTAGTAAACGCATTTACCTTTATCCGGTAAACATCTTAGTCTTCTATTTCTATCTCGAGCTTCTAAACACATATTTAGTTCATTAGTGAATGCTTTTCGTAGTAATCTCATCGGATTATCATCTTTCGCTTTCTCATGTAATGTAAGTTTACATTTTCTCAAAGTATCACCTCCAATCTAACGCGCGTCTTTTGATTGTCAAATTGCGGGTTTTTAATTGAGTTGCATATGCTCGTAATCGCATCGATAAACTCTTTCGCGATGAATCAGATATAGGATAAATGCTACTATAGTTACAGTATAAAGAAGTCCCATTCTCCAACTCGTTATTGTATGAGTTTATTGAAGTGAACGATAAATATTTTTTCCACTCCCTGTTATCTATAGCGTTAACTTGTTTACACTTCATTGGTACAGGTAATTGTTTTGCATATTGTGGACGCCAATCACGCACACATTTATCCCTAAGAGTCATACACGTTCCACCACCTCTTTTATCCTATTCACTGGCACACCAAAATCTTTCTCACCAGCAAACATGTTCCTATGAATATAGCAAGGATAGTTAAATATCCTAAAGTATTCACAAGTATCTAACAACGTATATCTTGATACATCGTTGTCTGGATACAGGTGAATTTCTAAATTTGGAGTAGCTAATCTACTCACAAAATATTTGATTAGTCCTTTATATCCGCTACCACCAACTGCACTATAGATATCACGTTCAGATGTCTTTCTCAAGTTTAAATATATACTTAAGATATCAAACGATCCTTCTGCGACATGCAGTTTGATAGGCGTCGGATCAGACAAATCTACTGTTGATGGGATACTATAGAATCTACACGTATTGTCATATTTTCCGAATATATTATAATTCACATACCTTTTATTGATAGACTCGTGCAGATTTTTAGACACTTCCAAATTCCGTAGATTGACGAATGCATTATCATGACTGATAAATCCTACGAAATTTGCATCCAATGCTTCAATGATTCTCTGATCTCGTGTCGGTTTCACGTAGGGATTCTGTCTAAACAAATCTCCTATATTTAACAAGATCTTCAAATCTAAACAATCTTGATAAGTTAACTCAGAACCTAATCTTTTATTGATATAGGACAATTTGTATTGGGTCAACTCATCATCTGAAATAGAATTATTCTTTAAGTCATATATGATTGTATTGTTATATTTCAGATTGGCTGGATTTTTCATAACAGCAACATTATGCTTAGTTAATGCTACTGCTACGTCAGTATCATAAGCACCCCAATCCATTAACTTTTGAGAAGTCACTATACCTTTAGATTTGCACTTTTGGCAATAATATAGCGATGGTTCATCGTCAGATTGAGGGATACTTATATAAAAGTGTCCATGGCTCGAATTCTTCGAGTCTGAGCAATAAAAGCATCTGCAATTTACTACTCTTCCTCCAGATGCTCTATGTGCCCAAGGTTTTATTGACCGTTCAAGGAACTCTAGATAATCTATCGAGTTCATTATTATTCTCCTCTCTTGAACAATTGTCTATTGGCTCCTACATACTTTTGTGTATATCTAGAACCATTATGTTTGATATCAATTTTTACCTTAATATCATCTGGTGATATTTTGCCAGATGCAAGTTCATCCATGAATGGTTCTAAGATATCAAAGATACGCATATCCATATCTTTTTCCTTGTCATCTTTAAAAATATCTGCTAATTCAAAGATGTCCTCATCATCCACTTTTTCCTCTGGTGTATTATCTTTGTTAACGTTTACCAGTGATCTTAAAATTTCGTCTGTCATACTCATTTCTTTCTCCTTTCTGACAAAAAAGTGGTGTGGATTAAATCCACACCTATTTAAACAATGTTTTTCCAACTTTGATTTTTCCTCTGGTTTTTTGTTTCTTACCATCTATGTCTGTATGGAATTTATACTTTACAAGTACTCCACTCGGTTCTTTATCATTGGATAATAAATCCCCGATCATTTCGTCAAGCCTTTGTAAAGATGTCCAATTCACTTTCTTAACATCTTCCCCTCTCAAGTCTATATGTTTCAACTGTTTTGCCTGTTGATTGGTTTTACTAACAAATGCAGGAACTGCAATTCCATCATCTCCTTGCATTGGTATTCTATTTATATTTTGTCTTGCGTTTGCCATTTATACTCTCCTCCAAACACTATAATATATTCATAATTAACATTAGCACTACGCAGAGGTATGATATAATAACGATTACCCATTCCGCTGGTGCTACTTTTTTTCTTACTCGTTTTATCTTCAACGTTGTTTCTGTATTACATAATGCAACACATATCATAATACAGAGACATATTATCTTAAGAGTCTTCATTCTGGCCTCCTTGTATTGATCCGAATAGATTATTTAGCATTCTGCCTTGTCGAATTAGTTCATCAAATTCGTCTTCCAACATTATGCAAGTATCATTAGTATCCGTATCTAATACGAATACATATTTATCCCGCAAGGCTAGAAATAGCCTCCTACCAAAATGCGCAATAGCTCTCAATATTTCGGACGCGATGAATACCATAATACAAATTAATATGGTTCCTTCAAATAGCTTAAGCGCAATACCCATAGTAACATGCTCCATTAAAAGCATTACATACGTAGTACCAACTCCAAACGTGAGTTTAATACAAAATGTAAGTATTGAAAATCCCAAAATCAATCGGAATATTGATGACATTACAATTGTCATTTTTTCGATGCTCTTCAAGCTGCGCATCTTGTAGTTGTTGATATGTTCTTCCATTCTTTGTTCCTCCTTGGATATATTACTTCACTGATTCTGAACTCTTTCTTTTTAAAGAATCCTGATGTTACGATGTATGTGCGGCGGATGCTTCCTGTACTCATTCTAACATCCTCTACGTTCAAAACGATACGTTTCCTAATCTCTAACCCGTACCGTCTAAAGATCCATTCATAGATTCTATTTGCATATAGCCAACTAGTAACCATAGCTATGACAATAGGATCATTAGTATAGTCATATAGTTCCTCCAATGCTCTGGTAACACTATGTATCATAGATCATCCCTCCATTTTGCTAAACTGCTCTATTGCAATATTTACAGCGCGAATATTTTCACGCTCATCAGCATCTTGTAAAGATACTGGAACCTTCATTTTATACGTACACATAAGTGCAGCAAGCACTTGTGCATTCTTGCTGGTGGCCAGCGTTCTTTTAATACGCTCTGCAGTTTCATATTTTTCACAATATGTCCCTGTATAGTGCGCTTCTGTTTTTCCACCAAATTTCTGAAGCTCTAGCTTCAGTACATACACATTTTTCATTCTTCTTCTCCTTTGTCTCTTTCTAGATTACATATGGTATAATCAATGCTTTACTAGTTTGTGATTTGGGTTGTAATTTTTGAGGAACTTTGAAGTTGTACTTATTACATAAATCAAAGAAATCTCCATAAGTTTTACAACCACCAATCTCATAAGTTACGCAGTTAGCTTGAGTGATTGTTTCGCAAGTCCCGATAATTTCAGTCATGCTCTTTCTTCCATCTACCCAAGATACTGCGATCATTGGTTGATAAGTCATATTTATTCACTTCCTTTCTATTAGTAAATTTCCTTTCACTATTATAATATACAATTGAAAATTTTGATTATTACAAAAAAGAAAGAGGTATAGTATTATACTATACCTCTAACTTACTAGTAATGAGAGTCTAAGCAGTTGCTGATGCTTGTCGCCTCATTATTTCATTTATGGCGTTACTCTTAATTTCAGAGCCAGCCATAAACTTTTGGGTATTTGACATTTTATCAAGGTCAAAACGACCTCGATAAGTGCCATCCCCATTTTCCTGTTCTATGGTGACAGGATATCCAGAACTAAATAGTCCTGGATCTGTAAAGGTATAAGTACCTTCTAGCATTGGAATCTCTCCTTTCGTTAGATGGTATAGGGGTAGAGAGCAGTCACTCTCTACCCCTATTCACTATTATAATATACAATTGAAAATTTTGATTATTACAAAAAAAAGAAAAGGAGTAGAGCATTGAGCTCTACTCCTTCTTCAGTTTCTCTTATTTCAATACTATTTCAGGGCTACCCATATAAATATATCTTTTAGCCTCTTTGCTATGATAATTATACAATACAATTTCATCTTTGAGTGAACCACATAAATCTTCGATACCTTCTACCAAACTCAACCCATAATCTGCAAAGTTCTTTTTAACAATACTCAAACTTTTGCCTTTATTATTCTCAAATAAATCAGTAAGCTGTTTAGTAGTTTCTTCTATTGAATCTGATATTAAATAAGAAGAATATACATGGTAATTACCACATTTGAATTCTAATTTCCACACATGCATAAATATTACTCCTCCTTATATACATTTCTAAAATCTATTCGGTATAATCATAATCACTAGTATATACCGGATATAAATCCCTACACTCGAATCGTAACAATGTAGCATCTAATACATCTTCTTCATCAAAGACGTCTATATGAGGTGAACAATATTTCATACGGTTTGATCTTTTCAATGAATTTCTGAATGCAGCTCCATCTCCTGCGAAATTGTTAATAATAGTATCAAAATCTTCTTTTATATTATTACTCTCTTCAATATCAATAGAAGAATATAAATACTTATTAAAAGTTACATCCTCTTCGCAATCTAAAGAAAAAGTCAATATCCATAATCTCTTAAGTTCCATCATCTTTATTTTTCTTGTAAAGTCATCTTTATTTTCTGAAAATACTGGAGCTTGAGTTTTATCTGCAAGATTACGTGTCAGCTGACGATACTTAACCAGCTTATCATACAACGGATCATTGTGCTTCTTTAGCCAGAAGCAGAGCTCCTATCTCTATTTTTCTTGTAAAGTCATCTTTATTTTCTGAAAATACTGGAGCTTGAGTTTTTTCTGAACGCACGTCATAAATATATGCCGATTTAACACCCTTACCACTAAAAGTAGCATATAAATAAAAATCATTCCCTAACATTTTAGTTATAGTTTCACTGACATCATCATAGCTGAAACCTCTAAGATCATCAAAAAACTCATACAAGGCTGTAAATGTATACATGTCCTCACAAGGTATTCTCATTGGAATTAAAATCTGGGCTTCTGATTTACGTTTAAGTATTGGAGATTTTGTTTCAACAGTTACCCTCCATACTACTTCTAAACCTAAATTATCTTTCTCTTTAATTTTAATCATCGCTATTCTCCTTTCCTATGTGCAAAAACCACTAGGGTTGACCCCTTACTCACTTTTTATATTTTTCACCAAATCATGATCAGAATACTTAAATATTGGTTTAATTTTAATTTTTTCCAGTCTAATATCACCATGCTTCCTACTTTGTGGGGCCATTAAATATGATGGTATCCCATTATCATCAAGCTTCTTCATTACTTCTTTGATAGGAAGTGTTGATAATTCGCGAAGTGTACTGTCAATTTTGGAAAGATCATTACTTTCGATATAGAAACTTTTCTTTACTATATCATATTGCAAACTATCCTTTTTTGTAAAACAATGGTACACAAGCGTAACTTTTCTTAATGATGAATCATAATCTAACATAAATATTCTCCTTTCTTATGTATAAAATAAACCACTAGGGAAAAGATCCCTAGTGGTAGTTCTCTAAATTAATGTCACATACATAGCAATCTCATCATACAATACATCTGTATTGAACTCTTCTATTCTGCCATCCAGTTCTCGATCTTCATAGTCGATGATTTGGAATTTAGATGCTACAATAGTAGCCATGAGTTCCAGTATGTATTGCTCAATTTTCTCAGACTTATACTTATCTCTAATCTGTTGGAAATAAGTAGCATTCTCTAATCTGAGTTGTTCTTTCTTATTTATAGATTTCTTATGCTGTAACTTAATAATCTTACTGGATATAATATACGGCATAATGATAAGATTATTAGCTTTCAATAATCTACTAGCCGCAATCAACAATTTGACATATCCAATCTTGTTGATGTTGTTTACTGAAACACTATCTCCAAAATACTTATAGAACAAATTGAATACTAAAGTCTTCTGGAAATCGTTTATAACATTACCTTGCTCATTTTCTAATCGTTTGATATAGAAATTGATCTCATCATCACTAAAAGGTCCGAACATCAACTCTATCTTTTTAAGTGTATCTTCTGCAGCACACTTATTCAATAGAAACAGACCTTCATTTGTTTTTGTAGTATAACTTTCATACTTATCCATTACGCTATTATTATCACTATCTCTGATAGATGATGATAAACTAACGTAATCGTATTCATCGCATCTTCACGTAGGTCGCTAATCTACGCAGTTCTCTTATGAACTTCTCTAGGTGTTACCTAGACGCCGAGACTATATCATCACCCTAACAAATATTTTCGCTAGGGTGCTTTCCACTTCGTTTAAAGGACTTATTGGGACTCGCCTACCCGCTTGGGCCTACCTAGTAGTCGTTGAACCTTTTTATCTCAAATCCAAACGTTTCATATACATTAATAATGCTTTATCTGAAACATCTGGATCAGGATAACCCACATGGTTAAGAGCTGCAATATACATCTCTCGTTTTGAGTTGAAATTATTTCTATTCTTATTCATATATTCTTTCGCCTCCTTTTGTTGATCTTTCGTAAGTCTAGTAGTATTTCTATGCTTACGGATTTTATATAATTCATATTCGTTATACTTATCTTTATATGTAGTGCCATTTAATATATGGCTAACTACTTGAGCAGTACAACCAATATGATCTGCAATATCATTGCAACTTTTTCCTTCTAATAATGATTTACATATATAATCTAATTCTTCCTCAGTTAATACTGATTTGTAATGTGTCAATCCTTTAGGTTGATCATCTCGTAATCCATTTATATATGCAAATTTTATATGTTCAGATCTAGTTGCCCACGATAAATTTAATATATGATTATTATCTTTATCTCCATCATTGTGATTCGCATCCAATGAAGCTGCATCTTCTCTAGGAGCAAAAGCTAACAAAATACTTCTGCTCAATAGCATAGATGAATATTTAACTTCACCCGATGGATATATGAATTTTACTGGTATAGTACAATACCCATCTTTATTATGGGTACGATACTCTACCACCTTTCTCATATTTTCGTTGTATATTCTCCCCCATGTACTGACCCAACATGGACCGTTCGCATAAGGGTATATACTATTATCAACTCGTTTCCATTCTTCCTTACTAACATCTCTTCCGTAGTATGGAGATCTGATAGTATAATAAAATGCTCTTTCCATATAAATTCTCCTTTCAAGATAAACTTGGCTGCTGATTAAACATTGTCAACGGTACTTAGCACTTACTACTTTTAGTAAGCTTTTATTTCAGCGTATACCATCTCTGAACTTGTTTCTGTCTTTCGACTCTTAAGCATGTACAAACTTAAGCATCAGAGCTTTAGCTTTTTCCAGCAATTCAAAAAGTTTGCTACACACTATTACTAGTGTGTTAGGAACATAATCATATTCAATCCCAGTAACTTGGTAGTATATGTTTTTGTTTATACTTGTATAATTAAACGAAATAATGTTACTAGAGTAACTGTATTTCGGCATGATGTTCAAGATAATGTTTTGGACACTTTCTAATGAATGGGTTGTTGCATCTTTTCCTCTAATATCCTGTCTATTCCACAGACGTTCATGTTTCTTTTCAGAACGCTTTACATTAGAAGAAGAAGTCTCATATAACTTATTATAGATATCTACATCCGTCAATGAAATGATAGAATCAAATACCCATAATAAGAATTCATTAGTATTGGATATCCGTTTCACATAAATGAAATGTGTTGCTAATGGTATTACCATATTGATAAGCAAGGACATCCATAACATAATTTTTGCATGACGATCAGAATATATAAGAGAAGGATTCTTCTCGTTCTTATATTGCTTCTCGTCTAATGATAATTCATAATTATCGTCATTCATAAGGACAGCTTTCATGCAGATAGAATCGCACAGAATCAAACGTTCAATATCATATCTAAGCTGTGTTTCAGAATATGATGGTATCAAATCGATATTGGTTTTTATCTTAGAAATGATACCAAGAAGCTCGTGCTCTGGATCATAGAACTTTTCGAAATAATTCAAATATCTAGTAATATGATCACGCATGATTTCCCCGTTATAACAACGTTTGGTAGAGAGAACGAAGAAATTCAAATTCTCTTTACTCGGATCATCAATTCCAAAGAAGTTGGTTACAGGTAACCACAATCCTCCTTTGCAGGGTTTGAAAATCTGATCCGCTGGATCAATGGGATTCCATTGATCTACTGGTACAAACCAGCTCATGTCTCTTACTGGTTCTCCGTGAATTGTAAAAGGTTTAATGTTACTCAAAGTATGTGTCCTCCTTACTTCTTAAACTTTGTGCATATATATAATATACAACTTTAAGAAGTATTACACTTATGGGCTCTAAAGTATGTATTGTTGATCACAAACCTCACCTCCTCTCATAAGCCGAGTCACGTTACTCGGATGTGTTGGGGTATATAAAAAGATATACAGGTACGGATATTACTCCGTACCTGTATTTTATTTTCGTTTTATAGATTTAGTTATGGAAGTTCGTCCTATTCTATTACCTTTTCCAACTACACCTACAGTGCCTATTTTTGTTTTTCTTGGCTGTACTGGTATCTCATGAGATATATTATCTCCAGGTGCAGTAATTTTCTTTATTGTTTCTCGTTCTTTTCTATTAGTTTTAGTTTTTTCTTTCCCAGCTTCTTGACGAGCTTCAATCTTTTCATCTGCGTTCATAACTTGTTTCTTAACAGCTTTTTCGCTATAGATGTCTGTATATCTAAGCTTTGAAAATAATCCACGTTTCTCCATGAAGAGATATGCAAAATATAAACTCTTTACATATCCTACAAGGTTCTGCGGATTCTTTTCTTTTGCTGGAGTCTTAACGGCTTTTTGCGACATTTTATCTGCAAAGTCTGAAAAGAATATTTTGTTCTTTATGAACGAATAAGCAAAGGTGTATACGAAAGAAGGATCGTTAGAGTAGAATCTTACAGTATAATCTTTAAGACTGGATCCAGTAATCTTTCCTTTTGGTGGGGTGAACTCTATTAATACGTCATAGTAGAATTCTTTAATAGCCTCGCTAGGTATTTTAAGATAACAGATGTATCTTTTTCCTACGTTATAAGCTTTATATTCTATCTTACCTCCTTCTCTGAGTAAGATATTACTAAATTTACTAGTGTATAGATTCCTATACATTACTCTATTAGATATAACGGCATTTTCTTTGCCCATAGGATTTTGAATATATTCATCAAAAGTCATTTTCATTATTATCACCTCATTATTCAAATGTGTGGATTTTAAAACAGGAGAGAGGTAGAGGGAACCCAACCCTCTACCTCTCTATAGCCCTGTTTGAAGTGTGTTTGATTCTGCTATTATTTCAATAAACCCTTTTGAGATTAAGAGAAAGCCACGGATTCTTTCTCTTAATGCAATGTTATGGGTGTGTAAATATTTAATTTTTCAATTGTATATAATAATAGTGAATGGGTATAGAGAGTGACCGCTCTCTATACCCATACCCCACACTTAAGGAGGTGATCACTATGTTAAATAGAACTTATAC
>ERZ779737.446-NODE-446-length-39308-cov-8.595369_pt1 | contig 39308 bp, 31 predicted proteins | sample MGYA00511889_ERZ779737 | MGnify/ENA primary metagenome ERZ779737 (study PRJEB29588, sample SAMEA2163575) | human gut metagenome | biome: human gut; feature: human-associated habitat; material: faeces | place: Denmark | collected 2008/2010 ... | reverse complement strand
CGCCGCCGATTTTAACCGCCTGATTCAAACCGACCGCCAGGTTTTGGAATCCATTTCCATTACCGTAGAAGACACCTATCCGTGGGCGGACCCCGCCAAACTGACCGAATTTCTGCGCCGCCAAACCCGGCACAATTATTTTAAACTCCTGGGCGTAGTAACCGAAGACGGAAAGGTCTTCCTTTCCGAACCGCGCCGTTTCAGCCCCACTTTTATCGCTGACGTTACCGCCCGCACGCTGGAAGCCGGGCATTACCTTTCGGTTCTCCAGGCGGACCCGTCCGACGGGGAAGACGTGCTGGTCCAGTCCGTTTCCCTGCGCCGCCACGGCAGGCCCGTAGGAGCGCTTTTTGCGCTGCAGCCGCCGGAACGGTATCGGCCGCTGTTAGCGCTGTCCGCCATGGGAAACAAAGGCTATTCGCTGGTGGTGGAGCGCAGCGGCGTGCCCGTGCTGGGCTACCATAAGCCGGATTTCGGCAATATGTTTGATTTGCTTGAAGGCGTTTCTTTTGACGGAAAAATGACCCTGCCGGATTTGCGTTCCGCCGTCCTTAACGGAGCGCATTTCATGGTGGGCTACCGCGACGGCGGCGAACGCCGCTTTCTGCATTTTATTCCGCTGGAAATCAACGATTGGTATATGATTTCCGCCCTGCCCACCCTGTATGTGGAGCACCAGGCCCAGCATTTAACGTGGCTGTCGCTGATTTTGTTTGTGTCTATTTTCATCATTTTCTGCGCGCTTATTTTTTACATCCTGCATATGCGCGCCTACAGCAACCGCCAGCTTTTTGACACCGCCTTTGTGGACCAGCTGACCGGGGCGGACAACTTTAACCGTATGTGTGAGCAGTTTGAAGAAAAACTGGCCGGGCTGAACCGCCGGGCGGCGCTGATTATTTTTGACATCAACAAATTTAAAGTCATCAATGACCTGCACGGCTACGAACGCGGCAACCAGGTGCTCCAGCGGGTGGCGCGCGTACTGCGCGAAAACATCGCGCCCGAAGAATGCTTTTGCCGCTCCACCGCAGACAACTTTGTCCTGCTCCTTAAATATACGGACCGCAAATCCTTCCGCGCCCGTTTAAGCGCGCTGACCACGCAGCTGCGCCGGGACTGCACGGTGGAGGATTCCTGCCTGATGATTGACGTGGCCTTTGGCGTGTATGAAGTGGCGGAAGATATTCCCTTCTATATTATGCTGGACCGCGCGCACCTGGCGCTGGAAAACGCGAAGAAAATGTCTTTTGACAAATGCCAGTTTTACGACGAATCCGACCGCAAGCGCATTGTGAACGAGAAACGGATTGAAAACACCATGGAGCAGGCGCTGGACCACGGGGATTTTGCCGTATACCTTCAGCCCAAGTGCGACTTTGCCACCGGCGAAATGCGCGGCGCGGAAGCGCTGGTGCGCTGGAACCGGCTGGAGGAAGGGCTCGTCAAGCCGGATGATTTTATTCCGATTTTTGAGAAAAACGGCTTTATTCTGCGTTTGGATATGTTTATTTTAGAGGAAGTCGCGCGGCTTTTGGCGGCGTGGAACATCAAGGGGCTTGAGCAGGTGCCCGTGGCGGTTAATTTTTCGCGCCTGCACCTGAATGATTCGCGCTATATCCCGCAGATGCTTCGCCTGGTAGACAAGTATGGCGTGGCGCATAATTTGATTGAAGTGGAGCTGACCGAAAGCGTGATTTTTAATAACCTGGAGCGCGCCCAGAACGTGATGCGCGGCCTGCACCGCCAGGGGTTTTCCGTGGCGATGGACGACTTCGGCTCGGGCTACTCCTCTTTAAACGTGCTGAAAAGCCTGCAGTTTGACAGTATTAAACTGGACAAAGAATTCCTGAGCGGATTTGAAGACAATCCGCACGCGCATAAAGTGATTGAAGGCGCGGTGGCGATGATTAAATCCCTGGGCGTTCAGGTGGTGGCCGAAGGTGTGGAAACGCGCGAACAGGCCGATTTCCTGCGCCATACGGGGTGCGATTTGGCGCAGGGGTATTATTTCTCCCGCCCGCTGCCGGCGGCGGAGTTTGAGCGGCTGCTCAAGAAAAATACGCCCCAGACGCAGCCCCCGGACGGGACGAAGCGGGTTGACTGACAGTTGGCCTGGCTCGGGACAGCATAAATAATAAGGAGTCCGGTTTTGCTTTTGTGTAATTGGTGATAGGGAACGCCCGGCGGCGTTCCCGTTTTTTGTCCTTCCGCGCGGCGTGCGCGGCGGCGGGTTGAAGCCGGTGCATAAAATAAGATATTATCCAAGAAGGGGCTCTCCCCTTATTGCAGCAGGCAATTTTTCGTATAGGAGCGTTTATGGCATCGTCCAAAAACAATAAAATACTTACCGTTATTCAAACGATTGGCCGTTCGTTTTTTCTGCCGATATCCATTCTGCCCGTAGCCGGGCTTTTACTGGGTATCGGTGCTTCTTTTTCCAATATGTCCACCGTACAGCAATACGGGCTGGAATCCATTATGGGCACGGGCACTTTGCTCAACCATATGTTCCTGTTGATGAGCGCCGTGGGCAACGCCGTGTTTGCCAACCTGCCTCTGCTTTTTGCGCTGGCGGTGGCGATGGGGATGGCGAAAGAAGAAAAAGCCGTGGCCGTGCTGTCCGCCGCGCTGTCGTTTATCATTATGCATATGACGATTCACGAACTGCTGGTTTTTTCCGGCCAGGTCCTCCCGGACGGCCAGTTGGCTTCCTCCGTCATTGCCGGCACCGTGGGCACGACGCTAGGCATACAAACGCTGGAAATGGGTATTTTCGGCGGCATTTTGGTGGGGTTGGCCGTGGCGTACCTGCACAACCGTTTTTACCGCATAGAACTGCCGGTGGTGTTTTCCTTTTTTGGCGGCGTGCGCTTTGTACCGATTAGCTGCACGCTGGCGTCTATCGTGCTGGGCGTGATTTGCTTCTTCGTCTGGCCGCCTATTCAGCGGCTGATTTTGGAAAGCGGCGCGCTGGTGGTCAAGACGGGTTATTACGGCACGTTTATTTTTGGTTTTATGGAACGCGCGCTGATTCCGTTTGGTTTGCACCATGTGTTTTATATGCCGTTTTGGCAGTCGGGCCTGGGCGGTGCGATGAATATAGACGGGACGATGTACTACGGCGCGCAAAACATTTTCTTTGCGCAGCTGGCCTCGCACAACACCCAGCATTTCGCCATTGAAGCCGCCCGCTTTATGACGGGCAAATACGCCATTATGATGGGCGGGCTGATGGGGGCTTCGCTGGCGATGTACAACACCGCCGCGTCCGGCAAACGCAAACTGGTGGGCGGTCTGCTGTTCTCGGCGGCGCTGACCTCGTTCTTAACCGGCATTACCGAGCCGATTGAATTTACGTTTCTGTTTGTGGCGCCTTTGTTGTATGTGGTGCACTGCGTGTTTGCGGGGCTGTCGTTCGTGCTGATGCACGCGCTGGATATTACCATCGGCACCACGTTTTCCTGCGGGCTGATTGATTATGTGCTCTACGGCGTGATGCAGGGCAACGACAAGACGAATTGGATTCGCCTGATACCCATTTTCATTTTGTACTTTGTGGTGTATTATTACCTGTTCAGATGGGTGATTTTGAAGTGGAACCTGCCGACTCCGGGCCGCGAAGGCGAAGAGCAGGAAACCAAACTGTACACCAAAGCCGATTACCAGGCCAAAAAAGAACGGGAAGCCGCTTCCTCGTCCGCGGCCGATGCAAAACCGGCTGAAGTTCCGGCACAGCCTTCCGCCGGGGACGCCGCTTTTGAGCGCGACGAGCAGATGGAGAACATTATTGCGGGCTTAGGCGGGCTGGACAATATGGAAAACCCGGAATGCTGCGCCACGCGTCTGCGCCTTAACGTGCAGGACAGCTCCAAAATTGATAAGGCAACCCTTAAAAAAGCCGGTGCGCTGGGCGTGGTGATTAACGGCAACGCTGTTCAGGTGGTGTACGGCCCGGTGGTGAGCGTGATTAAACCGAAATTGCAGGAATATATAGATAAAAAACGCGCCGCGCAGAAATAAGTTTGAAGGCCTGTTAAAAAGCCCCCGCCCGCCGCGGGGGCTTTTGTATGGGAACGGACCCCAGTTAGTTCAGCCGTTCCTTTGCCATTCATAAAGTGATAAGATATGTGGTGATATAGAATATGAAGTTAATTTATGTTTAAGGGAGTCATATGCATAATAAACAAACGGGAACTTTGGGTGAACGTGAAGTAATAGGGTTGATTAAGTGTCCTAATTGTGGCAAAGAATTAATGCTTCTGCCTCCTAATTATCCACTATATGACGTGCAGTGCACGGTTTGTTCTTTCCGGGCACAGATTAAAACAAATAATAGTAAGCCTAAAGGGGAAATCTTTGGTGCTGGATGGCAGATTATGTCTAAGGTGCTTAAAGCGGGTATTGTGCCGCCTCCTCTGATTGTAAATTTCAAGTGGAAAGAAGCTGGTGCAGCAAAACAAAGCATTTTATTTTTTCCTTTTGTTCCCAAAACTCATTTGAAACATTATACACTTAGCCCGACCGCCCGGCGTGCTAATTACGAGATGTTTAGATATTCCAGACTACTAACCCTGCCCTATTTTATCTTGTTTCATAAATAGCTTAAATTACTGAAATAAGCGGTAAACAGCGGGCAATACAACTCCATTAATACAAAGGGGAGCTTTACCCAATTCATGCATGGGTTGGGGTATGGTTTGGGTAATTGTAAACCTTAGCTCACGGGTAGTAAATTGTTGCAATACTTGTTGATAGAAAATAAAAATGCCTAGAAATTAAGGATAATTTGTCCAAAAGTTTTAAGCATTTAATATAGGGTGAATGCGTATTGCCCAGAATCGCTTTATGAGAAAATGAGCGAAAGGCTGGATACCTGCCAAAAACGTCAAAAATGCCCACAAAAGCCCTTAAAATCGCTGAATTTCGATAATAAGATATGACGGTATCCTTTCTATCAAACTATCCTGATTTGATCGCCTTTTTTGCGCATTGTTTCTAGTTCGCAATTATCAGGGAAAAAGCTATTTTGTGATATTTTAGCCATATCTTTCTATCTTTTGATGAAAAGGCGATATATATTGAATTCCCTGATAAACAAGGAAAATACAGGGAATTTTGCCATTTTTACCCCTATTACATAAGGTAAGGCGGCATAGTTGTATAGGGAAAAAGGTTTGGCCTATCCTAAAATTCCCTAAACTCATAACAGGGAATAATTAGGATATTTTCTCAACAGAATTAGCTTTGAATAAAATATTTGATTCATAATTAGATTGAAACATTTTATCGGTGATGATAGATAAAATATTTTCGATTTCTGTTTGATCTTTTGGTAAAACTAATTGCGTTCCATCAAATGGAAATGAAATATTAAATTTAGAAGCTAATTTATGGGAATTTTTTAGATGTTGTGGAGAAAAATAATTTGGATCTTGTAGGATAAGCGATAACATCCTCGAATTTCTTCGGTTGAAGGCTTGAGTTCCAGAAAATTTTATATGAGGAGGCATTTTCTGACATATTTCATTAGAAGATAGTTCTTTTGTAAATTTTGATAAACTTAATGCTCTTAAACCGTAGGTGCTATCAAAATACAAATCTCCTTCTTTATACATTGCATTAATTTTATTTCCTAAGGAAAGGAAAACCGAGTGATTAATATAATAGTTCGTGTCAATTAATAATTTTTTCCAAAATCCCTTTTTATTAATAATTTTTGCGTTTATTCCTGATTGAATAAATAATATATTATTCGATTTAAATATAACGGCATCTATAGAGAAAATATCCTCTAAATTTGCTTTTTCAAAGGAGTCAGTAGGAAGAGTTAATATTTCAGAAAACAGAGTAATAATTTTATTGTTAGGATCTTTGCGAGACAATTGGTTCTTATAGTCCGATATACAGAATATTTCATCAGTTTCTTTTTTGTAACAAATAGAGTAGTCTTTTTTTGTAGCATTTTGTACTCTGTCTATTTCAGATTTTAGAAAAGCATTTATTTCTTGAATGTGTTTTTCAGATAGATCTATAAATTGAATTTTCTCATCAGATAAGATGTATAACATTTAGTTATCCTCCTTCCATAGGTAAATACTATCATTCATCATGTAGATATGATAAGTCTCTTTATTTAGCAATAGATTCCCTTTTTTTAAGATTAAAATAGTTTTTCCATTAATTTCTGTAACTGCATAGCATCTAATTCCTAAGAGAGCCGTATATATGTTGGAAAAATATATCTTTGAATACCAAAATGCAAATCCAATAAATAACATGTATATTAAACAGACTGTTAGATGTGTGTCGGTATTTATTAGTATATAAGAAATTAGGGTAAACATAATATCACTTGATTTATCTTCTGCAGAAGCAATTTTAGTTTCTCCAATTGTACAATGTTTTGCAATTTTAAGAGCGCTGAGAGTTATAAAAAAACCGATTACCATTAGAATTATAGTGGTATATATTCCAATTATCTCCATGTTTAAAAGAGACAATGTTATCATTGGGAGGATTGTGGATAAAAATATTAATATTTTAGTTATATGTCCCATAAAAATATTATTTCTGACAATATATAGTAATTATATATTATTTATAATATATAGGAGATTTTATGTAATACTTAAAAAATATAATACTATACACGCAGAAGAGACCATGAAGCATTCTGTTCCTGATAGAAAACATTCTTTTCTTGAAGAACAAGCGGGCTATTGCAGTTGGAGTCCACTCGAAATAGTAGTTAACACCCATACCTCTTTAGCTAATTTTAACAGTAGTTCTTGGCGTTGCTCAATGCTTTCTTTTATCCAAGTATTCCAATGGGGTAAATTTTGGAACAACTGTCCATGCTGGCTTGTTGAGTTGGTTGAAATAGTTAAGTTATCAATGCTTTTAGTCAAAATGCAGTTTGTATTGGCATAGGTCCGCTTTTTAATTTCAAAAAATTCATTGTTTAAAGATTGATTAAGTGGTTTTTCCAATAAAGTTAAGAACGGGAATAGTTGGTCAATATACTGTTTACAGGCCTATATAGAACTTTTCCCAAGCTCTATCGCAGAACTCAAAAATATTTTTAGAATAGATATATACAGATATTACAATATGTCAGTTAATTTTTATCGTTTTTTGATTTGTAGATGTTTGCAATATCCAGTAAAATAAACAGCCTTTAATTCGGCTTAAACGTGTCATAGAAAATCTCCTTGAGCCGAGCCTCGGTTAATGTTTGGTGTAGGTTAATTGTAAGCAGACTAAGTTCACAAGAATCCTCTTTTAAAATACTCATTTTCTCAAAGTTTCTTTTCCAAAATGGATAACATAGAATAATATTTTTTCTGTTAAAGAAGCGGTTATAAATCAACATTTGATAAATATCTTCTGTTGCAGGTTTTTTATCGGCCAAATCTAAGCGTTTGTATTTGGTATCAATAACGGTATCATTTCCAAAAAGGATATCAGGCCGTATAGTGTATTTGGTATTAGGAAATCCTCCAATACTTTTAATAATTGGTCGCTCGTTTTGTGCTTTGACTTGCCCTGGGAATACTTTTGATAGGGCGGTGGTTACAAATTTCTCGAACAACTTATTCATATCGAATAAAATAGCTAAATTGCTGAATGTGTGGTTGTGCAGGCTAATGCTGCTGTGCTGTAAAAATAAACGTGCTAATGCCAATGGATCTTTAAATATGGTTTGATTCCTATTTAAAATAATCTTTTTCGTTTGATTATAGGAGACGGTTCTCAAGTCTACATCCTCGTATATGGCTTTGATTTTCGCTAATTTATAACGAGTTTTCTGAATTTGAGTGAGCGTGTACAGTGCATGGGTTACAAAAAGAAGCGTTTGATTTAATAAATTATTGGGGGTAAACTCGTCAAATTGGCAATAGAATTTTGCGGAATTGGTCGCATTTTGTTTGAGATGTTGGGGAAAGCATATTTTCCCTCTAATGGTGGATAAATTCTCTTCAAAGGTTTCATATCGATGCGGAATATGCCGCTGAAGAGCATTTAATAGTATGTTGGCATAGTGCGCAATTAAAATTTCCAAAAAGGGCTGCCGAGTAGAAGTAATTTCGGCAGTTTCTAGAGAGTGAATTTCCAAATTGTTTGTATAGCGAAGCATAAACATTAAGTTCTCTAAACAAACGGAATCTTCCTCCCCAATGATTTTGGGGAGGATATTTAATTGAAAATCGGCAAAGCGAATAATGCCTACATGGGCGCAGGTTGAGATGCCATCTAGCTGGAAATCTAGAGCTGTTTTTAAATCCTTATCCAAAAATTTTTTAAAAGATTTGACTTGCTCTTGATTTAGCCCCAGCTCCGCATAGCTAATTTTCTTCCATTCCTGGGTTGTTATCTGTTTTATCATGTAATGTCTTTTCTAAAGCTGAGATAAAATCTTTATCTTCTAACTGCTTTTCCTGCTCAAAGCCCGGGATGATTTCTTTCAGTTTTTCAGGATTACCATAGAAGTACTCTTTTAATAAGGGGAGTATGCACTGATAAAATTTTTGTTTCAATTCTACTTTATTTGTTACCTCCATAAAGTAGCTATGGCCAATTTGGTGATCCCTGTCTAATTCTATTGTAATTTTTTGGTTCAGTTTGCTAAACCAACCGGGCAAGTCAAATCCTTCGATAGGCTTTAATAATTTTTTTTCAGGAATCATCTCTTTAAATACAAATCGGCGGCGCAGGGCAATATCTACTAAGGCGATTGACTTATCTGCTGTGTTCATCGTGCCGATAATATATAAGTTTTTGGGAACACTAAATTCATCTTCTCCGTCTTTATGGTACATTAGTGGTACGGATAAAGCGTGCTTGTTATCTTCTCGCTTATCATCTTCAATCAGTGTGATGAGTTCGCCGAATATTTTGGAGATATTACCACGGTTGATTTCGTCAATAATAAGAACATAGTTGCTGGCAGAAGCTTTATTCTTTTTATAATCTTCCCGGGCCTTATCGGCTATTTGTTTAAAAGGCCCTTCGTGGAGTTCATAGGCGATATTCGTTCCATTCAATACGGGGCGAATACCTACCATGAAATCCTCATAAGAGTAATTTTGGTGAAAAGTGATAAACTTTATTTTGCCCTCTTGTTTTAATTTGTTAAATTCGGGAAGAATATTATTTTTATAATTTTCTTCGGTCTTGTCTTCTTGAGAAAAAAGTCTTTTGTTGATGATTTCCACAGCTTTGATAATTGTGTGGTAAGTTTTTCCTGTTCCTGGCGGGCCAAACAAAATTTGGTTGAGAGAGAGTGGTTCCTTTGAAGAATAATATACCGACCTATCATTACTACCTAATAATAACTTTTTTGCATAATCCATCTGTTCAGGTCCCATTACCTTAGAGATAGTTGCATTGTGTCCATTAAAAAGATAGTTCTCTATTTCTCGTTTTTCCCAATTCACTTGGAAAGACCACCAGTTTATCCTTTTGGTAACTTTCCCTATTGCTGTATTCTTAGTGGATAATAAAATAAATATATCTCCTATGGCGACTCGATTTAGTGTGTTTCGATGCTTATCCATACCGCTTTTTCCATACCCATTTTCCCAGCAGTTTTGGGTAATGAAACGTTCACTTTGGTCTTTTCCCTCCCAGTTGGATCGTACCACCCAGAAAGATGGTTCATATATGCTGGTAGAATCTTCTAGGGTTTCTCTTTTATCTTTCCATGCTTGAAAAGAAATCTGATATGGGAATTGAGAAGGACATTTTTGTTTAGCGATTTGTTGGACCTGTTTAAAACACGAAAAAGAAGTTTCTCTTTGTATACCTAAAAAAGAGCAAGTGTTTGCATCCATTGGATAATAAATCTTTGGAAAACAGATGAATAAAAATTGACTGATTTTGGTAATACCTATAAATGGTAATTTAACAAGAGTCTCAATTTCTTTTTCTTCTATTTCTTGGGCCTTTAAACGTTTTTGCGCAAAAGCCCACAGTAAAGATATGTCATCTTTTTCACGCTTATAAGTATAGCGAACAAACCAGGTAGCAAAATTACTAAAACAGGGGATTCCCATAAAATCAGATGGCAGTGGCGCTTGCAAGTTCATAATTTCTTTAGCTTGTTTGCATAGTTCAATGCGATTATTTGGAGCAATATTCCGATTAAAACAGGCAATAAATGTTAATGGATCCACTTCTTGAAAAGGGATTTTATTATTTTTGGGGTTTTCGTCTTGCTGTCTCGGAAAAATTTCATTAAATACTTTTGCTAGCGTTTGTGAATTGTATTCAGTACAAATTTTCATTAACATTTCATTAAAGAATGGTAGCCAAGTAAATTGTTGTTCGGACATAAGATTACTCCTTTTTTTGAATTTGATGCTTTTTCAGAAACTATAAATAACAGCAGAGACAATTAATCAAGGCGGGCAATAAAAAACGGCTGTTATTTCCAATGGGAACCAATACGCATTAGAAACACAACCGTAGTTACTTACCAAAATGGCAAATAACATTAAGCGTAAACCGGCAGGATCATGACTTCCTGCCTTCGTGCGGTCTTAGTATTGGTATTCTTTTATTTTCGTAAAAGTGTGCCGTTGGAACGGCACTAAGCCAGGGTGAAAATGTTAAAAATAATGTTAAATGACAGTCCCCCTTAAAAGTTACTTTCATTGTAGCAATTTGTTGCAAAATAGTTTTCCAAAAGCGTTGATTAGGGCTTTTCAACGGATAAATAGCCTTCGCATTTCCGAAAAAATTTTAAAAATAAAAATCTAATAACTTGTCATCGTATTTTATTAAAAATACTTATTTTTTAAACATATTTATTGATGATAATAAATGGTAAAAATTTGATTGTTGTTTCAAACGGGTGCAAAAGCTAAATTATCTTACCTTTGGAAAGGCCACAGTACCCCACCCTAGGCACAAGGACAAATGTGCCGGCACCTCTTTCCTGCCTTAACATGAAGAAGCAAGGCCAACTGCTATAAAAACCTGAGGGTTTCTCTCAACTATTAATTACGTCTTTGGTGGTGGAGTATGCCGCTTTATCTAGTTTAAAAGAATGTCAAGCCAATCCGTGACAGCACAGTCATAAACAAATCGCGCAAATTATGCGTTCTATTGAGCATTTTGGTTTTCTTAATCCTATTTTAATCGATGAGCAGAAGGAAATTATAGCCGGCCGCGCAAGCTGCCCGTATGGAAAAAGTCCCCGTTATTCGCTTAAAACACTTATCCCCGGCACAAAAGAAGGCTTATCGCATTGCCGACAACCGTTTGACGGAGCTGGGCACCTGGAGCATAGAACTGCTGCAGGCAGAATTTAAAGCGATAGAAGATCTGCATTTGGACGTTCCGCTTATACTTACAGGGTATGATATGGGGGATATAGACCTTATTTTAGAGGGAGAACAACGCGAGGCGGACCCCAAAACCAATCAATCCCTTTTATTGCAGACGGTGATATCATTTCCCGGGAGTGGGATGTTTGGCAGTTGGGGGCATACCGCCTGATTTGCGGCAATTCCCTGCAGTAGGAAACCCTGCAGACACTGATGGGTGGCAAGAAAGCCGATATGGTATTTGCAGACCCTTCGTACAATGTAAAAATTAACGGGCATGTCTGCGGGACCGGCAGTGTAAAACACGATGAATTGAAATTTGCCTCCAGCGAAATGACCAGCGAGCAATTTACACATTTTTTGCGTATGGCGTTTGAACGTTTGTGCGCGTTCAGAAAATCCGGTTCTTTGCATTATATTTGCATGGATTGGCGGCATATTAAAGAAATCATACAGGCGGGGAAAGAAAGTGTATGACCAGTTTGAAACCTGTGCGTATGGCATAAAAACAATGCCAGAATGGGGGCTTTTTACCGTTCCCAGCATGAACTGATTTTTATGTTCAAGCACGGTACCGAACTGCATATCAACAACGTGGAGTTTGGCATACACGGTCGCTACCGCACAAATGTCTGGTGTTAGCCCGGGGTTAATACATCGGGAGAGGAAAACAACGAAAAACGTGTCATGAACCTCGCCCGAGAGGGGGTAGCTGAAATAGAGCGAGTGAAAAACTCCATGGGCAGTATAGCGTTCTACTGCCAGTGCCAGTAGGATCCCTTAGCCCCCGGCGGAAATATCGTCAAATGGGAATGGTTTAAGACATATGAATGGGAAAACTCCAATATGCAGTAGAGTATGAAGGGGTGACTCTGTTACAGGGTGTATGTGGCTTTGACCTTGTCCTGCGGTCGGGGCGGGAAAATGACTACAGCGTTTGTGTATGTGTCCTGCGTTTGGTCGATCAGTATTATGTGGTAGATATAAAACGTTGGAAATTAGAACTGCCTGATCTCGTGAAAGCCGCTTGGGAGCATATTCAGGCTCTTAATAAAAAGTGCCGAACTATAGAACGGAAATTAGAAGTTAGTATATTGGTGGAGGATGTCGGGTGCGGTGTTGGGTTTTCTGATACAATTGAGAAAATGGGATTTTATATTGATAAAATCGCACCCGTAAGACGATAAAATTACACGCTTGAGAAATGTAACTCCTATATTGGAAAAAGGATTTTGTCTTCTGTCTAAAATTCCGTCAGCTTGGCTGGGAAATTTTAAGCATGAAATTTTGGAATTTCCCAATACAAAGTATGATGACCAAGTAGACGCCCTGTCCCAGTTATTGGAATTTAAACAGCCTAAGCGGTTTGATGGGACCTAAACTTGACTTCTCTCCGATAGTAAGGCGTAGTATTACTGTCGGGCGGGAAGCCCTGGAGGAATTATGAATAAACTGGAAAGGTTGAGATTTTGGCGGAACTGATGGCGGATATGCAAAAGCAAATTGGCAATGCACAGGAAGGGGCGGAAGAGAAATCCGCCAATCTAATCATGGGCAGCTTACACGGCCTGGATGAAACGGCGGCCCATATTAAAAACATCTATGAGGCGATGATGTTTATACATCAGCGTAAAATTTAATGATAATGAAGTTGTAAATTCTCTATACTATATTTACAAGGGATTTATGACGGTAAATTAACCCGCATTGCTAGCCGTGCCGTTCGTAAAGCGCAGGAAGAAAACCGCCAAAAAGGGATTCCCAATGTGTAGGTGATCAATGGAAAAAGCGTTTGGCAGCTCCCCGATGGGTCTTTACAGACAAAAGTCCTTTTTGATTTAGCCAACTAACCGAACACCCCGGGCAAAACAGCCCGGGGTGTTTCATAGTATCTCAAAAAGTCTCCCACCCTTTCGTATTATCGTTAAAATATTAACCTTGGGGATAAATTGCTACAATACAATAAAGTCTGTTTTATAAGAGAGATAATTTAAAATGATTACAGGTGAACTGAAAAATAAAATTGACCATTTATGGGAAATCTTTTGGACGGGGGGTATTACGAACCCCTTGGATGTAATCGAGCAAATTACCTATTTAATGTTTATCTGTGATTTGGATATTGCTGATGACAATAAACGCCGGGAAAGCCAAATGCTTAAAATCCCGTTCCAAAGTGTTTTTGGCGATAAAAAACAAGACTACAAATGGTCTGTTTTTAAACATTTTGCCCCGGAAAAGATGTACAAAACGATGCAGGAAGGGGTTTTCCCGTTTATTAAAAATTTACATGCGGACAAAAATAGCACTTATTCTAAATATATGTCCGACGCTATTTTTAAAATTCCCACACCCCAGCAGTTGGAAAAAATCGTTAGCGCGTTAGATGATATTATGTCCAACCCTGCTTATAAAGATAAGGATATGCGGGGGGATGTGTATGAGTATTTACTTTCCAAGTTGGCTACTTCCGGCACAAATGGGCAGTTCCGCACGCCGCGGCATATTATTCGTATGATGGTAGAACTTTTGGATATCCGGCCGGGTGACACCATTTGCGACCCTGCCTGTGGTACGGCGGGTTTTTTGGTGTCGGCAGGCGAATACCTGAAAGAGAAATACTTAAAAGAGATTTTTTATAACAAAGCCCGCCTGGAACACTACAACAATGGTATGTTTCACGGGTATGATATGGACCGGACAATGTTGCGTATCGGCGCTATGAATATGATGACGCACGGTATAGCCAACCCTAATATCTCCTATAAGGATAGTTTGTCCGACCAAAATACAAAAGCAAATTGTTTCTCTAAAATTTTGGCAAATCCGCCATTTAAGGGCAGTTTAGATGCTGATATTGTGTCCGCGGATTTATTAAAAGTAACCAAAACGAAAAAGACGGAACTGCTATTTTTGGCTTTGTTTTTGCGTATGCTGCAGATGGGTGGCCGTTGCGCGGCCATTGTGCCGGACGGCGTGCTGTTCGGTGCATCTAAGGCACATAAATCCATCCGCAAGGAAATTATCAGCGGGAATAGGTTGGAAGCCGTTATCAGTATGCCAAGCGGTGTGTTTAAGCCGTATGCCGGAGTGTCTACGGCCGTGCTGATTTTTACGAAAACGGGCCATGGTGGAACGGATAAAGTATGGTTTTATGATATGCAGGCGGACGGTTTTAGTTTGGACGATAAACGCACGCCTGTAGAGGAGAATGATATCCCGGATATTATTGCCCGGTTTAAAAATGTGGCGCAGGAAGAAACCCGCAAACGCACGGACAAGAGCTTTTTAGTTCCCGTCCAGGAAATTATTGATAACGATTACGATTTGTCTATCAATAAGTACAAACAAATAGAATATGTGCCGGAAGAATATCCCGCCCCTACAGCCATTTTAGCGGATATTAAGGCTATGGAAAAGGATATCGCCCAAGGCATAAAAGAACTGGAAGGACTGTTGAAATGAAGTTGGAAATCGTAGTAGTTTTGTTATTCTTTTTATGTATAGGAGCTTGGATGTGGCGGATTGGTATCAATATTGAGTGGGCCAACTGTATTGCTACCCTTGTGGCGGTGGGGTTGGGCTCGTGGTTGGCCTATTTGTTGAATTTAAGGCAACAAAAGATTTGGGACAAGGAACGAAAGGAAGAGGACGCGAAAAAAGAAAGAGATGAGCAGGTATTACAACTTAACTATTTGCAAACTTGTTTGCATTATTATGTTGATGAACTGTATACAATATATAATAAGCTAAATTATAAACAAAAATTATATGGAGCAATTCAAAAAAATAGTTATCAATTGACGCCAGATAATTTTAAAGAAATATGTGTGGTTTTTGCAGATTTTTCCTCTAAGTTCAAAATTAATTGGAAGGATCTTTCATTTGCTGCCTGCAATTCAGAATTTATTTATGTATTAGCTAGCGTAGATACTGCAATACACAGATTTGTTAACTCTCATTCCTTTGGAATTAATTGTTTTCACAAGGATATTATTGATTTTAAGCGTTTTATGGCTATTGCTAACAAAGAAAATAAATTTGATATTGTGAAAGAATTTATAGACAAACAAATATACAATAATGGCGAGGAAATATTTTTGTTGCAGTATGCTGTTAGTTCAATTGATGAAATGCTACAAATATTCGAGGAATATGTTAGCATGAATAACTATCAAAATCGGCTTGCTGTCTTATCATATTCTTCTAATGTAAAAGAGTTTGTGCAACAAGCCAAGCGCGAGGTGCGGATTAATGAATCTAAATAATCCGATGCTAAAATTGGGTGATGTTTTAATATATGAACAACCCACGAAATATATTGTCAAGTCGGAAAATTACAATGATTCGTTTCCTATCCCTGTTCTAACTCCCGGGCAGACTTTTATTTTGGGTTATACGGATGAAACTGATGGTATTTATTTAAAACCGTTGCCCGTAATTATTTTCGACGATTTTACTACTGCAACGAAACTAGTGAATTTTCCTTTTAAAGTAAAATCCTCAGCTATGAAGATTCTCAAACCAGCTAATAATGAGGTGTTTCTTCCTTATTGGTATTATTTTTTATCTTCTTTGAAAGTGGACAATGAACTTCATAAACGATATTGGATTTCTGTATTTGCAAATAAGCAAGTATCTTGTCCCTCATTCCTAGAACAAAAACGGATAGCGGGGATTTTGGATAAAGTACAAAGTTTAATTGCTTTGCAAAAACAACAGTTAGAAAAATTAGATTTACTCATCAAAAGTAAATTTATAGATATGTTTGGAGATCCAAGTTGTTTAGAGAGTGTTACAGTCCCATTAAAAACATATGCTCAAATTTCGGGGGGATATGCTTTTCCGAGTGATAAATTTTTAAGTGCTGGGATACCGATTATTCGTATTAGTAATTTGCAAAATGGTTCAGTTGTATCTAGCTCTAAATGTTGCTTTTCACCACAGTTTTTGTCTTCACATTCAGAATATGCTGTACAGTATGAGGATATTTTGTTGGCGATGTCAGGAGCGACTGTTGGAAAAACCGCTATATATAAACAAAAAAACCCGGCTTTATTAAATCAGCGTATAGCGTGCCTAAGAAATATTGACAAGGTGAGTTGCACTGCTTTTTTATATATAATCACGAAAATGAAATGGTTTTATGATAGCATACTAAACTTATCTGCAGGATGTGCTCAACCAAATATTAGTATTTCTCAAATTCAGGGATTATTAGTCCCCAAAGCATCTTTTGTTCGACAGAGACAATTCTCTTGTTTTTATTATAACATTGAGAAACAAAAAGTTTTATTGAAGAACCGTTTAGCTAGTTTAGAAACGCTTTATAAATCTCTTATGCAGGAGTATTTTGGATAATTATGGACGTATTGTTGGATAATTTTATTGAATCTCAATATCAGAATTTATATCTAGCGCAAGATACATCATATGCGGAGGTGTATCGAGATTTTAAAGATTCAAGATTAATTACAATTTTTGCTACTTTCCATTTCCATTTAATCGGGCTATTTCGTTCTATGAACTCTCGCTTGCCTAGTCAGGGTAAACAAGGATATTATTTGGCCCAAGATAGTAGAGATTTATTATATATCATTAAATCTACTCTTGAAATTCAACAAAATTTGCAAGAAACAGAATTTGATTTTTCCATCCCAGAACCTTATAGTCATTTATATCGAGAGTGTTTGGGATTTCTGAAAAACACAGGAGGAAGTCTGCTCCCTGAGGGCTTAGCGCCGATTACTCTTCCTTATAAAATTAAATTATTTGTATTAAATTCTTCTACACAGATAAAAAGGGGGAAGGAGTGTGTACCATTCTCTTTAAAACATTTAGGAGAAGGTTCATATGCTCATGTATATACATATCATGACGATTATTATAATAAAGACTTTGTATTAAAACGAGCTAAAAAAACATTATCTCTTAAAGAATTGGAGCGTTTTAAGCAAGAATTTACAACCATGCAAAGCCTGAAATCTCCATATATTGTTGAAGTATATAAGTATAATGAAGACGGTAATGAATATATCATGGAAAAAATGGATTTTACTTTAGAGCAATATATTAATCATAATATTCAAAAATTAGATTTAAGTAAAAAGAAAAGCATTATTCGTCAAATTTATAGAGCATTTGATTATATCCATTCAAAAGGTTTATTACATAGAGATATTAGTCCGAAAAATATTTTACTTAATGAGTATGAAGATAATACGCTTGTTGTAAAAATAGCAGATTTCGGTTTGGTACATATACCAGATAGCATACTGACTACTATAAATACCGAATTTAAAGGATATTTTAATGATCCCATCTTACAAAGAATAGGCTTTAATGCGTACTCGTCAGTTCATGAAATTTATGCTTTAACATGTATTACAGGATTTATACTGACTGGTAGAACAAATTTTAATGATTTGAAAGGTGCTATCAGTAAATTGGTAGAGAAAGGCCTGCAGTCTGATACCAAGAAAAGATATAAAAGTGTTTTAGAAATGGAAAAATGCTTAAATAGCTTATGACCAATTTTGATTTTTTAGCTCAAGATAAACGGTTTTCGGCTTTTTCCGGCGCGGCGGCCGCGGCGGAAAGAGTGTTTGCCGTGGATATTGCTTCCAGCGTGGTGATGTGCCGCCGCGCGCTTGAGCTGGCTGTCAAATGGGTCTATTCTGTGGATTCCTCGTTAGAACCCCCTTATCAGGACACGCTTTCCACCCTGATTCATGCTGATTCATTTAAAAAATTAATCAAAGACGATCTTTTTAACCGCATTAACTATATCCGCAAAGTGGGCAATAACGCGGCCCATAACGACCGAAATATCACGGCCGGGCAAGCCGCGTTCGCTCTGGAAAACCTCTTTTATTTCATGGATTTTGTGGCGTTTTGCTATGGCGAAAATTACCAAAAACATATTTTTAATAAACAATTGCTAGAGCAACAGCCGCACCTCACTATGCCCGTGGCAGAAGTGAAAAACATCCCCTTGGCGGAACTTCAACAGGAAAACAAAACCGTTGCCCCGCGTTTAACTGCCCAACGTGAGGAAAAAGCGTCCGCTTATGTACCTGTTCCCCTGGATCCTACCGAAGCGCAGACCCGTAAGGCCTATATTGATGTAATGCTTACTGCGGGCGGCTGGGAACACGGCAAAAACTGGGTAGACGAGTACGAAATTGAGCATATGCCTAATCACGCGGGCAAGGGCTTCGCTGATTACGTATTGTTTGGAGACGACGGCAGACCCCTGGCTGTAATTGAGGCTAAAAAAACTAGTGTGGATGTAGCAAAAGGGCGTCAACAGGCTAAGTTATATGCTGATGATTTGGAGCGCCGTTTCGGCCGTCGGCCCATTATCTTCTTAACCAATGGTTATGATACCCGTATTTGGGTAGATCAACCGGGGGGCTACCCGGAACGGAAAGTTTCGGGCATTTACAGTAAGCGGGATTTGGAAAAAGAATTCCACAAACTAACTCATCGCGAGCCGTTAGAGCATATTTTGGTGGATAATAATATATCGGGGCGTTATTATCAAAAAGAGGCTATCAAAGCTGTATGCGAAACCTTTGGCCGGGCCAATAAACGCAAAGCCTTGCTCGTGATGGCTACGGGAAGCGGTAAAACCAGGACTGTTATTTCACTAGTCAAAACGTTGATGGATAAAGGTTGGGTAAAGAACTTTTTATTTTTAGCGGACAGAAACTCTCTAGTAACGCAAGCGAAGCGCAATTTTGTTAATCTGTTGCCGAGTGTGTCTGTTACAAATTTAGTGGAAGATAAAGATAATTTGTTGGCGCGTGGGGTATTTTCCACCTATCAAACCATGATGAATTGTATTGATACCGCCCAGGATGAAGATGGAAAACAACTGTTTACCTGCGGACATTTTGACTTGATTATTGTGGATGAAGCGCACCGGAGCATTTATAAAAAATACCAAGATATTTTTACCTATTTTGACGCTTTATTAGTAGGTCTTACCGCAACCCCTAAGAGCGATATTGATAGAAACACTTATGAAATTTTTGAGTTGGAAGATGGTGTCCCTACTTATGGCTACGAGCTGGCGCAAGCCGTAAAAAATAAATTTTTAGTAGATTATAAAACTTTTGAAACCACTTTTAAATTTATAGATCAAGGTATTGTCTATAATGAACTGTCAGATGCTGAAAAACAGGAATATGAAGAGAAATTTATAGACGAAGAAGGCAATTTGCCTGACAGTATTGCCAGCAGCGCCTTAAACGATTGGGTGTTTAATAAAAATACGATTCGCCATGTGCTTTGTGACCTGATGACGAAAGGTTTAAAAGTAGATTATGGCACTAAAATCGGCAAAAGTATTATTTTCGCCAAGAACCATTTACATGCCGAGAAAATTTTAGAAATTTTTAATGCCGAGTATCCGCATTTGCCCGCGGGCTTTTGCCGGGTAATTGATAACTATACCAACTATGCGCAAAGCCTTATTGATGAATTTTCAGATTCTAAAAAAATGCCGCAGATCGCTATTTCTGTAGATATGTTGGATACGGGTATTGATGTCCCTGAAATCCTAAACTTGGTATTTTTCAAAAAAGTATTAAGTAAAGCCAAGTTTTGGCAAATGATTGGCCGCGGTACGCGTTTATCTCCCGGGCTTATAGATGGAGAAGATAAAAAGGGATTTTATATTTTTGACTATTGTTCTAATTTTGAGTTTTTTCAAACGGAACACAAAGATAGTTCTAGTGCCGGGGTGTCGCTGCAGGCGCAACTGTTTAAAATTAAAACTGAATTGGTTTATAAGTTGCAAGAGTTGCCTTTCCAAAATGATTTCTTTATTTCTATGCGCAAGCGGCTTGTTGGGGAACTGTTGGGCAGTATCCAGGCATTAAACAGAGATGGCTTTGCGGTGAAACAGCATTTGCGGGCAATAGACCGTTTTCAGTCTGTACAATCTTTTGAAAATTTAACTTATGAAAATTTGTTAGATTTGCAAAAAGAGATTGCTCCATTAGTTCTGCCGGAACAGGAAGATGCCGAAGCATTGCGCTTTGATGCCTTGCTGTATGGCATGGAGTTTTCACTTTGTAAGGGGTATAGTTGCAAAAGGGGGTGCACGGACTTAATCAAACGTGTTCAAGCCTTGATTCCTTGCGGAACTATCCCTGCTGTAAATGCGCAAAAAGAACTGATTCAACAGATTTTACATACGGATTATTTGACCCGAGTGCAAGTGCCGGATTTAGAAAAAATTCGGCAACAACTTCGCGGCCTAATGAAATTTATTCCGCCATCCTCAACGACGCGTTATGATACTAATTTCACTGATTATGTAACAAACTATCAGGAAAACGATGCCCAGTTGCAAACAAACGAACTGGAAAATTATCGTAAAAAAGTCAGTTTTTTCTTGCGGGAGCATCTTAATTTCCCGGCGGTTGCTAAACTTAAATCTAACGAACCTTTAGCATCAGAAGATATAAAACAACTGGAACAGCTCTTGTGGAAAGAATTGGGGTCTAAAGAAGCATACCGGCAAGAAATAGGGGATATGCCATTAGGGGAGTTTGTCCGTTCTATTGTTGGATTAGATATGGTTGCTGCTAAACAAGCTTTTTCTAAATTTATTGATGAAAAAGAATTGGATTCCCGCCAGATTTATTTTGTTGACCAAATTATCAACTATATCGTTGAAAATGGGGTTTTGACAGATATGAGTATCCTGCAGTATTCGCCGTTTTCTGACCGCGGAAGCGTAGCTGATATTTTTCCTAATACGGCGGTTTGGAATAACGTGTGCGCTGCTATACAATCTGTGAACCAAAATGCTTTTTGGTAATATTCATTTCTTCTTATAACCTACCTAAATACCTTGACTTCTGTCCCTATAGTAAGCGGTAATGGTGTACCGGCTGTAAACGCCGGATAATGTGCCTAAACTGGAGGGATAGAAGTATGAAAAAAGCCAATCACAAACAACCCGTTTTGCCCGCGGAGCATACGCCGGAGGAAGAACATTTGCGGAGGTACGCGGACAAAGTAAATCCGCTGGCGGAACTTATCCAGAAAAATAAATCTCGCAAAGAGGCCAGGATAGCGACCAATTCAAAACGAAAACTGCGCGACGTCCGCCTGCCCCTGCCCGGCAGTATGTTGGAAAAAGACTTCAAGGCAGGTGTTTAGTCGTTAAAGTCTTGGAGTTTGGTTTTGAGTATGAAAACAAGTATTACAAAACCTTGTCCGGCGTGGCCGTCGCAATCACGGGCCATCATATCAGCGGATATCACTTCTTCGGTTTATGAGCGAATTCGTCCGCCCGCTCTATTGCGCCGTCTATACGCGCAAGTCCACCAGCGAGGGGTTAGAACAAGACTTTAACTCCTTAGACGCCTAGCGGGAGGCCTGCCTGGCATATATAACCAGCCAGCGCGGCGAAGGCTGGACCACCGTCAGTAAGCATTATGACGACGGCGGTTTCACCGGGGCCAATACGGACCGCCCGGGTTTGCAGCGTCTGCTTGAAGATATCCGTGCGGGCCTGCACTATTTGGTGCATAATCCGCTGTATATAGGCAAGGTGCTTTATAAAGGGAAGATTTATGAGGGGGAACATGAAGGGCTTGTTTCTGAAGATACTTTTAATGCCGTCCAGGCATTAAGTCGGGATGTCTGGCGTACGCAGGTCAATAAGCACAGGCCTATTGAGGGTCTCCGGCGGGATATATTGTATTGCGGTAAATGCGGCTCCCACATAGTGCCTACATATGGAAAAAAGGGCTCTCGCAAGCACTTTTACTATGTTTGCCAGAAATGCCGGGATAAGGGATATAAAAGCTGTCCTACCCGTACGGTTCGCCAGGCAACATTTAATGAGGCACTATTAAATGAACTATCCCGGCGCGGCGTGCTAAATACAGAAATGTTGTGGAACTTGGATACGGAAACGCAAAATAATGAAAAAAATAATAGAGAAGATTATTTATCGCTATAAAACGCAGACAATAGAAATTTTGCTCAGGAAAGGGAAGAAACTGAGCTTTCAGGCCGATATAAAGCCCAAGTTGGGGAGAGTAGCGAAGACGGAAATCCTGCCGCGGCTGGCCCCAAATGAGCCGAAAATAGATAAGGCCACCTAACACCGTGTGCTTGCCCTGCAAATTCGAGAATACATGAAAACCAATGCCTTGAGCAAACGCAATGCGCCGATGCCCTAGGCATGACGTAGAGCAGAATTAGTCAGATTTTGAAAGGGCTGCCTTAAAACTAAATAAAGACTTAAAAAGCAGGTATATTTTATCTCCTTTCATTGAGACATTTAAGACTACTGAGTATTTTTTCCTCTTCTTTGCTTCCTATAGTTTCGAGTCGCAATACCTGTAATCCGCATTTTTTTAGGATGGCATTTTTTAGAGAATCTCTCTCAAATTGTCTAGTTCCTTTTTTATGATAATGAAATCCATCAACTTCGATAGCTAATAAGGGTTGTTTGCTCAATTTATTAAAAATCAAGAAATCTATATGAGTATTAGGATGTTTGGCATATTTGATTTCTTCTTGCATCAGAATAGAAAAATCTTTAATTAATGATCTAAGAGGAATATGGGTCAAGCACTGATATGTAGAAAATTCAGGGGTTTTTAGGATGTGCTTTATTAGTTGGTACATTAAATTCTCACTATCATATTGAGATATTTTGTTATGTTTTAGAATTTGTTCTCTAATGCTTGCATATTGTTCATATAGATAGTCAAATACTGAATGAACTTGACTGTGTACTGATTTAAGGTTGTTGTATTCGATGTAACTAATGAGTTCTTGGAGATTTCCATTTTTATTATTAAAATTTCCATTAGTAACGACAATCAGTTGTTGTTTCGCTCTTGAAATGGCAACATTCAGGCGATTTGGTTGGTCTGCAAAATCCGAAATTTGGTTATCTACTGTAGATAAAATTATTACATCTTTTTCTCTGCCTTGGAATTTATCAATGGTATCTGCTTGGATCCCTAACGTGTTGAATTCTTTTTTGAGAGCTTCTGTTTGCTGGCGATATGGTGTGACGATGCCGATAGACTCTGTTGTATTTAATAGATGTTCTTGTGGTAGCACTTCGGTTTTTATAACATCAATTTGACGTTGATTTAAATGTTCTCTTGCATGATTTCCTGGAACAGTTTTATAGAGAACAAGAGGGGCGCGAGTTTGTTTCTCCTGAGAATGGATAATAAGCTGGCCATTATAGAATTTTTCATTACAGAAAGAGATAATTTTTGGATGGCACCGATAGTGTTCGCGAAGTATCGTTTGAGGAATGTCTGGAAATAGTTCTAAAACTGATTGTAGTATACTGTGATTACTATACCGGTAAGCAAGAGGGAGGTTATACTTTTTAAAGATTTCATCTGTTTTCTGCTGTGTGACTTGATTGACCACATTAGGCAATTGCTTTGAGTCCCCCACAATAACAGCTTTTCTAGCACACGACAAAGCAAGGGCTCCTGTGGCTAAATCTACCTGAGAAGATTCGTCTATAATAACATAATCATATATTACTTGATGAGAAAGACTTGTCCTCAGAGAATAGGTTGTACTTAGAATTACGGGATAATCTTTTAGAAACTGTTGAGAGTTCTTCCATAATTCATCTAATTGATATATAGGACGTTGTTTTTGCGTGTATTTGTGTCCTAATTGAGACTTTAATAACTGCATAGATAAATCCGAATATTCACTCATTTTTTTATTAAAGTCATAATTTTTTAAGATATTGGTTAATTTATCTATTTTTTGCTGCCATTCGGCCTCTTGTTGCAGATAATATTTTTTCTGTAACGCATCAATAATGTCTTTGGCCGGTATCTTCGATAAAATTGTCCATTTTAATCCATATTTAAACCATAAATATAGTTTGTTCCAAAAACTAGGAAATTCTTTATTAGAACAGATTCTTTCATATTGAATAGCAAGATATAGTAAATCAAAAGAGCGGAGTGTAGCTTTTAAAGTCAGAACAACATGAGTTTCTTGTTGGTCATAATATTGGCAAAAATGTTGATATTCTGTACGAAGGTTACGTTGCTTTTGCTGTAGTTCTGCCAGTTCATTCTGAAGCTTTAGCATCTGATTTAATTGTTCAGAAAGAGAGCGTAGCTTGGAGAAAATCTGGTCTTTTTGGTGTGGAGATATTGCCCAAAGATCAATATCTTGTGGTAAAGGGTGTTCTGTTTGAGTTTGTATAAACTCTTGCTTGTTTTGTGCGTTACCTAGGTAAGCCGAAACAAATTCTACTCCATATTTTCTTAATTTTTCTTGGATATTAGCGGTTGCGGTATTATTGTTCGAAACAACAGCCACGCTTTTCCCCGCCATAATGGCGTTAGCTAGAATATTTAAAATAGTCTGAGTTTTTCCAGTTCCAGGTGGCCCTTGTATAACACTCATAGAGTGCTTCCAGGCTTGTTCCACTGCCGTTTTCTGGGAAATATTAAATCCAAAGGGGAATATTAGTGTGTGAGGAGGATTTGTTGTTGAATCATAAGTGCCTGTTAAATAGGTTGATAAAATTGCTTTCTCATGAAGAAAATCAATGTATTTGTACTGTCTTTCCAAAATATTAATTCCATCTTCTGTGAAAAGGCCTGTATATGCAGATATTTCTTTTAAATAGAGAAATCTATGCTCTATGAGGGGATTGGCTAATGCTGATTTTATAATTTTAACATCGTTTCGATTGTAAAGATATCTTTTTGAGTTGTTTTTAAAGATTATTTCTATTTTATGGCCCAAGGGTTTCCAAGATAAAACATCTTTGGTTTTATCAATTCCCTTGATTAAGATGCTTTCATTAGATGTCCCCATACATAAATATACTACTATATTTAGATCAGTATCTAATCAAAGCTCTCAATATGTTGCAAAATGTTGAAGTTTAATTTCCAGACTTTAATTTTTGCAAAAAGATATAAAGCGGGGGGATCAAAGCCCCTAAAATGCGAAACGAAAAATATCTCCTTTTGCCACAGAGATAGTATTTGTTTCCATATTCCCGACGAAAAAATCCATAAAATCCGGCCAAAAAGGCATTAAAAAATCCCGCCGAGAGTTCGACGGGAAAAATATATGGGGTACTGTCTTCAATGCTTTTTATAACTTTTTACTAAGTTCTCCTTATTAGTATGAATTTAGAACTTTAGTTTTATAGTTTTATTTTTAAATATTTTTTGTATTTCGGATTCTAAATCTTTTCTAATGTTTTGTTTAGCTTTGTTAGTTGCTTGTTCTCGTAATGTTGTTAAAAGATTCTGTTTTCCGCATTTAGCACAAGAAATAGTTGTTTCTGTTTTTGTGTCAGTATCAAAAGATTCACTTCCACAGTAAATACAATGGGTTTTAATAGTAAATTGTTTATTCATAGTATTCTCCTATTTGTTTTTAATAGTTCCAATATAGTGTAACTGACTTTTGGCATGGTTTATTGTCCTTTGTAAGAAATCTTCAGTGTATGAATAGCTTTCTACAAAAATATCAATTTGGTTGTCATGGTTATGAAACTCTATGTGTCCTGCAGAGTTTTGCTTGATAGTATTGTAGTCTTGGTAGTAACATAAATCAGTACAATCCGCTTCCCCGATAACAATCACTTTTGGTTTTAATTGTTGAAGCCAATTGGCAGGAACACGCCCGCTTTTTCTACCATGATGAGGTGCAAATAAGACATCAACAGGTTCTAGGCAAATTTCGTTTTCTATTTTTTCCATGAACTCCGTTTTTAAGTCTCCCATCCAAAGATAAGAAGGCCCATTTTGGACAGAATAGCGAATGATAGGGGAAATATTATTCGGAGAATCCCCAGTTTCTGCCGCTTCAAGGGCTTCTTTAAAGGCTTGATTGTTTGTGTTTGGCCAAAGGATACTGATGCCAGAACTGCCTCTCCCTTCCTTGCTTTCATTTAACCAAGCCCGAGAACAGTCTTTAGTTAAATAAAATGCTTTTTTGGAGTCACGAAGAAATTTATATTTTTTGAAATCTTCTGTTTCGGGTTCCTTGATAACTTGATTTTTAACACAATAAAAATTGTAAATATTATGCTTTTTATCTAAATCAACGAGGCCCAAAAAATGGTCTTGGTCTGGATGTGTAGAAATAAATCGGGATATTCCTTTTTTACTGGAAACTCTTGCTATTTCATCAAGAATAGGTTGTTTGTTTGCATCATTAATGCAACAATCAATGATGGTAAAGCTGTCGGTATTATGGGAAATATAGAACATATCTCCGTTACCTACAGAAAAAGATTTAACAATACTCATATTTTCCTCTTTGGATTTTGTTGTTTTTGTATTCTTTTTACTACAAAAGAAATTTGTTTTTTGTAAGAGCAAATAAATAAAATGGATAAACTTAAAAATAAAAAGCAAAATAGTAGATGTTGGTGGTTATCCGAAAATATACGTATAAATTTTAACAAAGCACATATGAACCATAGGACAGAGAAAGAACGATACATATTAGCAATAGAATTTAATACGGTAATTTTGGGGTCCTTTTGTGAGGCATCAATGAAATGTTCGTAAGGGGTAAATTGATTTTTGTTTTTCTTTTCCTTTTTATTTATAACATAAAAAGAAAAAGAACCGATGCGACTTATGATTAGCCCTATAGTATAACATAGACATAATTGTAAGAATAAATTGTCAGCAGGATAATAGTTCCAATCTGTCAACAAGGGGGATAGTATAAGAAAACAGGCCCCTGGGATTATATAATTAAATATATGATAGTCCGATATTTTTTCCATTAATTCATGCATATAATAATATCCTAAAATTACTATTTTTTATTGAAAATGAATACAATTTTGGGGATTTACTAAATACTATGCAAGGCAATAGAGAATGCGAGGAACAAAGATAGAAAGTACGGAGTGTTGTCTTGTATCAACAGTAGTTGAAAAAGCCCTATTCCCCCTTTAATTGCTTTTATATGAATCATAGCATTTTTGGAAGAATAAAAATTATGGCTTTATTTTTCTAATACTTTTATAATGTTAAAGGGGGGTATTTCGTCCCCATAAGATTATAATTTCTTTTATTCTTAGAGACAGAAACTGTTAGTCTCCCTATACAAATCAAAATATATCTCAAAATTCCTTGAATATGACAATTTTCCCTATTTAGGGGCTAAAATGGTATATTATTTATGTATTTATATTTGCTTTTTACTTTACTTTTGTTTGTTACTAAATAAGGAGAATTTTGGCAGTTTCCTAAGCCACTTTGTGGCTTAGATACAATTTCAATCTGTTTTTGGAATCCTATGAGGAATAGGATGCACTAACGTAAGTTAGTACAATTGAGCTCCAAAAACAGTCGTTTTAGGCACAAGATAATTGGGACTAATTACCCCAATTGTTTTGTGCCGAGTATTCTTTGCCCGGTTAATTTTATATTAGCACGGGCAAAGAATCACGGCTGTTATAGAAGAGCGCGCTCAATTGTCTCGGATATGACAGCCGTTTTTATGTCTTTCTTTCATCCTGGCTCATAAGGTTCCTAAAAGTCATTCTGGAGAACCAACATGAGCAAACAGACCTCACAAAATAAACCTACTATTGTTTCTATCTTTTCCGGTTGTGGCGGACTAGATTACGGCTTCCATGAAGAAGGCTATCAAACCGTTTGGGCTAATGATTTTTCAGAATGGGCCAGTCTTTCTTATAAAGAGAACTTTGGCAATGTAATTCATTGCGCAGATATTACAAAAATTAACCCTTTTACAGATAAAACAATCCCCGAATGTGATATTGTGTTGGGTGGCTTCCCTTGCCAAGATTTCTCAATAATTTGGAAGCAACCAGGATTAAACGGGAAAAGAGGTGGCCTGTACCGGCATTTTCTAGAATTTGTATCTGCTAAAAGGCCTAAAGCCTTTGTCGCGGAAAATGTAAAGGGCCTTCTAACTGCTAACAAACATAAAGCGATAGAAACCATTATTAAAGATTTTGAAAGTATTGCACCCGGATATATTGTAAAGCCTCATTTATACAATTTTGCTGAATATGGTGTGCCACAATTCCGGGAAAGAGTACTAATAGTGGGTATCCGCTGCGATACGGGCTTTGATTTTAAACACCCCAAACCGACACACGGCCCACAGGCTAAAAAGCCGTATGTTACAGCCGGAGAAGCCTTAAAAGGGGTAGAAAAAGCCCAGTTTAATAATGAGAAGATAACTTGTTTGGATAAAACGCGCAGAATGTTAGAACTTATCCCTGAAGGTGGAAATTTTACAGATATTCCTAAAGATAGCCCTTTGTATGTTAAGGGAATGATAAGCCACGTTTACCGGCGCATAAAATTGGATGAACCGGCAAAAACTATCATTGCTGCCGGTGGTGGCGGAACTTGGGGATATCACTATCCAGAACCCCGGCCACTTACGAACCGCGAACGGGCCAGATTACAGTCTTTTCCTGATACTTTCCGATTTATTGGCAATATTACAGAAGTACGTCGCCAGATAGGAAATGCCGTACCACCTCAAGGAGTACGTGCTATTGCTAAGAGATTAAAGCCTTTGTTCTCTGGCGATTATACCCCCATTGACTTGATTCCTTTGTATAAAAAACTTCAAAAAATGAGCGTAAAGGAACGTTTGGAATATGTAAGCGCAGAAATGGAGTAAATCTATGGATTTTTTGTTTTCCAATCTTTTGCCTTTTAAAACTCAGCAAAAAACATTTGCTGAAATGTTCTTTAATCTGCTGCCGGAGGCAGACCGTTTGGATATTGCAGTGGGATTTATTACTGCAGATTCTTTGGTGGAATTACAACAGATTGTCGCAGCCAATAAGGTTGAAGAATTAAACCTGATTATAGGAATGTATTCTTGCGGTGGATTATTTACAGAAATGGAATACAAGGCAGCAATCCGTTTAAACGAGTTTTTACAAACTAATAATCAAGGTAAGGTTAATCTGGTAACTCCCTTTCGTTTTCATGGCAAGTTGTACTCGTATTGGAAAAATCAACAGCCCATTGCAGGGATTATAGGTTCTAATAATTTGGGAGGTATAGTACAAGACGCTAGCCGTATTTATGAGGCCTCTGTGCTTACTAAAGACCCTAAGGATGTGCAGAAACTTGCTGGGTTTATAAGCAATTTGGAAGCATATACCCAAAATATCAAAGATTTATCTATTAATGATTTTAAAAATGAGAACCCTTTGTTGGAAGGTCAAGAATTTGTTGAAAAAGTACCTTCCCAAACATTACATGATATTAGTAATAATTTGAGTCCAATCCGTTTTGAAATTCCAATCAAGACCTATGAAGATGCTCCAAAAAGCAATCTTAATGTCTTTTTTGGAAAAGGAAGAGCGGATAAGCGGGGATTAGTGCGGCCACGACATTGGTATGAAGTGGAATTAATTGTTCCAAAAGAAATTACCCAACAAAAAGGATATCCCCAGAGCAACACCGAGGAGGCATTATTTACCGCAATCACGGATGACGGCTGGAAGTTTAAATGTAAGATAAGTGGCGATTACAGTAAGAATTTCCGCTCAGAAGGAGATTTAACGATTTTGGGAAAATGGTTGAAAGGTCGTTTGGAGCAGACTCGTTTATTAGAAGTAGGAAAGCCTGTAACGTCTTCTATTCTTGCAGAATATGGGCGAAGCAATTTTGAGTTAATTAAAACAAAGGAACCTGGAGTCTGGTTTTTAGATTTTAAAGGGAGAACAGGCAAATGAGTTTTTATAATAATTATTTACAACAATTGCGTGATTCGGGAAAAGAAACTTTAGCAATAGCGGTAAAGAATACTGTAGATAAATTATTGTCCGATTACTTAAACAAATTTTCCTATGCGTCACATGATAAAGGGCTTTTGGTAGGCAATGTTCAAAGCGGAAAAACTAGCCATATGCTAGGAGTAGTTGCAGCTGCTGCTGATAAGGGGTTTTCTCTTTTTATTTTATTGACCACAGACACTGTTATTCTTCAACAACAAACAATCAGGCGAGCAAAAGATGAATTAAAAGATTTTTGCATTTGTGATGAAACTGAATATCCCTTGTTTGTCTCTAATAATATGAAAAAGCCAGTTATGGTTGTTTTAAAGAAGAATGTTTCTATTTTACGCAAATGGAAAAATGACTTAGCAGGAACAGGTTTTGTAAAGGGAAATCCTTTGTTTATTGTGGATGATGAGGCCGATGCTGCAAGTTTAAACACTTTGGTAAATAAAGGCAGAATGAGTGGAGTTCATAAAGCATTATCCGAAATAGAGCAAACTAGCGGAAGCAGTATTTATATGCAAGTTACCGGTACTCCGCAGTCGCTGCTATTGCAAACACAAGAAAGTGGTTGGCATCCGGATTTTGTACATTATTTTCAGCCGGGCACGGGCTATTTGGGCGGAGATTTTTTCTTCAAAGAAGGCGAAAATAAGTCAATAATTTTAAGCGATGATTCCGAGTTTTCAAATTTGCAGAATACTGATGAAGAAATTGAGAATTGTTTAAAGAAAGCCGTATGCACTCATCTAGTCACTTCGGCCGAAATTTTCTTAGAAGGGGGAACTGTTTCAAATTTTTTAGTTCATCCAAGCGTTAAAGTTGCTCAACATGAATATTTTGCTTCACTAATAGGGGAATATCTTAATGAGATTAATCTGTCGGATGAGGTAGCAAAGGAAACATTAGAAGAGGTTTATAATGATTTAAAACGAACCTATCCACAAATATCTCCTTTTGATGAAATTTATGCAAAAATTTCAACTTTTTTAGAAGAAGATAAAATTAAAATTTTGGTTTTAAATTCTAAAAATGGAATTCTACCTGCTAGTGAATATGAGAACGGTGTTAATGTTGTTGTAGGTGGAAATACTCTGGGGCGAGGTATTACTTTTCCCAAGTTGCAGACTATTTATTATTCGCGATTGGTTAAAAATCCTCAAGCCGATACTATGTGGCAACATTCTCGCATGTTTGGATATGACAGAATTCCCGGTCTTATGCGAGTTTTTATGCCGGCAATACTATATAAGATATTTGCAGATATTAACAGAACCAACGATTCCTTAATTTCTCAAATGCAAAACACTTCATTGGCGGATAAAATCAAACTATATTATCCACCCAACATTAGGCCTACTCGCAAAAATATTTTGGATAATAGCAAGGTCTCTATTATCAGTGGTGGAGTTAATTATTTCCCCTTTAACCCAGAAAATCCACAATTTGAAGAGTTATGTTCTAGGCTTGCCCCTTATAAAGATGGAGAATATTCTGCGCATATAGGGGTTGTTATTAGCATTTTAGAGTGCATACGCTCTTCAAGCATAGATTTTTCTATGTTAGACTTTATTAGCTTGTTAAAATCCATACAGGTAGAATATCCAGCTAAGCAGATTAAATTAATTGTTCGCCGAGGTAGAAATATCAATTATGGGACCGGCACTCTATTATCTCAAAGCGACCGTCTGTTAGGAGATGCGTTTCCCAATCAAATCGTGTTGACTATGTACCAAATAAATGGGGAACATGGTTGGAGTCGCCCCGATATATGGGTTCCCAATATTAAATTTCCGGTTGGAATTAACTATTATACGGTTCGGAAGTAAAAATGCTGTGGACTTTGTTAGAATTTAGGATATTACTAACAAGGGGGAAGCGTATATGCTTCGTATAAAATTTATAGTCAAAGAGGCTCCTAATTATTCTAAAGAATGTTGGGTTCCTTATCGTTGGGTGGACGATTGGGACTCTTTAAATGAGTATGCAAGAGTTGCTGGTCTTTATTTAACTTTTAAGCCCGCAGAATTTCGGGCGTTGGCTGTCTTGCAATATATTCCTAAAGTGGAAGAATTTATCCTTTCATTGCGTAAACAATTAGGAATTCCTAAAGATAGTTACGGCTACCAAGCTTATCTTACAAGTGCAATGCACCATTTGAAGGAGAATCCGCTCGGTGGAAAATGGAATAAAGATTTTTCGCCGAATTCAAGAGGGATTTTATTTCAAAAAGCTGCCAAGCTGCCCTTCTTTTTTAAGGCTTTTACGCATACGGGATATACTAACTTGGGTTTATTGGTCTTCTATGGGGTGTTGGAACCCGTTCGTGCTAGTGATTTGATATTTGATAGTGTATTGCGCACCAAAGGAGAGTTTCAGCCAGTCTATCAAGGGGTATTTTTAGGCATACAAACCCAAATATCCGTGACAAAACTAGTAGCCGAAATAAAACGCTTATATAAAATGCACAAAGATTATTTCGCCCACCTGCCCTCTTATGATTTTCCTACTGTTAGCTGGAACGCTTATCAAGGTATAGTTGAACATGAAAACGGAAAGTCTTATGTTAAGATTGCGGAGGAGTTACATGCAGGTGAAGATGTCGTACGTATTCAAGCAAAAAAAGCGTTAGAAGAAGTGGAAAAATTTTTCTTTGGCAAACCTTGGAAAAAAGGGGTAATACTTAAAAAGCGAAAGAAAACCAGCCGATAAAAATATCGGTTAAAGTTCCCACTTCTGTTTCTGCCGTTGAGTAAGATATTATGTCACATATGACACACAACGGCAGAGATTTTTTTATTGCAAAAGGTTGCTTTCCGGACAGCTTTATTAAAGAAACAAAAGAGCTGTGGGGCGGCGTGCTTGGCCGCAAAATAAGCACAGAGCAGGCTTTGCAAATAATTGAATTTTGGCTGGGACTTACGGGAGAATTAGACCGTTTGTCCCAGTTGCCGAGTGCGTCAAAATAAAACAAAGGAGGCAGTACAATGTCAGAAGAACTTAAAAAAGCCGTAATTTATTTGCGGGTATCTAGTAAAGGACAAGAAGAAAACGGTTTTTCTTTAGACGCACAAGAAAAACTGGCAATAGAATACGCCACCAAACATAGACTAAAGGTAGTAAAAATTTGGAAAGGGGCCGAGTCTGCGTGGGGAAAAATAGAAAGGCAGAACTTTTCTGCAATGCTTGCTTACGTGAAAAAACATTCCGATGTCAGACACGTCATTTTTGACGTGTTAGACCGTATGACCCGCAACGACGTGGATAAAATTAAAATCGCCGAGTTGGTAAAAGAATATGACAAAGTTATTCACTTTTCCCGCGATAATAAAATATACAGCCGAGAATCCAGCTCTGACGATGAGTTTATGCTAGATGTGCAAGTGGCCGTCGCTAAAAAAATGTCTAATGATATTTCTCGTAAAACTACTATGGGGATGATAGAAAAGGCCGAACAGGGGCTTTATCCTTCCTGCGCGCCTATCGGGTATTTGAATAACCGGAATACGGGTAAAATTGACGTGGACCCCGTGCGCGGGCCGTTGATTAAGAAGTTGTTTGAATTGACGGCAAGCGGGGAATATTCTTTGCCTATGATTGAGGAAATCCTGTATAAGGACGGCTTGCGGGAGCGTTTGCATGGCGGCAGGGTGCGCAAGAATACGCTTTACCGCGTCCTTCATAATCCAATATATCATGGGGAATTCCGTTGGGCTAAAAGGCTCTATCCGGGGAAGCATATCCCCCTTATCAGCAAAGACTTGTACGAGAGGGCCATTAAGGCCCTCTCTCAATTTCAGCGTCCGCGCGTAACCACGCGGAATTATCCGTTTTCCAATTTGCTCCATTGTAAGGAATGCGGATGTTCTATTGTGGGGAATTTGGCTAAAAAGAAATATATGTATTACCGTTGTTCCTTTGCCAAAGGGCAACACCAGCACAAAGGCTATATACACGAAGAACAATTAGACGCGGCGTTTGCAGCTATGATAGATGGTGTAAGTATCCCGCCGGATATTGCCCAATGGCTTCAAAAGGCGGTGGATTTGCGCTTAAAACACGTGGAAAAGGCTCAAACTAAGGAAATAGCGGGTTTAAAGGCGGAGCTTAGTAAGACACAGGCTAAGCTGGAACAACTGTATAATGAGGGCATGGACAGGGGCTATTCGTCGGAATTTATTAATCATAATGAAAGACGCTATAAAAGCCGTATTGCCGAACTATCCCAGCAAATACAAAATCATCAAATCAACCCAGAGACCGTACGTCAAAAAAGCGTGGATGTCTTAAAGTTATTATGTAATATGGGTACTATTTACCGCAACGCGCCGCTGGCGGATAAAAAGCCACTTTTGCGCCATATTGCAAGCGATTACGTATTGGAAGACAATAAAATTTGGCCGAAATACAGGGAACCTTTCAATATTTTTGCGGAAGGAAATAAAAAATGCTTAGAAATTAAGGGAAATTTTCCCAAAAGTTCTAAGCATTTAATATGGGGTGGATGAGGGGATTTGAACCCCCGACCTCCGGTTCCACAGACCGGCGCTCTAACCAGCTGAGCTACATCCACCGTAAATTGATATTATATTATACCAATTTCCCCGGCTGTCTGCAAAATGCCCGTCGGAAATTGCGGTCCGGATTCTTGCGGCGGGCGTTCTCTGCCCGGCGTCCGCTTCCTCCTCCCTCCGCTTTTAGCGGCCTATTTTCCGAGCCAATTCCGTTTACTTGGCTGTTTCGGCGCCGCCGTCCGGCTGTTTCATTTTTGCGGCCAGCTCTTCCGGGGTAACGGGGGCGGCGGCAAACGGGCCCAGCGCATACTCAAATCCCAACGCTTTAATATGCTCCATCTCCGTCTGGTTCAGCACTCCGTCCGCTGTTAAATAAATGCCCAGCTGCCGGCAAATATCCGTTAAGGCTTTGACCATCACATTTTGCTTGGGGTCGGCGGACGGCGTCCAGATGCCGGGGGCCGCTTTAACCCCCACGACGGGTAAATGCTGGAAGATGTTGGAAAGCATAACGCCTCTCCCTTCGTATTGCACCGTTAATTTAAATCCCGCCTTGGCCAGCGCTTCGCCGGAGCGTTTTAATTGCGGCAGAAAATCCGCACGGCTCGTTTCGGTCAGCTCCAAAATCAGCAGTTTCGGATCCACGCCGTATGCGGCCGTTTTATCCGCTGCGTATTGGGGAAAGTTCGCATCGTAAAGCAGTTCGTTGGAAATACTCACCGCAATCGGAACGAGCGGCGTGCCGTCCTTTTTCCATTGGGCCAGCAGCCGGCAGGCGGATTCAAACAAAAAACGGTCAAATTGGTAGATGAACCCGTTCTTGCGGAAAATGGGGATAAATTGCCGCATAGTCAGCGGTTCTTGGCGTTCGGGGACCCGCCAGTCGGCCTTGGCTGCGGCCGCGCCGATTTTCCCGTCCGCCAGTGAAATCACGGGCTCCAGAAAAAAGCGGAATTCGTTTTTCTTGAGCGCCTGCTGCATATGGCGTTCCACAAACTCTTCATCCTCTAAAGTTTGCTGCCAGTTGGGATGATAAAACGTTACAATTTCGTCGTAACGGCCTTTTACCTGGATTTTGGCTATCATGGCGCGGTTGTACATGATGTGAATGGGCATTCCGCGTTCCGCCTGGTATACGCCAAACGCCAGCAGCAGCGGGTAGGCTTTGCGGTCTTCGGTTTGGAAACTGGTGATTTGCTCGCCCAGCAGTTCCAGGCGGTTTTTAAGGGCTCCTTTCGTGGTGTATTTGAGGAGCATGGCGAAAAAGTCGCCGTAAATGCGGGCGCAGACTTCGCCCGGCTGCAAATTGGAATTAATGACGCGGGCAATATGGGTGAGTAAAATATTCCCCGTCTGGTAACCGTGCTGTTCGTTGAAAATTTTAAATTTGCTTACGTCCATCGCCACCACCGCGTAAGAATCGTCAGGATGATCTTTTAGGAGCTGTTCGGCGGCGGCGAGCTGGGCCGCGGCGTTGGGGAAGCCGGTAACCGGGTCCAGGTAAGCGAGTTTATAAAGCCGCTCGCGGTTTCTTTTGTGGTTCAGATAGAAGTATCCCCATACCGCCAGGCCCGCCAAAGCGACGGTCACGCACAGCACCAGCAGCAGCCAAATCAGCGCGTTTATCTGCGCCGTCAGTTTGGCGGTGGGCACGACGGAAAATAAATACCAGTCGTTAATGCCCAGCGGCTCGTAGCTGATATGCAGTTCGCCTTTTTCAGCCGAATGATAGGTAATCGTACCGCTTTGGTGGGCTTGTAATTTTTCTTTAATCAACGGGGCGAGCTGATGGTTCGGGTCGTCTGGGGAGTTGAAAATATTGTACATCCCGCTCACGGCGTTTTTGTGCCGGGAGCCGACCATCTTGTCTCCGGTGGCGCGGACGATTAACGAGTATCCTTCTCCGCCGAAGCTTTCCACGTCCAGGGCGTCGGCGTATTCCTGGGTGCCGCGCGCGGCGAACAGCACGCCGATGATTTCCCCGCCGTGGTAAACGGGCACGGCTTCCACGATGATGTCCTGGCCGTCGGCGGAATCGGAGATGCGGCTGGAGACATTGGGCTCTCCGGCGAGGGCTTTTTCAAAATGGGTTTGGCGGGAAATGTCCAGCAGCAGGTCGTCGCTGAGGATGGCCATGCCGTCGGGGTAGACAAAACCCATGCGCTTAAAATTATTGGCGGCGCTTTCGGCCTTCATAAGCGAGGTGAGGATGGCGTCCGTCGGCTGGGGAAGCACGCCGATTGCGGTGGCTACGGCTTGCAGCAGGTCTAAATCCCCCTGCACCTGGGTGTGGATGGTGTTGGCCCCCTGCTTGGCGACTTCGCTTAAATAGGCGATTCGTTTGGCGGTCAGCGTGGATTTTAATTTGTTGACGTATAGGAAAATGCCGGTGGACAGCAAGGCCGTGCAGATTAAAATCAGTGCCGAGAACTGCCAGAAAGAAAATGATTTTTTCACAAATATCCCCCCGGTTTATTTGGAATTTTGTCAGAGGAGCCGCGCCGGGCGGCTCCTCTTGATGTTACCATTTTTCCAGATGAATTTTAGCCGGATCAAACCGGTCCACTTCTTCTTTTTTCTCGTTGGGGTATCCCAGCGCGATGATGTTAAGCGGTTTTACGTGCGGCGGCAGGCCGAGTATGGCGGACAGGCCGTCCATCCGGTCCTGGTTGGGATATACGCCCAGCCACACGCTGCCGATGCCGAGCGCGGTGGCGGCGAGCAGAATGTTTTGGGTGGCGGCGCCGCAGTCGGCCATCCAATAACCCGGCGCGTGTTCGCGCTGCGTGTTGCCGCAGACGACGATGGCGCAGTCCGCCTGCGCCAGCATTTGCGCGTACGGGTGTACGGATGTTATTTTTTTGAAGGTGGCTTTGTCGCGCACTACGACAAATTCCCATTCCTGGCAGTTGCGTGCGGTCGGCCCCATCATCGCGGCGCGTAAAAGCGAGGTGATGTCTTCTTTGGCGATGGGCTTGTCCGTAAAGCGGCGGATGCTTCTTCTGTTTAGAATCGCTTCCATTACTTTCATCGTTTATTCCCCCTTAATGCGTAATACTTTTTCCTTGAAAAACCGCGCCAGCCCCCCGCGGGAGGTTTCGCGGTAATCGTTGCTCATATCCAGGCCGGTTTGCATCATGGTGGCCAGTACGTCGTCGTACGAGACGCGGTTGTCCCCGTCCGACATCAAGGCATACGTCGCGCAGTCCAGCGCGCGCGAGGCGGCCAGCGCGTTGCGTTCAATGCACGGAATCTGCACCAGTCCGTCCACCGGGTCGCACGTCAGGCCCAGGTGGTGCTCCAGCCCCATCTCGGCCGCGTACGCGATGCGGCGGTTGTCGCCCCCTTCCAGCTGGCAGGTGGCCGCGGCGGCCATGGCGCAGGCTACGCCCACTTCGCCCTGGCAGCCCACTTCCGCGCCGGAGATGGAGGCGTTGGCTTTGGCCATATTGCCGAACAGGCTGGCCGTAGCCAGGGCGCGCAGGATGGTGTTGTCCTCAAATTCGCAGATTTCCTGCACCAGCCGGCACACGGCGGGAAGCACCCCGCAGGAGCCGCAGGTGGGCGCGGTTACCACTACGCCGCCCGCGGCGTTTTCTTCCGCGCAGGCCAGCGCGTACGAGAATAAATTATTCATGCGGCGCAGGTATTGGGGGGAGTTTTCGGCTTTGTAGAGATAACGCCGCGCTTTGCGCTCCAGGTTAAGGGAGCCGGGCAGTACGCCGCGTTTTTCAAGGCCGCGTTTCATGGTGCCTTGCATGGTCTGCCAGACGGTGTTTAAATAATCCCAGATGTCTGCGCCTTCGCATTCTTCCACATATTCCCAAAGCAGCATGCGCTTGGCGGACGTGTATTCCAAAATGGCGCCCATGGACGTATGGGGATAGACGTTGTTTAATTTTTGGCCGATGGTTTCGTCGTCGCGGATGGCGCCGCCGCCCACGCTGTAGACCACTTTTTCGCCCATTACGTGGCCCGCTTTATCCAGCGCCTGCAAGCGCAGGGCGTTGGGGTGTTTGGGCATCAGGGTGGTGTAATCCCATTCAATTTCCACGGGTTTGGGGTAGAAAGCTTCTTTAATGGTAAAATCCGTCAGGTGGCCCTTGCCGGTGGCGGCGAGGGAGCCGTAAAGCACGGCTTTAAAAGACGCGGCGGCGGGGTACTGCCGGTTGAACGCGTCGGCCGCTTTGCGCGGGCCCATGGTGTGGCTGCTGGAAGGCCCCATCCCGATTTTGTACAGCTCTTTAAGCGATTCCATAGATTGTTTCCTCAAAACGAACGGTATATAAAAAATGGTATCATATTTATATGAACATACTGTCTGCTCTGCTGGTGGCGCTGGGGCTGTCTATGGACAATTGGGCCGTTACCATCGCTTCCGGCTGTTCCCACCGCAATGCCATTTCCCAAACGTATATTTTCAAGGTAAGCGCATTATTCTCGCTGGCCCATTTTGTGATGTTTTCCGGCGGCTGGCTGTGCGGCGCGGGGCTGGGCCGCTATATTGGAGCCGTAGACCATTGGATTGCCTTTTTTATTTTGGTGTTTATCGGCGCGCGTATGATAAAAGAATCGCGCGGGGCCAAAGAAGGGTCCGACGTGTGCCTGCTGCATTCCTTTAAAACGCTGCTTGCGCTGGCGGTGGCCACCAGCCTGGACGCGCTGCTG
>ERZ779737.444-NODE-444-length-39350-cov-3.104593_pt1 | contig 39350 bp, 30 predicted proteins | sample MGYA00511889_ERZ779737 | MGnify/ENA primary metagenome ERZ779737 (study PRJEB29588, sample SAMEA2163575) | human gut metagenome | biome: human gut; feature: human-associated habitat; material: faeces | place: Denmark | collected 2008/2010 ... | reverse complement strand
AAATATAATTATTTTTCCACATTCGAGATTAATACATTTTTTTCCACTTCTCAAACCATAAAAAATGTAATGTTTCATGTGCTGAAGAGTGTCTATTTTTTTTTACTTCCTTTTTCAAGTCTGGAGGGCGACACTCACATTAAATGTTCCAAACCAATTATGTTAACCAAATGTTTTTATAACAATATGTTTTCAAAATATTTTTAACATTCTTTATTAATTAGTACAATACTCTCAATAATAATTGATAAAATTATCTAAAAAAGCACAAAATTAACCAACACACTAGCATTTTTTATAAATTTATAGTATAATCTTTCTATGAAAGAGAGGAATTATGGATAGTATCTTAGACAAAACCGAAGAAAAAATGCAAAAAGCAATTGCAAACTTAGAATCTAGATTTATAAACGTTAGAGCGGGTCGTGCTAACCCAGCAATGCTAGATGGCATAATGGTAGAATATTATGGAACACCTACACCGATCAAAAGCTTAGCTAATATTTCTGTACCAGAAGCAAGACAACTGATGATTAAACCTTTTGATAGAAGTTGCCTATCTGCTATTGAAAAAGCTATCTTTGAAGCCAATCTTGGAGTAACACCAAACAATAATGGTGAATGTGTATTTATTGTTATTCCAGCTTTAACTGAAGAAAGAAGAAAAGATTTAGTTAAGCAAGTAAAAAGCATTGCTGAAGAAGGAAAAATTGCTCTTCGTAACATTCGTCAAGAAGCAAATACTTCCTTAAAAAACTTAGAACTACCTGAAGACGAAGAAAAAAAAGGTAATAACTTAGTTCAAGATTTAATCAATGAATACAATAAAATAATTGATGAAAAATTAAAAGAAAAAGAATCAGAATTAATGAACATATAAAAAATAGGGGGTATTATGGATATTAATAAAAAAGTATATGTTCCAACCATTGAAGAACTAGAAGAACTAAAAAATATTTTACAAAAAACAAACACTTATAGGAATGAAAAAACTCTATATGAATACCTTGTTGCTAAAACAGTAGAACTTATCGTAGCTAATGGTGGACTAGAATTTTTTTCACAAAATGAAAAAGAAGACTATGATATAGTATATGGAGTTACCAATTTTTACAAAGAAGATATTTGGTGTACACCATTTACATCTTCACCAATCGCTAAGAAAATTATTCTTACAGATAAAATATTGGATACTGAATATGGCTTAGATTATTTAGATAGAATCGATAACAAACTATATAATGACAAAGAATTCGTCTGCCAAATAGTTTCTAAACTAAAATCTATATTACAAAAAGATCCTAACTATCGTTTCGTATATCAAAATAACAAACTACTAAATGACATCTTTGAAAGAAAATTATCAACTAATATAATAAAATCATGTATAAAAAATGATATTTCATCTTTAACAGGAATTGAACCTACATACATGCTTGAAATTTCTGACGAATTTATTTTTGCAACTCATTATAGTGCTGAAGATTACGAAAACCTAAAAAACAATAAAAACTTCAAAGAAAGTTTTAAAAGTTATTATCTTAACAAAGCCATAGAGACATATTATCATAATTATATAAACAATCCTATAACAAAAACAAGCGAACTAAAAGAAAAAAATAAAAAACTTATAAGATTTTTAAATGAGCATAAATAATAATAAAACCATAATAAGAACATAGTAATACTAAAATTAAGTTTTAAAAAGAGAGTTAGTAATAGGTGAGAGTCTAACAAAACTTAAAGTATGAATTCACTCTTTAGTTTTAATCGTTACTTACGTTATAAGTATAAGTGATAGCAAAAGCTATAATTAAGGTGGTACCGCGGTAATTTAATCGTCCTTAGGTATACATCTTTTTTTATTGAAAGGAAGATATTATGAAAGAAAAAGTTAATGAAATTAAATCTAGAATTAAAATAGATCTAAACGTTGATGATTTAAATATTTTAAACGATATTAAAACAAAATACATAGGAAAAAAAGGAATTATAACAGAACTAAGCAGTATGTTAAAAGAAGTTCCAAGTGAAGAAAGAAAATCATTTGGAATGATGTTAAATGAAGTCAAAACATTATTTAATGATACCTATGAAAGTAAAAAGCAAGAGTTAGAAGAAGCTTTAATTAATAAAAAATTAGAAAGTGAAAAAGTAGATGTAACCTTACCAGAAACTGATATAACTATTGCACCTGCCCATATGGTTGAAAGGGTTATTGAAGACTTAGAAGAATTCTTTATATCCATGGGATATCAAGTAGTTGAAGGACCAGAAGTAGAAAAAGATTTATATAATTTTGAACTTCTTAATTTACCAAAAGGACATCCTGCTAGAGATGCACAAGATACATTTTACATTAAAAATGATGAAATACTTCTTCGTAGTCAAACATCCCCAGTACAAGTTAGAACCATGCTTGCTAACCAAGATAAAACCCCAATTAGAATTATCTGTCCAGGCAAGACTTACAGAAGAGATTATGATGATGCTTCTCATGGCCATCAATTTACCCAAATAGAAGGTTTGGTAGTAGATAAAGACATATCTTTAGCTCACTTAAAAGGGACCCTTGATGCTATGGCACGTCACATGTTTGGACCAAACTGTGTTACTAGATTTAGACCATCTTTCTATCCGTTTACAGAACCATCGGTAGAATATGATATGTCGTGCTTTAACTGTGGAGGAAAAGGATGCAACGTCTGTAAAAATACCGGTTGGGTTACCATTGGAGGAGCAGGAATAGTTCATCCCAATGTCCTAAAAAATTGTGGTTATGATAATGAAGTTTATACCGGATTTGCCTTTGGTTTTGGAGTAGAAAGAATGACTATGCTAAAATATGGTATCAATGACTTAAGAGTACTATATACAAACGACTTAAGAAGCCTTGATGCCTTTAGAAGAAAGGATGTGTAACTATGATGAAAATAAGTACTAATTGGTTAAATGACTATGTCGATTTAAGCGATGTTGATTTAAAAGAATTACAAAATAAAGTAACTAAATCAGGTATCAATATAGAAGAATATCAAGATACCTTTATAAAAAATTTAGTTATCGGCCAAATTAAAGAAGTTACAATGCACCCAGATAGTGATCACCTTCACATATGTATGGTTGACTTAGGAAAAGAAACAAAACAAATAGTATGTGGTGCTTCTAACGTCAAAGTAGGCCTTAAAGTAATCGTTGCTCTTCCAGGTGCTATATTACCTAACAACTTTGAAATTAAAGTAAGTACCATTCGTGGAGTAGAATCTAATGGAATGCTCTGTGCTCTATATGAACTAGGACTAGAAGAAAAAACTGAAGATTCATATAATAAAGGTATCTGTGAACTGAAAGAAGAAGCACCAGTTGGAGAAGATCCTATCAAATACTTAGATTTAGGAGACGTTATTTATGGACTAGACCTAAATCCTAATAGAAACGATTGCTTATCACATCTAGGTTTTGCCTACCAAGTAGCAGCAGTCTTAGATAAAAAAGTTAAATTACCGGATATCACTTACGAAAAAGTACCTAATCAAAGCGCTTTTACCTTAGAAGTAGATACCCCATTATGTCCTTTATACTTAGCTAAAATAGTAAAAGATGTCGTTATAAAAGATTCACCTTCCTTTATTCAAAAACGTCTTATAAATGCTGGAATGCGTCCTATTAATAATGTCGTTGATATAAGCAACTACATAATGTTAGAATATGGACAACCATTACACTTTTTTGACAAAGATAAAGTAGGAAATAAAATTAAAGTAAGATTAGCTAACGACAAAGAAGAAATAGTCACTCTAGATAAAAAACTTCATACTTTATCTACTGATGATATTGTTATTACTGATGGAAATAAACCTATCTGTATCGCCGGTGTCATGGGAGGATTATCTAGTGAAGTAGACTATAACACTAAAAATATATTAATAGAAAGTGCTATCTTTAATCCATATAACGTTAGATACACCTCTATTAACGAAGAGTTAAGAAGTGAAGCATCACTAAGATATGAAAAAGGACTCAATTATGAATATACCTATGCCGCAATGGAAAGAGCGTGTCATTTATTACAAAAGTATGCAAACGGTAAAGTAGAAGAAAAAATATTTATTCACGATAATATAGATAAAACCAAGAAAGAACAATCAATCAGTGTAGATAAAATTAACAAGGTACTAGGATTAAATCTAACCGTAAACGAAATAAAAGAACAATTTAGAAGATTAGATTTTCCGTATACGATAGATAATGATATCTTTACCGTAACTATTCCAAATAGAAGAATGGACGTTTCTATTAAAGAAGATTTAATAGAAGAAGTAGGGTGCATGTATGGTTACGACAACATTCCATCTATTCCTCTAAAAGGAAACATTATAGAAGGAGGATATAGTCCATTCGTTAAATATCGTAAGGATTTATCTAAATTTATTCGTACCCTGGGCTTAGACGAAACAAGAACACATACTCTAATTAATGCAAAAGAAGCCCAAGAATTTAACTATTTTCATTCTTCATTAGTTAAAATAGACAAACCTATGACCATCCAAAAAGAATACCTAAGACAAAGTCTTATCCCATCATTATTAAATGTATTAGAATATAATCAAGCTAGGTTGGTTGAAGATGTAAAAATATATGAAATTGCCAATACTTATTCAACATTAGAAGATGAAGAACTAAAACTAGGTATCCTCTTAAAAGGAAACTTAATTAATAACACCTGGCAAAACAAAAATATCAAAATAGATTTTTATGTTGCCAAAGGATATGTAACTGCTATATTAAAATATTTAGGACTAACCAAAAGAACTAAATTTGAAGTTACTAATAATATTCCTAAAGAACTACATCCTTATGTATCTTGTGAAATACTAGTTGATAAAGAAGGAATAGGATATTTTGGTAAATTACATCCTAATTTTACCAAAGAAGATATCTATGTAATAGAATTATCTTTATCTAAATTATATAATAAAAAAGTAAGAGCAATTAAATATGTAGAACCAAACAAATATCCTAATATCAAAAAAGATATGGCCTTTATTGTAGATAAAGCTATTAAAGCAGAAGATATTATTAACACCATTACCAAAGAAGGTGGCAAAATCCTAACTGATGTAAAAGTATTTGATGTATATACTGGTAATAATATTGCTGATAATAAAAAATCCATAGCATTTAATCTAACCTTTGAAGACTACACCAAAACTCTAACAGATGAGGAAGTAACAAAACTATTTAATAAAATAATTACAAGTGTAGAAAATAAACATAATGCTATATTAAGAGATAACTAACATTAAAAATCATTAATGTTAGTTTTTCTTATTCGCTCTTTCTTTTTTTCACTATTTATAATATAATATAGATAGAAAAGGTGATATTATGAAAAAAGTAGTTATTCTAGGTGGTGGAACAGGATTATCGGTTTTATTAAAAGGATTAAAAGAATTTCCTCTAGACATAACAGCAGTTGTTACAGTATCTGATGATGGTAGATCAACTGGTATTTTAAGAGAAGAATTCAATATTCCAGCAGTCGGTGATTTAAGAAATGTTCTAGCATCATTATCCAAAGAAGAACCACTTGTAGAACAACTTTTACAATATCGCTTTCAAACCTATAGTGATTTAAATAATCACGCAGTTGGTAATCTTCTTTTAACCGCCTTATATAACATAACTGGCAATTTAACCGAATCTATGAAATCACTAGGTAAAATTCTAAATATTAAAGGGAAAGTATTACCTCTAACAGAAGATAAAGCTGTTTTAGTAGCACATACTAAAGATGGTGAAACAATAATAGGTGAATCAAACATAACTAAAGCCGGTAAAGTAATTACCAATATTGAATACCTTACCCCAATTACTATCACTAAAGAAGTATTAAACGCCATAAAAGAAGCCGATTTAATTATCTTCGGTCTCGGTAGCCTATACACTAGCATTCTTCCCAATGTATTAAATGATGAAATAAAACAAGCATTAATTAAGTCAAAAGCTAAAAAAATGTATATTTGTAATGCTATGACAGAACACGGAGAAACCGATAACTTTAAAGTATCAGATTGCATTAGAGTAATAAATAGCTACATAAAAGATAATTTTATCGATGTTGTAGTTGCTAATAAAAAACAAGTAGATGCTGATGTACAAAAAATATATAAAGAAAAAGAAAATAGCACCGCAATTTTAATTGATGAAGAAAATATCCAAAAATTAAATGTTGAACTAATTTGTGAAGATTTAGTACTTAACATTAATAACCAAGTAAGACATGATTCATTAAAAACCGCCTTCGTTATCTTTTCCTACCTAATGAAAGGTGATAAATAATGAGCTTTTCTACCGATATAAAAAATGAAGTTACCAAATTAGATAGTACCAAAACAGAATACATAAGCGAATTATCTGCAATCATAAGAAATACTTCCCAAATTGAAAATAGTATTAAAATTCATTTAGAAAATAATTCCGTAGCAAGAAGAATATACAAATTATTCAAAGATATCTATGGTATATCACCAATAGTAACTGTCAGAAAAAGATATAACTTTAATAAAAACCTAAATTATATCCTAGAAATAAAAGAAAAAGTAAACACAATTTTAAAAGACTTATCTATATACTCAGAAAATATGGAATACTTAAATATCCCAAGTGATTATATCATTAGTGATGAAGAAGAATTAAGAGCATATTTAAGAGGAGTATTTCTATCAGTAGGAAGTATTAACGATCCCAAAACATCTAGATATCATCTAGAATTAGCTTTAGATAATAAAGATTACGCTAATTTTATCAACGATATATTAAATAGTTATTATCTAAACAGTCGCATTTTAAAAAGAGAAAAACATTATATGGTATATATAAAAGAAGCTGAAAAAATCAGTGATTTCTTACGAATAATAAAAGCGTATAACGCTGTTATGTATTATGAAGATATAAGAATATATAGAGACCATAAAAATATGACCAACCGCCTTAATAATTGTGAACAAGCAAACATTGACAAAGTTTTCATAACATCAAATAACCAAATAAAAGATATAAATATCTTAAAAGAAAATGATATGCTAGACTTAATTGATGAAAAATTGAAAGAAGTAATAGAATACCGCTTAAAATATAGAGAATCATCCTTACAAGAATTAAGTGAAATAATTACCCTTGAAACCGGCAAAAAAATTACTAAATCAGGCCTCAATCATCGATTTAGAAAAATCAAAGAAATAGTTAATAATCTAAATACCAAAAAATAATCTTGTATATTTTAAAAAAAAGTGCTATATTATTAATGAAACAAAAATTAGTATTATAAATAAAGAAGTAGTTATTTAAATTTATTTTAAGAAAGTTAGTGGTTGCTGTAAACTAATAATAATTAAATAATGAATTACATATTTATAGCTAAACGGACAATATCCGTTATCAATAAGAGAAAAAATTAAGGTGGTACCACGAGATAGCTCGTCCTTATCAGGTACCATCTTTTTTCAAAATAGGAGGGATAAAATGACATTTTTTGAAGAATTAAAAGAAAGAGGATTAGTAAAAGATATAGCAGGTGATGAACAGGTAGTAGCAGACCTTATCAATAATGGCAATATTACCTTTTATTGGGGAACAGATCCAACAAGCTCTAGCTTACATATTGGACATTATTCATCGTTAGTTACCGCTAAAAGATTATATAAATATGGACATAAACCGATTCTTCTAGTAGGAGGAGCTACTGGATTAATCGGAGATCCTAAACCAGGAAGTGAAAGAGAAATCATTTCTTACGAACGTTTAAATAGTAATTTAGAAGGTATCAAAAAACAAGTTTCTAAAATTTTTAATAATGAAGTACTAGTAGTCAATAATTACGATTGGATTAAAGAATTTGACTATATTAACTTTCTAAGAGATGTAGGTAAATACATAAACGTAAACTATTTATTAGATAAAGATATTATAAGAAGAAGATTAGAAACAGGTATTACCTATGCAGAATTTTCCTACAATCTAATCCAAGGCTATGACTTTCTACATTTATATGAAAAACACAATTGCTTATTCCAAATAGAAGGTTCAGACCAATGGGGCAATATCACCACCGGTATTGACTTAATAAAAAAGAAATTAGGTAAAGAAGCATATGCCTTTACAATGCCTTTAGTTTTAGATAGCAACGGTCAAAAATTTGGTAAAAGTGAAGGTAATGCCCTATGGTTAGATTTAAATAAAACATCATCATATAAATTATATCAATATCTATTAAATAGTGACGATAATATTGTTGAATCATACCTAAAAATATTTACCTTCTTATCCTTAGATGAAATAAAAGATATTATGATAAAACATAACCGTGAGCCCCATCTAAGACTAGCTCAAAAAACTCTAGCTTCTGAATTTGTAAGAGATTTACACGGTGAAGAAGAATTACAAAAAGCTCTTAAACTATCAGAAATACTATTTACCGGTAAATTTATTAACCTAAGCAAAGAAGATATTGAAGAAATATTTGATAAAAATATGATTATCGATGTTGATAACAATATTCCACTTATCGATTTATTAATTCAAATGCAAATAGCATCTTCTAAAAGAGAAGCTAAAGAATTCATAACTGGTAATTCTATATCAATAAATGGAGAAAAAATAACCGACTTAGAATACAATATCGATGATAATAACTTTATTGATAATACCTATATCATAATCAAAAAAGGCAAAAAAAATTATTATATAGGAAGAAAAAAATAATTTATGGAAGAAACTATTATTCTAACCTTTATCGGTAAAGATGGAGTAGAGTATACTCTGGATTATTCCAATAACTATAGCGTAGTGGCCAATATAGCATTATCCGCTGGTATAGAACAAGATATCCTATGGAGTTTATTTATAGAAATAAAAAATAAACTTAAAGAAGAAATTATAGAAGAAATAAAAAATAATGCCATAACTGATTATGAAGCATCAGTATTACTACACTGTACTAATTTAGACGGAGTTAAATTTGATATTACAATATTCGATGGTGAAGAAGGCTACACCGAAAAAAGAAAAAAATATTATCACATAAAATATAATGAGAAAGAAGTAGAAAGGGATAAAAAAGAATATAATCTTATTCTAGATGAAAAGATAAAAGACATAATAAGAAGTAAACAACAAAAAACAAAGAACAAAATATTTTAATTGTTCTTTGTTTTTATTTTAATTATACTACTATGAATATCTTGAGCCATTTTTAAATCATCTTGAGAATTAATCTTAACATATAAAGTATTAGTCTTACTTCTCAAAACCTGATTACCATTTTTATCAAAAAAAGGTAATAATATATCATGTCCTAAAATAAAATTATCTCTAATTAAATTAACCAAATTAAAAGCCAAATAATTATTTAAAATTACCGAATTAGAGTAAATAAATAATTCCCCATTATTATATAATCTAATTAATTCATCTCTAGTCGCATAATTATAGTCGCTTTTATAAATCTTTAGAGTAACCTTAGAATTACTATCATCATAATCAGTATTATCAATAGCAATATCGTAATCATAATCATCCGTAAGCCCTCTTATAACTTCTTTATACATTTTATAAAAGCTTTTATACTTATCTAATTCATAATTAATATCCATAAACTCCCTCCTTAATATCTATTATATTTTGGGAAAAGAAAAGTAGTACCAAAGTACTACTAAACTCTACTATAAAATTCTACAATTAAAGCTTCATTAATATCAGCATTAAGTTCGCTTCTTTCAGGATATCTTAAGTAGGTTCCCACTTTTTTAGCTTCATCATAACTAACAAAATCGACTCTCTTAGGCGCGTTAGCTAAAGCAATTTCGACACCACCATGATTTAAAGAAGTTTCCTTTAAAGAAATTTTATCACCAAGATTAACTCTATATGATGGAATATCAACTTTTTTACCATTTACTAAAATGTGACCATGATTAACAAGTTGTCTTGCTGCTCTTCTAGTATTTGCAAATCCAATTCTATATACTAGATTATCCAATCTGCTTTCTAGTAATTTTAAGAAATTTTCACCATGAACACCTTTCATCTTAGCTGCGTCATCAAAAATCTTTCTAAATTGTTTTTCACTTAAACCATACATAAATCTAACTTTTTGCTTTTCAGTTAATTGAACAGAATAGTTAGATGGTTTTCTTTTTCTAGCATTACCATGTTGACCTGGACCATAAGGTCTTTTAACAATATCTTTACCATTTTCTAATATTGAAAATGATACTCTTCTTGCTTGTTTGTTATTTGGGCCTGTATATCTTGCCATTTTAATTCCTCCTTACATACTATTCGGAAGGTATCTTAGAAATTTTATAGGGTGTTTTAAGTGTACTTTCGCTTAGGCAGCACTAAGTTACTTATATCATAACACATTACAAAATTTAAAAGACTACTGCCAAATGCAATAGTATTATATAAAATAATTATGATAATGTCAACAAAAACATGCTATAAACTATTATTTTTAAAAGTTAAATAAAACTATAATTAATGTAAAATAAATAAATATTTAAATTTTTTATTTATTTTTATGATATAATTGTCATATAGGATGTGATTGTATGATTAAAAGAAATAATATAAGTATTTTTAAATATATATTTGCAATAATAATAGCTTTAACCATATTTTCTCCAATAGTTAAAGTTGAAGCGCAAACCCTAAATGATATGTATAATGAACTAGCCACCTTAAAAAAGAAAAAAGCAGAAATTAACAGTCAAAAGAAATTGACTGAAGATGAAATATATAACCTTAATAATGATATCTCAAGTATCAGTGAACAAATTGAAAATGCAAGATCAGAGGTGATTCAAGCCGAAAAAGATATAGAAACATCTGAACAAAAAATTGAAGACAAAAAAGAAGAATCCAAAGAACTTCTTAAATTCTTGCAATTGTCTACCGGTGAAAACGTTTATCTAGATTATATTTTAGCATCTGAAGACTATACTGATTTTGTATATCGTTATTCCGTAGTATCACAACTAACCGCCTATAATAACCAACTGATAAATGAATTAGAAAACCTAATTGAAGAATTAAAACAAAAGAAAATAGAATTATCCGCAAAACAAACAGAATTAGATTCAAAAAGAAAAACATTGAATTCTAAAAAAGTTACCCTAAATAGTCAACTTGCTGAAGTTAAAGAAGGTTATGTTGACATTAACGAAGAAATAGATGCCCTAAATAAAAGTATTGCTTATTATGAAAATTTAGGCTGTAGGGCTAACCAAGATGTTAACGTATGTGCCTCTATGCCATATGCTGACGGGTTTAAATACCCACTTAAAAGCGGAACAATCTCTAGCGGATGGGGAAAAAGAACATTTCTTTTAAATGGTAGATGGGTAAGTGATTTTCATTATGGCTATGATTTCGCTGGCAATCCCGAAGGAACCCCAGTTTATCCAGTTGCATCTGGTAAAGTAGCAAGAATAATCTATGGTTCTACTTGTGGTGGTAACCAAATTTATATTTTCCATACTGTAAAAGGTAAAAATTACACAACCAAATATGTCCATTTATTAAGTATCAAAGTTAAATTAGGAGATATAGTCACTGACAATACCGTAATAGCAACTGTTGGGGGTAAATCAACTTCAACCCGATATGGTGGTTATGATAGATGTACCACTGGAGCCCATCTACACTTTGGTATAGCCGATGGCCATAGAACTACCTATGTAGATTCATACACTTTTAATCCTAACCAAATTTTCCCTAAATTATTAGGAAGAGGTAGTACATTCTCATCAAGATAGTAAAACTATCATATATTAAAAAACGGAAGTGAGATTATGAATGGTTTAACAACTAAAGAAGTAGAATTTAGAATTAAAAATGGATTAGTAAATAAAAGAGTTAAATATTCTAGAAGTATAAAAGATATTATCTTAAGCAATATATTTACTCTTTTTAACTTTATTAATCTTTTTCTATTCATCCTAGTTTTAACTACCAAAAGTTATCGCAACGGCTTATTTGCAATCGTTATTGTTATAAATACCATTATTTCAATATATGGCGAAATAAAAGCCAAACTAATTATTGATAAACTTAGTATTGTAAATAATACTAAAGTATCGGTTATAAGAGATGGAAAAACTATTAAAATTAGTCCTTACGATATTGTCGTTGACGATATAATTATCTTAAAAAATGGTGATGTTGTGCCTACGGATGTTTTAGTCTTAAACAGTAACCTTTGTGAAGTGGATGAAAGCATAATCACAGGAGAGACCAAAAATGTAATCAAAAAGAAAAATGATACCATATTCTCAGGTAGCATCATAATCTCAGGTAGCCTAAAAGCTAAAGTTATAAATGTAGGTTTAAATAATTACTCCAGTCGGTTAATTAAAGAAGCATCTTACCAAAAAGAAGAAAAAACATATCTAGAAAAAGAATTAAACAAAGTCTTAAAAATAGTTACTATCTTAATTATCCCTATTATGATAATCCTTTTTCTCATCCAATATTTTGTAAATAACGTAAGTTATAATGAAGCAATTCTATATACCACAGCTGGAGTAATTGGTATGATACCATCTGGATTAATTCTTCTAACTAGTGTTGCACTATCTACAGGTGTTATAAAAATGGGACTAAAAAAAGTTATCGTTCAAGAACTAAACGGTATTGAAACCCTATCTTGTGTCGATGTTTTATGCCTAGACAAAACAGGAACTATCACAGATGGTACCTTAGAAGTAATAAAGGTAATAAATAAAAGCACCTTTGATATAAATAGCATCATCAAAAACATGCTTAATGATAACCTAGTTAATCAAACGGACATTGCCTTGGATAAATATTTTAAAACCAAAGATAAATTAAATATTGTAAAAATGATACCATTTTCTTCATATCGTAAATACAGTATGGTCTGTTACGAAAACTTAAACACATTCGCCCTTGGAGCATTAGAATATATGCTACCAAACACTAAGATGGATGAAGAAGCATTAAATTATGCCAAAGAAGGCTATCGTGTTCTAACCTTAATTCACTCAAAAGAAATTCCAGAAGATCAAAAAATACCATCACATAGCAAAATAATCGCCTATATTATTCTAAAAGATAATATTAGAAAAAATATCGAAAAAACATTAAAATATTTTACCGAACAACAAGTAAATATCAAAATTATCTCTGGAGATAATGTAAGTACTATTTCTAACGTTATGAAAAAAGTAGGTTACAAAGATTATAAAAAATGCCTAGATTGTAGTAATTTAAATGATGAAGAATTAATAAACAAAGTTTCTGATTATCAAATATATGGAAGATGCAATCCATATCAAAAAAGACTAATTATTAAAACCTTAAAACAAAAATATACAGTAGGAATGGTAGGAGATGGAGTAAACGATATTCTAGCCTTAAAAGAAGCAGATTGTTCCATCGCTTTAACCTCAAATAACGGAGCAGCTAAGAGTGTATCACAAATCGTTATATTAGAAAATGATTTTAACGTTCTACCGGATATAGTAAACGAAGGAAGAAGAGTAATCAACAATATAGAAAGAGTAGCAAGTCTCTACTTAGTTAAAACAATATACTCATTTTTACTATCAATTCTATCTATCGTTTTAACTATGGAATATCCATTCTATCCAATCCAACTAACCCTAATTGGAACCGCCTGTGTTGGACTACCATCATTTTTCTTAACAATGCTAAATGATAATAGAAAAGTAAGTAAAAACTTTATCAAAAATGTTTTTAAAACCTCTTCCTGCTCTGGAATTGCCATTACCATAAACATCATAATTATTCTTATATTAAGCAATATTTTAAAAACCAGTATAGATACATACAAAATAGTAACAGTAACTCTAACGGGTCTTATAAACATTTTAATACTATATAAAATAAGCAAACCAATAACCAACATCAAAAAAATAATACTATTAATAACCATCGTATTATTTTTATCATCCTTAATATTCCTAAGAAAAATATTTATCTTAAACAAATTTAATTTAAACTTACTAATAATTACAATAGCAATTTTAATATTTGATATAATAATAATCAAATACTTAGAAAAATTATATGACAAAATATTTCAAAAGAGGTGATGTAAATGAATGCACAAAAAAGAATGGAAGAACTAATAGATATTTTAAATAAGGCAAATTATGAATACTACGTCCTAGCTAATCCAACCATAGAAGATATGGAATATGATAAATATCTAAGAGAATTAATTGATTTAGAAAATAAATACCCAACCCTTGCCAGAAAAGATTCACCAACTAAAAAAATAGGGGGTGAAGTAGTAGATAAATTTAATAAAGTAAAACATAACATTCCTATGATGAGTCTTTCCAATGTCTTTAACGAAGAAGAAATATTAAATTTTGACACTAAAATAAGGAAAGAAGTAAACAACCCCAAATATGTATGTGAACTAAAAATAGATGGCTTAAGTGTAAGCTTAAAGTACCAAAAAGGCCTATTAATAACCGCTGCTACCAGAGGAGACGGAAAAATTGGTGAAGAAATAACACATAACGTCAAAACTATCAAATCAGTTCCTCTAAAACTAAAAAAAGAAATTGATATTGAAGTAAGAGGCGAAATCTATATGAGCAAAAAAGCTTTAGAAGATTTAAATAAAACCCGTAAAGAAATAAACGAACCTCTTTTTAAAAATGCTAGAAATGCAGCAGCAGGTTCAATCAGACAATTAGATAGCAAAATAGCAGCCCAAAGAAATTTAGACGTATTCATCTACCATTTACCTAATCCAGAAGATTACAACATAAAAACCCATATAGAAGCCTTAGAATTTATGAAAAACTTGGGTTTCAAAACCAATATCGATAATAACTTTCTAGCAAATGATATAAAAGAAGTAATAAATTATATAAATGAAAAAGAAAATAACAGGATCACTCTTCCTTATGATATTGACGGAGTAGTCATCAAATTAAATAATATTAAAGACCAACAAAAAGTAGGTTATACTTCTAAATATCCTAAATGGGCTACTGCCTATAAATTTAAAGAACAAGAAGCAATAACCAAACTAAAAGATATAATTTTTACCGTTGGTAGAACTGGTCAAGTGACACCTAATGCCATATTAGAACCAGTCTTTGTAATGGGTTCTTTAATTTCTAAAACAACCCTTCACAATGAAGAATACGTAAAAGAAAAAGAAATAAAAATAGGTGATACCGTCGTAATCAAAAAAGCAGGAGATGTAATCCCAGAAGTAGTTAGAGTCATAAAAGAAAGAAGAGTAGGGACAGAACAAGATTTTCATATGACCAAAAACTGTCCTATATGTGGAAGTAAACTAGCAAAAAAAGAAGAGGAAAGTGCTTATTACTGCATCAACGCATCTTGTAATGCTAGAAAAATAGAAGGCTTAATTCACTACGCTTCTAGAGATGCTATGAACTTAACAGGATTTGGTGATAGGATAGTAGAAGATTTCTACAATATGGGATATTTAAAAAACATATCGGACTATTACTTACTAAAAAACTACAAAGATGAATTAAAAGTATTAGAAGGATTTGGTGAAAAAAGCATCAGCAATCTTCTAAATGAAGTTGAAAATAGCAAACAAAAATCTCTAGAAAAATTATTATTTGCACTTGGAATTAGATACGTTGGAAGCAAAACAGCACATATCCTTGCCAAGTTTTATCACAATATTGATAATCTTATGAATGCTCATTATGAAGAATTAGAAAAAATTGACGACATTGGCAAAACTATCAGTAAAAGTGTCTATAATTATTTTCAAAACGAAGAAAATATAGCCCTAATAAATAAACTTAAATCTTTCGGCATCAACATGGAATATCTAGGAGAATTAGAAATCGATAACAACTTTTTAAACAAAACATTCGTTCTAACCGGTTCACTAAATAGTATAACAAGAGATAAAGCTACCCAAATAATTGAAAAAAAAGGAGGCAAAACCTCTAATTCTGTAAGTAAAAATACAGATATTGTAATAGTAGGTGAAAATGCCGGTAGCAAATTAGCCAAAGCCCAAGAGTTAAATATCCAAACTTGGACAGAAGAAGAATTTTTAAGCCACATTGGTAGTAGTAATGAGGAATAACATGAAAACATACATAAAAGGAAATATCAGCACAATAATTTATAATAACGAACAAAATGGTTACACCGTAGGTATATTTAAAATAAAAGAAACAAATTCTACTGATGAAGAACTATTAAACTGCGTAAAAAAAACTATTAGTTTCGTTGGAACATTTCATGAAATAAAAGAAAAAGCCAATTACTTATTTTATGGTCAAACAATAGTTCATCCCAAATATGGTTATCAATTTCAAGTAAGCGAATATGAGATAATTAAACCTGAAAAAAAAGAAGAAATTATCTCTTTTTTAGCTAGTGACCTTTTCCCAATCGGTGAAAAAACGGCCGAAAATATATATAAAAAATTAGGTAACAACGCCATAGAAGAAATAATTAATGATAAAAACGTATTAAATAATATTCCAAGATTAAAAGAAGACAAAATAGATATAATATATAAAACCCTAAAAGATTACCAATACAGCAATACCATTATATTAACATTAACCGAATATGGATTTACCTTAAAACAAGCCTTATCAGTATATGCCAAATATAAAAATAAAACCCTAGATGTAATAAATGAAAATGTCTATGACTTAATAGAAAGCCTAGAAATTCCCTTCAAAGATATTGATAATATTGCTAGCAACCTACAAATACCCAAAGATGATGATAGAAGATTATCAGCTCTAATAATCTATATTATTACCAATATTTGTTTTAACCTTGGTTCTACCTATGTTTTGTTAGAAGAAATCCAAAAAGAAATAACCAAATATATTGATACCTTAGAATTAGATGAACTAGAATATCTTCTTATAAAATTAAATAAAAAGGGCAAAATAAAAATAAAAGATAATAAATACTATTTATCGATGTTTTACAATGCCGAAAATTATATTGCTAAAAGATTATGTGAACTAAATAAAATATCATCAAAAAATAAGAAAAATATAGTAAACTATATAAGCACCTTAGAAAAAGAAAACAATATTACCTATGATGAAACCCAAAAAGAAGCCATAATAAAAGCAGTAACCAATAACTTAACAGTTATTACCGGAGGACCAGGAACCGGCAAAACCACTATTATAAAATGTATTGTCAACATCTTAAAAGATATCTTAAAAGTAGAAGATGATGAAATAGCATTGCTATCACCAACCGGAAGAGCAGCTAAAAGAATGTCAGAATCAGTTTTAATGCCAGCATATACAATTCATAGATTTCTAAAATGGGATATGGATAATAACAGCTTCAGCGTTAACGAATTAAACAAAGCTAAAGAAAAATATATTATTGTAGATGAAGCCAGTATGGTAGATACCATTATTGCAGAAAGTCTCCTAAAAGGATTAAGACAAGACGTTAAACTAATATTAGTAGGTGACTATAATCAATTACCAAGTGTAAGAGAAGGACAAGTATTAAAAGATATAATAGATAGTGGAATTATCAACGTTATATTCCTAAAATCACTATATCGTCAAAATGAAAATTCATATATTAATCAATTAGCTAAAGAAGTAAAAATAAAAGATTTATCTAAAAACTTTACCGAAAAAAAAGATGACTATAACTTCATAGAAGCAGATTCTTCTAAAGTCAAAGATATAATCATAAACATTATTGACAAAGCCTTAAGTAAAGGCTATGACGATACTAAAATACAAGTCCTAGCACCTATGTATAAAGGAGAAAATGGTATTGACATTTTAAATAAAACCCTAAAAGAAAAATTTAATCCACCTAGTTATGACAAAAAAGAAATAGTAATATCGGATACTACATACAGAGTAGGCGATAAAGTTCTCCAACTAGTAAACGATCCAGATGAAAATGTTTACAATGGTGATATTGGTTACATCGTAGATATTGTCTCATCTAAAAAATCAAAGTCCAAAAGAAATGAATTACACATTAATTTTTATGGCAACATTGTTATTTATACCCCAGCTAAATATATAAATATTACCCATGGTTATGCCGTAAGTATCCATAAATCACAAGGAAGTGAATTTGATATGGTAATAATACCAATAGTAAGTTCATTTAAAAGAATGCTATATAACAAATTAATCTATACCGGAATAACAAGAGCCAAAAAAACCTTAATATTAGTAGGGGATAAAAACAGTTTTATTTATAGTGTAAACAATGATACTATGAACGAAAGAAGAACAACTCTAAAAGAATTATTAATAAATAAGTATAATAATTAAAATAATGATAAAAATATTAATGGTACATTAGTACCCATCTATTTTTCTAAGGAGTGATTAAGATGAAAAAATGTTTATGTCTAACATTTGCAATGGTAACAGGTGCAGTACTTTATAGTCAAATCAAAAACGGTAATATAAAAAAATTAATTGAACATTGCAAAAACCATGAATTAAAAATGGTTGATGAATTAGAAAATATGATGTAAAAAAGCCTAAAATAGGCTTTTTTAATTTAACAAAAAATATCTTCATAAACCAGTTTAAACACAAATTATTATTACCTCATTGATAAAAAAAAAAATATATAGTATAATTATAATGAATGTGAGGTATATATGAAAAAGTTTATTTTAAAATATAAATATTACTTATTAATTGGATTATTTATTTTAACCTTCTTAATAGTAGTAGGCATTATTACCAAAGACATGTTCTTTTCAAACGGAGGAGATGTCTATGGCAATAGATTAGATGGTATTGAAAATTACAAAGTATCCGATGAAATCAAAACAAAAGTAATAGAAGAATTAGAAAAAAATGAAAAAGTTAATACCGCAAGTATTAGAATTCAAGGTAAAATCATTTATGTAAATATCGATTATACCAAAGAAGTTTCATTGGATAATGCCAAAGAAATTGCCACAAAATCACTCCAAAACTTTACCGATGATATTAAAAAGTTTTATGATATTCAATATCTTCTAACCCAAAAAGAAGATGAAGAAAGTGAAGTATTTCCAACGATGGGTAGCAAAAATGTAACTGCTACTACTATTGTTTGGATTAACAGTTAGGTGGTATTTATGAAAAATAAAAAAACTAATCGTATAATAATATTATCATTAATAGGAATTATTCTCTTTATTTCCCTTTTAATCTTTATTCTAAACTATAGTAGAGATGATTCATCATTTTCGATCCTAGAAAAAAAATGGATTAACGATAATAAAGATAAAGTAGTAGATATCTCTGTTTATAACGATGTCCCTATTTATGGTAAAAACGGTTCGGGAGTAACATTTTCAATGTTAAATTCATTCTCCAAAGATCACGAAATTAAATTTAATATGATACCTTATTTAGCTACAAATAAAGAGGCCTCATTAAAAAACATATCATTTAAAATACTAGGAGTAGATGAAGAAATAGGCCAAAACGACATATTGATGTATGAAGATTCATTTGTAGTTGTTTCTAGCAATAATAAAAAAATAGATATAATAGAAGATTTATCTGGTGTAACAATAGGTATAATTCAAGATTACCTTGCTAATGTAAGCCTATATCTAAGCAATGCCAAAGATGTATCCTATATGCCTTATACATCAATAGATAATCTAATGAGTGCCTTCAATTCTTCATCTATCGAATATATAGCTATTCCGTATAATATGTATTTAGAACATATTCTAAAAAGTGAAAAAGCGCATATTGTATTCCATATTGAAGAAATGAAATATAAATATGTCTTACAAATAAATAATAATGAACATTTATTAAATATAATGCGAAAATATTATAACAAATTTAAAAAAGAATCATTACAAGAAGTATACAGCGATAATTTCATTAATCTATTCTTTACTTCTAAAAATATTGCAGAAGCATTAAAAGCTAGCTACAATAGCAATAAGTATGTCTATGGATTTATTAGAAATATGCCTTATGAATCAGTAAATAATGGCAATTACGTTGGAACTCTTTCTAATTACATAAAAGAATTTGCCAAACTAGCAGACATCGATTTTAGATTTGTTGAATACGAAAATATCCAAACTTTAAAAGAAGATCTATCATCAGGTAGAGTAGATGTTGCCTTTGCCAATTTCAATACCGATGATTTAAGAATAGATTCCATTCTATCTATAGGATTATTTAATGAAGAATATGTTGTATTATCCAATAAAAACATAACCGTATCTTCAGTTAAATCTTTAATAAAAGAACAAGTAGTAACCATCAAAGATAGCAAAATACATAAATATTTAACTGCTAATAATGTTAAAACAATTGGATATAATAATATTAATGACCTTCTTACCAATATAGATAATGATTCAATAATAGTAGTAGATTATGGTACATATAATTATTATTACAATAAAAAACTAGGCAATTATAATCTTTTATATACCAATAGATTAGATAGTGATTATCAATTTGTTATAAGAAACATCAGTGCCAATAGTACCTTTGCCAAACTATTTACCTATTATGTAGAAACCATTAACTATAATAACATAATGTATAAGTATAATATGAATTTTGACCTAAACGACGAAGCGACATTCAAAACATTTATTAAATATCTATTCATAGTCTTAGCAATTATCTGTGCGGTTGTTATGATACTAATTACATATTTAAAAAGAAGGAAAAAAAGTAAAAAAATAAAAAAAGAAGAAAAACTAAAATTTATTGATATGTTAACATCATTAAAAAATCGTAATTATTTAAATTACAACATGAAAAAATGGGATGAAAATGTTATTTATCCTCAAGCCATTGTCATCATTGACTTAAATAACATTAAATACATCAATGATAATTATGGCCTAGAAGAAGGGGATAATGTCATAAAAAAAGCCGCTTCCATTATGATCGTTAATCAATTAGAAAACAGTGATATCATAAGAACAGCAGGAAACGAATTCTTAATCTACTTAGTTGGTTACGATGAAAAACAAGTAGTAGCTTACTGTCGTAAAATGTATAAAGACTTAAAAGAACTACCTCATAATTTTGGTGCTGCTATTGGTTATAGTATGATTACAGATGATATTAAAACTATCGATGATGCAATCAATGAAGCCACTTTAGAAATGAGAAGCAATAAAGAAAAGATGTCATAATCTTTTCTTTCAGTTAAGGAGTAATTATGAAAGGAAACCTCAAAAAATATATAAAAGAAATATTCAATGCATTAAAAAGAAGAGAAATGGCCATTCTACCAGGTAATCTATCGTTTTTCCTCGTACTTTCATTAATCCCATTAATAACCTTACTTGTTTATTTTGCCTCTTTATTCTCCATTTCCATTGAAAACGTTATTGACCTACTTAACAAAGTACTACCAGAAGATTTTGCCATTATTGTAGCAGATATTATCTCTGGTAAAGGATTTGATGGTAGTGTTGGAACATTTGTAATAATCGCCATTATGGTTGCTACTAATGGAACTTATGCCCTAATAAAAGTATCAAATAGTCTTTATAACTTCGACGATACTCAAGAATTAAAAGATCGTATCAAAGCATTAATGATACTATTTGTAATTATAATGCTATTCTTATTCCTTTTAATAGTACCTATATTTGGTAACCAAATACTAGGTATAATAAAAAATGTAGATGGCCTATCCAAATTAATAAGTAACATTGAATTTATTTTCAATATTATCAAATGGCCATTTACATTCCTAATTATTTATTTCAACGTAAAACTAATATATTGTATGTCTCCAAGCCATAAAATCAAAAGCTATACAACAACCTATGGAGCACTACTAACAACCATTTTATGGATTGTAGCCACATATATCTTTAGTTACTATTTAAAACATTTCGCTAGATATGATATTTTATATGGCAACCTTTCTAGTATCATCATACTGATGATATGGATATATATGCTTTGCTACATATTCGTCCTAGGAATAGCCATTAACTCAACTAGATATCATAATATATTAAAAAATGATAATACTAATGAATGAATACATAAATAGTATTACTCATATATGTATTCATTTTACAGGCTACCCCAGTGATATCAATCTAGTTTAATAGTGAACTAACGATATTAACAATAAAAAAGTAATACTATTAATACCTAATTAGTAGCCTATAAAAATAGGTAAGCGACTAGTATAAGTCGCTTTTTATTTTAAAAAAAAGAATTATCACATAATAATCCTCTAATCATAAATTACCGGTTTATTCCTATATTCCCTTTTTAAAAAATCATCACCCTTATCTTTTAAAATAAGACTATATATTAAACTAACTCTAAATTCTATATCCAAAGATTTATACATATTTGGAATATATTTATTAATAATAGGAATACCTATTTCTTTTTTTATCTTATTTAAATAATTTTTTCCTCTAGTATTAAAACCCAAAACCCTCAAATATTCTATTTCTAAATCCTTAGCATCCTCCTTAGTAAAATTAGTAAGAATATGAGTAAACATTCTATTAATCTTATTATAAGTATACCTTTTACTCTTAACCTTTAAAATTAATTCCTCCTTACTATTTACCATATTTATATATTTAATTATTCTATTTTCAATTCCCTCATCTACCGTTTGAAATTTATCTAAACAATCTACATTATTAATAATTTGATATTTAAGCAAAGCAAAATACTTATCCTCATCGATTTCACTAAGATAATCATATATATTATAAGGTAAATAATTATTCACATTAACCCCATCTTTTAATAACTTTCTAATAGTAGAAGCACTCACAATATCACTATCCAAATTACTATTATGATAATCACTAGTCCTCCTAATAGAAAAAGGCTTAATATCATAATTATTTTTAATTATCTCCTTAATATAAGCTAAAGCTAATAAATCATTAGGTTTATCTAATTTAACCCCAGTAATATCAAATAAAGCTTTGCTTAAAGAAGTAGGGTAGTTCAAACCTAAATCTAAGTATCTCTTAACTAAATAATTGTAACTTTCATCCTTTAATTGAACAGAAGCTAAATTTTTAAGTAACTCTATATCATTACATTCACTACCAAAAACCAAAGTATCAATTTTTAAATGATTTAATATAGTTAAAGCACCTTTAGCAAATATATCTTGGTATTGTGTAGCAAAAGCAAATGGCAACTCCAAAACTAAATCAACCCCTGATTCAATAGCCAATCTAGTCTTATCCCACTTATTTAAAATAGAAGCTTCACCCCTTTGCATAAAACAAGAAGATAGACAAACAATAATCAAGCTATCCTTATAAGTCTCTTTAATTTTTTTAATTTGATATAAATGCCCATTATGAAAAGGATTATATTCACAAATAATACCGATCTTATGCATAAACTTCACCAAATATATAGTAACATAAAAGTTATACATCTGCAATATTATTAATAAAACAAATAAAGTACCAGTTAATTTACTATTCTTGTCAATTATATATTAATTTGTTATAATTATTAAGAAAGGAAGCAGTAAAAATGAAAAAGAAGTTGTCTTTAAGTTTTATATTACCTGTATCGATTATTTTATTTATCTTTTTAGTATTAAAAGTATGGCCATTTGGTGACAAAACAATCCTAGTTATCGATTCCAACACCCAATATGTATCTTTTATTAATTACTTAAAAACTTGTTTCTTTGGAACAAATGATTTTAAATATACCTTCTCAGCTACTCTAGGACAAAACTTTATTCCACTACTAGGCTACTATTTAATGAGTCCATTCAATCTAATAACCATATTCTTTAAACCAGAAAATATCAAAATGGTTTTAACAATTATTATTTTAATAAAAATAGGATTATGTGGAGTTACTATGGAGTATTATCTTCAAAAGAAATATCCAGATAAAAAAACCTTATTATTCTCCTTATCATACGCCTTAATGTCATATAATATTTTTTATATGTATCATTTAATGTGGTTAGACGCAATAATATTATTCCCTTTAATTATTCTAGGAATAGACTATATCTTTGAAGATAAAAAACCAACTCTATATATATTTACCTTAGCCTTATCCATCATTTTTAATTATTATATTGGAGTAATCGTCTGCCTAGGATCATTAATATATTTTATTTATAAATTAATATTAGAAAATAAAAATAAAAAAATAATTAAATTTAAAGTATTCATAAAATATAGTATTTCATCATTATTAGGTGGATTTCTATCAATGTTTATTTTATTACCATCATTTTTTGGTCTTTCTTCCAGTAAAGCTGTTTTCAGCCTAAGCAATTTAAAATTTGATATTCTAATCCCATATTTTAATGTAATTGCCAAAATGTTCACCGCCGCTACTGGAAATGGTGAAACTTGGCATGGTGGCCCAATGATTGCCTGTGGTATGGTTATATTTATTTTATTAATAATGTTTTTCCTAAACAAAAAAATTCCCAAAAGGAACAAAATAATTAACGCTATCTTATTATTTTGTCTAGCTACTACCTTTGTAGTTAAACCATTAGACTTACTATTTCACGGTTTAAATACTCCAAATTGTTTCGATTTTAGACACGCTTTTATATTCGTCTTTTTTGAAATAATAATTGCTTGTAATTCATATATGAATCTAAATTACAATAAAGATGATTTAAAAAAAGTAAGCATCATAATTTGTTTAATAAGCATAATCATCTATCTATATAAATTTAAATTCAACGTATCAACATATGGACTAACTATTTTATTATCATTTATTATTATGATAATAATTATACATTTTCTAAAAAAGAACAAAAACATATACAAAGTTTTATTAATTATTGCAATAGCAGATTTAACAATAAATACTACCTCTGGAATATTAACCAATATTATGCCAGATAAACAATCAAATAGTGAGTTTAAAAATTATGTAATAAAAGTTGATAATATAATTAAAACATTAAAAGAAAAAGATAACTCTTTATATCGGATGGAAAAAACTTTTGATAGAGAAGAAAATATCAATAAAAATATGCTTTCTATTAACGATTCAATGATATTTGATTATAACGGAATCAGCCATTTTGATTCAGTAACAAACAAAGAAGTAGAAAAATTAATGGAAAAGTTAGGTTTCAGAAGATTATTAACAAGAGCATACTATAATAAAAATGGTTCAACAATAACTTCGGATATGCTACTGTCAATTAAATACATTCTATCAAAAAATGAGTATAAAAACTATACTAAAATAATACAAGAAGAAGACCTAGCCATTTATCAAAATCCATATTATTTATCATTTGGTTATAAAATAAAAAATGATAATATTAATATTGAAAGTAATAATCCATTTTTAAATCAAAATAACATTATAAAAGCATTTACCGGAATAAATGAAGATATTTATGAATATAGTCCTTATACAATAAGTTATGAAAATGTAAAAAAAACAAACGATACCTATCAAACAAACTCTATTGGTATACTAAAGTATAAAATTAAAATAACTAGTCCAGATGAATTATATTTCTATATTTCACCTCCAAGTGAAATTCAAACTACATATAAAAAAGCAAAAATGTATATAAATGATACGTATTATGATGATTATTTCACTAAATATAATTGGGGAGTTATCTCTTTAGGCAAACATCAAATTGGAACTACTATAGAACTAAAATTTGAATTTGAAGAACAATTAGAGATAAAAGATACATACTTTTATTATGAAAATATCGATATTCTAGAAAAACATTATCAAGAACTATCAAAAAATCAAATTGACTTTAAAAAAATCACCAGTTCCAAACTAGAAGGTAAAATTAACTTAGATAAATCATCTAAAATATTTTTAAACATTCCTTATGATGAAGGATGGACTCTTTTAGCAGATGGAGAAAAAATTAAATTAAATCCTATTTTAAACACATTAACATCTTTTGAATTACCAAGTGGAAATCACACCCTAACTCTAACTTACACTCCAAAATATTCTACCCTAGGTATTATAATATCTCTAATAACCTTATTATTCAGTATCTTATATATTATCCTTTGTGATAAAATTTGGAATATCTATACCAAATACAAAGAAATATTTAATTATCTAATAATCGGTGTATTAACTACATTAGTTAGTTTAGTATCCTATTTTATCTTATCTAGAATCTTAGATATCAGTAATAATATATACTTTATTATTGCTAACACCATATCTTGGATTTTATCAGTAACATTCGCATATTTTACCAATAAAAAATTTGTTTTTGAAAGTAAAACAAAAGGAAAAACCGCCTTAAAAGAAGCGTTCAAGTTTGTAACATCCAGATTAGCCACATTTATAATAGATCTAGTTATTATGTTTATATTAGTAAAATTAATCAAAATAAACAATGATTATGCTAAAATAATAGTTCAAATAATAGTATTAGTTTTAAATTACATATTTAGTAAATTACTAGTATTTACTAATAAAGAAAGAAACAAAATTGCTAAAAAAGATTAGTTATGTTATAATTTAAGAACAAAAGGAGTTTAATTATGAAAAAAATTAGTATCATTGTTCCTTGCTACAACGAAGAACAAGCAATACCATTCTTCTATGATGAAATAACGAAAACTGTCGAAGAAATGAAAAACAATTTTGAATTTATCTTTATAAATGATGGTTCAAAAGATAAAACAATTGAAGTAATCAAAGAATATTCTAAAAAAGATAAACGAGTAAAATACATTCATTTTTCCAGAAATTTTGGAAAAGAAGCCGCTATGCTAGCAGGATTAAAATTATCTACTGGAGATTATGTTGCTATTATGGATGCCGATTTACAAGACCCACCATCTCTTCTTCCCCAAATGCTAAACATTTTAGAAGATCCAAATAACGATTATGACTGTGTTGGTACAAGAAGAGTAACCCGTAAAGGTGAACCTCCTATTAGAAGCCTATTTGCCAGAATGTTTTATAAAATTATCAATAAAATGTCCAAAATTGAAATGGTTGATGGTGCAAGAGATTATCGTTTAATGTCAAGACAAATGGTCGATTCCATTCTTGAATTAGGAGAATATAATCGTTATTCCAAAGGTTTATTTCAATTTGTTGGATACAATACTAAATGGCTAGAATATGAAAATGTAGAAAGAGTAGCCGGAGAAACAAAATGGTCATTTTGGAAATTATTCCTATATGCTATCGAAGGAATTGTTGCTTTCTCAACTGCTCCCTTAGCCATAAGCTCAATTGCTGGAATTCTTTTCTGTATTATTTCCTTCATAATGATTATCATAATAATCGCCAAAACAATCATCTTTGGTGATCCTACAGCTGGTTGGCCAAGCCTAGTATGTATAATTTTCTTTGTAAGCGGTATTCAATTATTCTGTTTAGGTATCATTGGCCAATACCTATCTAAAACATACCTAGAAACCAAAAAAAGACCAATATATATAATAAAAGAAACTAACATCAAATAAAAGTTAGTTTCTTTCTTTATTTAATTATTTTATCTATATCAACCACATCTTGAACATCATCTTTTTTGCTAGATAATGTCTTAAAATAATTATATTTCAAAACAAGATCATTTTTCTTAATAATATAATCAATATAACTATTCATCTTTTCCAAATATTCAAAATCTACATTCTTCTTATTGGTAACTACACCATCTTCAACATAAATATTACCATCATACCAAGAATAATCACTAAAAAATGTAATACCAGTATAATCCTTAGCCAAAGCATCCTTACCAATATATAAATTAGGATCATCTAAATAATCAAATAAATTTAATACCGTAGGTAATATATTTAACTGAGAAGTTACCTTCTTAATTGTCTTCTTCTTTAAATCCTTATTATATATAAAAAATGGTGTATTATTAATTAAATTATTTTCAGTATTCTTATATTTATCCAATATTGTTTTATCCGAAACAGTATACAAATAATGATCAGCATATCCCACAATAACCGTATCATCAAATAAATCTAGTTCCTTTAACTTATCTATTAAAAGACCAATCATGTCATCCGTTTCCTTAGCTTGTATGTAAATACATTCTTCTTCAGTAAGTTCAGGTATCTCTCCTAAAGGATAATCCCTTTTTAATAACTTATAACAAACACCCTTAGAAGAACTAAAAGGCATATGAACAGAGTAGGTAATAATATAATCAACAAATTTTTGATCACTTGGAAACATTAATTTAACAAACTCTTCATTATTAATAAGTTCCGTATCTAAAACATAATCATCATTATTATATCCTCCCATATCCTTAAGACCATAATAATTGTCATATCCAAAATTAGCATAATTAATCCCCCTAGAATAATATTCAGAAGAATTCATATGAAATGCATTAACCAAATAGCCCTCACTTTTAAAAATATTAGCTAAAGAATAATTAAACAAATTCTTATTAAAAGTATAAGCATTTTGGCTATAAGATATCGGAGTCAAATACCCAGTATTAACCGCAAATTCTGAATTAAAAGTAGAACCACCACCATTATAATAAGAATAGTGATTATCAAAATTAATTGAATTACTAACTAAATTATATAAATTAGGCATAATATCTTTTTTCACTAAAAATTTATCGATACCCTCTAACTGTAAGAAAATAATATTCTTACCCCTCATCTTACCAGTATAACTATTTTCCTCTTTCAAAGAAGAAGGACTAAATACTTCCTCTAAGAAACTCATCTCTGTTTCATTATCTGTCTTTTCATGTTTTAAATAAGTAATATAAAAATTTCTAAAAGAATATTCATAAAGTCCAGATATCATCATACTCTTATTACTATCATTAAAATTAATATAAACATTTCTAGGATTTCTCCAAGTATTCCAAGTAAGTTCCCTATTAGGTTTACCAAGTAACATCGGTATAAAACTATGAATAATAATAAAAATAATTAAACTAATTGGTAATAAATCATAATTATTCTTCTTCTTTGAAGGAATAGATCTATATCCTAAATAAAATAACAAAATAATAAAAATACCAAAAATATATATCCAAATATTAGCATTCTTTAAAGTATCCAATAAATAGGGGGTTCCCTCCTTAGCAGATTCTAACAACGTAAAATCAAAAAATGAATTTGTCATTCCAAAATATATTGTATTAATAAAATATAAAAAAACACTAACAACTCCCAAAACTAAATATACATACTTACCAATTGCACTTTTCAAATTTAAAGTAACACTTATAAATAAATAAATCCATAAGCAAGTAAATAAATTAGGAACTATTTCATAAAGATTAAAAAAATTAATATCCTTTCCAACATACCTAACCGCAATATCAGTAAATAAAAAAGGTAGTATCATTATTAATACATATTTATATTTCTTTAAAAAAACTAAAACTTTGTTATAAACATCTTTTAAATAACATTTTATATTTTTCAAACTTAATTTATGACTTTTACTACTAGCAACCATAAAATCACCACCTCATAATTGTAACATATTAATACCCAAAAGTAAATATTGCTTAAAATATTCGATTATGCTATAATTAAAATGTTTAAGAGGTATCAATATGAAAGAAAAAATAATATCAATTTATCATAAATTTATAAATTTAATAAAAACAAGCAGTAAAAATAATTTATTACTATGGTATTTTATTATCAGTGCGTGTTTAAACGCGCTTCTTTTAAGATGGCTAACCATAGGCACATTTATCAATATAAAAGCCTTTATCCTAGATTTAGCCACCCTTATTATCATTGGAGCATTTTCTTTTTTGATTAAAGAAAAAAACAGAATTTTATATTTTATGATTGCATCTATTATTACCACCTTGATTTGCATTGTTAACTCCATATATTACACTTTTTATGAATCATTCGCATCATTTTCCTTATTAGCAACCTCTACCCAAGTAGTAGATGTTGGAGATGCCATCTTAGAAAACGTTTTAAAATTTAAAGATTTAACCTTCCTTTGGCAACCTATTTTTGTTTATTATATCCATAATATCCATCTAAAAAAATCAAAAGAACCAGTATATAAAACCAAAAAGGAATGTCGTTCATACTTTTATAAATATAACATCATAGCCCTCATTCTAATTATGATCAGCGTAATTTTTACAACACCAACCGAGTGGGGAAGATTTGGCAAACTTTGGAATAGAGAATATGTTGTCAATAAGTTTGGAATATATGTCTACCAAATAAACGATATTGTTCAAAGCCTAACTCCTAAATTAAACACCTTGTTTGGTTATGACAAAGCTTATAAAAAAACCGTTGAATACTATAAAGAATCTAATCACGAAAGTAAAACTAATGAATATACCGGCTTATTCGAAGGAAAAAATATCATCGCCATTCATGCTGAAAGCATTCAAACCCTTACTATGAACTTAAACTTCAATGGTGAAGAAGTAACCCCTAATTTAAATAAAATAGCAAAAAGTGGAATGTTTTTTAGCAATTTCTATGCTCAAGTAGGAGTAGGAAACAGCAGTGATTCAGAATTTACCTTAAACACCAGTCTTATGCCTTCAAACAGCGGAACAGTATTTATAAATTACTACGATAGAGAATACATTACTATCCCCAAACTCTTAAAAGAAAAAGGCTATTACACTTTTAGTATGCATGGTAATACTGGAGATTTTTGGAATCGTAATAATATGCATAAAAACATGGGATACGATATGTTTTATCATAAAGACTATTTTGAAATAGACGAATCTATTTACTTTGGTCTATCCGATAAATCATTCTTCCGTCAAGCTGTGCCTATAATTAAAAGTATCAAAGAAGAAAAGAAAACACCTTTCTACGCAACATTAATAATGCTATCTAATCATACCCCTTGGAATGATTTAGAACTAACAGATGAATTTCCAACCGATTATAAAGTAGAAATAGGTGGCAAAATTGTGACCCGTCCATATTTAGAAGGAACAACATTTGGCAATTACATTCGCTTAGTTCACTACGCTGATCAAGCAATCGGAGAATTATTTGACCGATTGGATGCTGCTGGGCTACTAGATGATACTGTTGTAATCATCTATGGCGATCACGATGCAAGGCTAGACAAAAAATATTATAATATTCTCTATAACTATGACCCAATTAAAGATAGAATGAAAAAAGAAGGCGATCCAGGATACGTTAAAATAGACGATTTAAGATATAATCTAGATAAAAAAGTACCATTTATTATTTGGAGCAAAGATACTAATTTCAATCTAGAAATTGAAAAACCAATGGGAATGATCGACGTTCTTCCAACTTTAGGTAATATGTTTAATTTCAAAAGCCCATACCAACTAGGAAACGATATCTTCTCAACCGAAGATAATATGGTAGTATTCCCTGATGGCAACTATTTAACCAGCAAGTATTACTACGATAGCCAAAAAGAACTAACATATTCACTAAAAGGAGACCCTATCGATAAAAACTATATTGAAAAAAGAAGACAAGAATCTTCTGACATAGTAGAAATATCAAACTATATAACTACTTATGACTTAATAAAAAACATTAGAATAAAAAATGAACAAAACAAAAAATAAACAAACTAAACTTGTTTATTTTTCTATAATAGTGTATAATTATAAAAAGAATAAAAGGTGGTAAATAATGAATAATATTGAATTGTTTGCAAATATTGATGAAAGCTTTATTAAAACATTGCAAAAATATAACAAAGAACAATTAGCAGGGGCTATTATAACATACATTGTAAAAAATAATCCTAGTTCCTTCAGTAGTGATAAATCTAGAGAAATAATAAAAAAAATAGGCCCTTTAAACATCAAAAAAGCTTTATTACTAAATATTCTAAAACTACAGGCCAATTTTGGAATAAATAACTTAAGAAATATAGAAAGTTTTAGCAAAAATTATGCTAAACATAGTATAGGGGAAACGGAATTAAGATTAATGGAAACCATATTTCTATCGACTGATCCCAAGTTTGGTAAAAAAGCGATTCAAGAAGCAGATTACATCATCAGTAATGAACCAACCGCCTTACTAAACGTTATTAAATCATTTATAGAAAGTCGTTATATAAAAAAACAAAAAGAAAAATTAGAAAAGCCCATATATGATTTAAAATATTTAGATATAATCGATAATATAAATAAGTATTATGAAGGCCTAAATAATTTGTCTGTCTAATTTGTGTCAACATCATTGAATTTTCAAATACCCTATAGTAAAATTAAAATAGGGAGTGTGATACAATGATTTACCCATCTATTGATAAATTGCTCACAATAGTCGATTCAAAATACAAGCTTGTCCATATCGCGGCAAAACGTAGTAGAGAAATGGAAACAACAGGGCATTATCAAATGAAGGAAAAAGATTACAAATCAAAAAAGAATATAGGTAGGGCCTTAGAAGAAGTATATGAAAACTTGATTATAGTTAAAAAATAACTATAATTTTTTTTTAGTTTGTGTTACTATATATATGGTGATTATATGAAAATAATAAAATATCATAAAGTTGGCAAAGATAAATATAAAATATTATTTGATAATAAAGAAGAACTGATTATCTTACAAGATGTTATCATTAAAAATGAATTGCTCTTAAAAAAAGAAATAGATATAAAACTATATAACAAAATAATTAAAGATAATCTAACTGCTACTATATATAATAGTTGTCTAAATTTAATATCTACTCGCATAAGAAGTACAAATGAAATAAAAGAGTATCTAAATAAAAAAGAAATAGATTCATCTACCCAAGAACAAGTAATAAATAACTTACTAAAAAAAGGTTATCTAAATGATGAAATATACACAAAATGCTATATTGCAGACAAAATAAACCTAACAAATAATGGACCATACAAAATAATTAACGAACTAAAAAAACAAAAAATAGAAGATGAATTAATAAATAAATACCTATATAATGAAGAAAACAATATTCTTTTTGCAGAAAAAATAAAAAAAATAATAAATAAAAGTATTAAAAACAATAAAAAATATAGTGGTAACCTTCTAAGAAGAAAAATATATTATTATCTAATTAACTTAGGCTATGACCAAAGTATGATTAGTAGATTAATAGATGAATATAACTTTACCAACACAGATAATATTAAAAACGTCTATCAAAAACTAACAAACAAATATCAAAAGAAATATCCTGTAGATAAATTACCATATATAATTAAAGAAAAACTATTAGCAAAAGGTTATACTATTGACGAAATAAATAGTATAAATATAAATTAATAAAAAATACAACATAATAGTTGCTTAAAATAAAATTTTATGTTAAATTTAAGAAGAAAGGTGAGTGTATGTTTAATAATATGAATAATCAATTTGATAATAATACTAAAGAAAATACTAATATAGAACAAAATAACTATCCTAACGATGCAAATATCAAACCAATTATGTACAAAAATGAAAATAATATGTCCCAAATAATGCTAAGAAGAATACTATATTTAATTATTTTTATCTTAGTAGTAGTAATAGTAATATTAATTATAAAAAAAAGGCCAGTAGTATCTACTACTAAAGAAGAAGAATTAAATAAAACCGTATCTGATTATGAAGAAATAATCAAAACACTAGGAAGAGAAAAATATTATCAAGCAATAAATATCTATGGTGATATTATCTTAGATACCAAATTAATATGTGGCAACATGAGTAAAGATACCTTAGTAGATAACTATTATATGAAATCACAAAGTACCAAATTTCAAACATATAAAGATTTAAATAATTACATACATAGTATTTTCTATGGTGACATTATAAGTAGTATTATCACAAACAATAGATTTAAAAACTATAATGGTATTTTATATTGTGTAAGTGAAACAAGAGGAAAAAATGCCAAATATCAAGGCCTTGAAGAGATGATAATCGATAGTATTACCAACGAAAAAATAGAGTATACTGCAAAAGAAAAATACTTAGCCGATGATGAAAATGTATCTTGCCAAGAAAACTGTGCAACAACTATCAAAGAAAATAAATTTACAATAGAAAAAAAAGATAATAGGTGGTATGTAACTGTATTCACACTACCATATTTATAAAAAAGGTATTGACCTTTTTTTTCTTATTTAGTTATAATATAACCAGGTGATTATATGAAGGTTTTAATATTGTCTTGCTCAACTGGTGAAGGCCACAATAGTGCCGCCCTAGCCTTAAAAGAAGAATTTCAAAAAAGAAAAATAAATGTTGTTATGAAAGATGCCTTATCATTTGGCAACCAAAAAAGTTCCCACATTGTAAAAACTTTCTTTAATAATGTAGCAATTAAAACACCATCCATTTTTGGCGTAATGTATAAAGCGGGTAAAATAATTAGTAATCCAATTATTAAATCCCCAGTATATTTAGCAAATCTAACATATGCCCAAAATATGCTTAAATATATTAAAAATAATAAAATAGATTGCATTATCTGTACCCATCTATTTCCAATGGAAGCCTTAACATACCTAAAAAGAAAAAATAAATTGCAAGCTAAAACCTATGCCGTTTTGACAGACTATACAGCAATTCCCTTCATAGAAGAAACAGAATTAGATTATTATTTTATTCCAAGTGAAAAAATAATAAAAGAATTTGTTAACAAAAAAATACCTATTACTAAATTAATTCCATTAGGAATACCAGTAAATAGTAAATTTAATATAAAAAAATCTAAAGATGAAAGTCGTACCCAACTAAATCTACCTCTTGATAAAAAAATTATTCTAATAATGACTGGGGGAATAGGCTGTGGTAATATTATCTTAATGTTAAATGAATTACTCTTAAAAATAGATAATAATACTATCATATTAGTACTAGTAGGTAAAAATAAAAAATTAAAAAATGACATTAGTAATTATTTTGACAAAAAAAAGATAATACCAATACCATTTACCAAAGAAGTATCCCTTTATATGGATGCTTGTGATGTTTTATTATCCAAGCCAGGTGGTTTATCATCAACTGAAGCAGCAGTCAAAAATGTAGCCTTAATTCATACGCTTCCAATCCCAGGTTGTGAAACTGAAAACGCTTTATTCTTTAGTAATCAAAATATGTCTATCAAAGTGAGTGACATAGATACCTTGGCTAGTCAAACAATAAAATTACTAAATTCTAAAGAAAAAATAAAAAGCATTAAAGAAAATCAAAGGAAAAACATTAATGCCTTTGCTACTTCTAATATCGTAGATTATATTTTAAAAAACTAAAAAAATTAACGTCTTTTTTACATATATATTAATTTATATAGATTTTTTTAATTATTTATTGTATAATTAACTTAAATATAGTGGAGGTTATATGAAAACAATATATACAAGTATCGATATTGGTAGCGATACAGTAAAATTTATAGTTAGCGAATTATATAAGGACAAATTTAATATCTTAGCCAGTCACACCATCAAAACTAAAGGAATTAGAAAAGGCCTAATTGTCGATGCCAATTTGGTTATTAATACCCTAAAAGATGGTGTTAAAGAAATAAATAATAACCTTGGTATTGAAATAAAGAAAGCCATTGTGAATGTACCTTCGTATAACTCTAAGTTTATATATACAGAAACCTCCAAGGAAATAACAAGTGAAGATTCTAAAATAACTAAAGAGGATATAAACGAATTAATAAAAAAATCTGTCTATAGTAAAATACCAAATGATTATGAATTACTAACTGTTCAACCCTTAGATTTCATTATTGATTCTGAAAATAAAAATCCATATCCAGTAGGTAAAACCGGTAAAAATATAACCTTAAAGGCAATTATTATTGCTACTCCAAAGAAAAATATATATTCAGTAGTTAGTGTTATGGAAGCCTCATCTATTGAACTTACCGATATAACTATCAGTGGACTTGCTGATTACTATGAAGTGAAAAATGATTCTACTGATAAAAAAGTAGGGGCTATAATTAATTTAGGACACGAAACTACCACAGTATCAATTTTCAATCGTGGAAAAATAATGAATACCGAAACGATACAAATAGGGGGCAGAAATATTGAAAGAGATCTAGCTAGAGTGTTCAATATAGATATCTTTGAAACAAGAGTGTTAAAAGAAAAATTTGCTTCAGCGCACAAACGTTTCCTAAGCCTAACCGAAGTATTTGAAATAAAAAATACCGTTGGTGAAGTAATGAAATTAAGTCAACTAGAAGTATCGGAAGTAGTAATGGCTAGACTATCAGAAATATTAGAATTAGCCAAAAAACAAATTCTACTTCTAACAAAACAAAAAATTAATTATGTTATTCTAACCGGTGGACTTACAGAAATTAAACATTTTAAGAATTTATGCTTTGAAATTTTTGGAAAAGATGTTATAATATATTCTGTAGATACCTTAGGTGTTCGTGATAATAAATATACTACCGCTTTAGGTATGGTAAAATACTTTAACGATAAAATGCTAGTAAGAGGCAAAAACTATACTATGATTGATAGTGTTGATGAAAGCCTACTTATTACACCAAAAAATAACAATAAAAAAAATGATAAAATTATTACTAAAATATTTGGCAGTTTTTTAAGTAATAGTAAGGAGGATTAATATATGTTTGGACTTGAAATGGATCAATTAGCTAAAATCAAAGTAATAGGAATTGGTGGTGGCGGATGTAATGCTGTCAACAGAATGATAGAATCAGGTCTTAAAGGTGTTGAATTTATAGTTGCCAATACTGACTTACAAGTACTAAATAATTCACTAGCGCCAGTAAAATTACAAATTGGACAAGAATTGACCGATGGATTAGGAGCTGGTGCCAATCCAGAAATAGGTAGAGAAGCAGCTTTAGAAAGCAAAAAAGAAATAGAAGAAGCTCTAAAAGGTGCCGATATGGTTTTCGTTACCTGTGGAATGGGTGGCGGAACAGGTACTGGGGCAGCTCCAATAGTAGCAGAAATATCACAAGATTTGGGAGCTTTAACCGTTGGTATTGTTACCAAACCATTTAGTTTTGAAGGAAAGAAGAGAATGGAACAAGCCGTGATGGGCTTAGACGAACTAAAAAAACACGTTGATACCCTAATAGTTATTCCCAACGATAGATTAAGAGAATTGATTGATAAAACAACGCCTATGCTAGAAGCATTTAGAGAAGTAGATAATGTTCTACATAGAGGGGTTCAATCAATATCTGACTTAATTGCTGTAGCCGGCCTTGTCAATCTAGATTTTGCCGATGTTAAAGCCGTTATGAAAGATAGAGGTAACGCTCTTATCGGTATTGGTGTTGGAGCTGGCGAAAATAGAGCGGTAGAAGCAGCTAAACAAGCAGTATCATCACCACTTCTAGAAACATCAATTAACGGAGCAACAGATGCAATCATTAATGTAACCGGTGGTGCTAATTTAACATTATTTGAAGTAGAAGAAGCTGCAGAAGTAATTAGAAGTGCAGCAAATACAGATATTAATACAATATTTGGTGCAGTTATTAATGAAAATTTAAACGATGAAGTAATTGTAACCGTAATTGCAACTGGTTTTGAAAATAAAACAGAACCATTATATCATAGTTTTAATACTACTAAGAAAAATGAATTAGCTAATGAATCATTAAGAGAAGAAGATGATGAAGATGGAGATTCAGAATTTGATATACCACCATTCTTAAGAAATAGACAAGATTTTTAAAATCTACAAATTGTAGATTTTTTTTCTTGAAATAATTATATAAGTATGCTAAAATAATTATATATAATAGCTAGTAGCAAGAAAGGACTCAAACTATGAAGAAAAAAGCCATAATAATACTAAGTATAAGCATTTTAACTGTATTAATTATTTTTATTGGCAGTTCATATGCACTATTTTCAAAAACACAATCAGCCTTAAATAAAAATGAATACCAAACCGGTGTATTACAAATAGAATATAGTAGTGATTCAACATTAACAATAAATCCTATTCCTATGACAGATGCAAATGGAGAGGCCTTAACACCATATATATTTACAATAACAAATACTGGTACGCTAGATTATCAATATGATTTAAAACTACTAACAGATTCTACCTATGTAGCTAGTCATGGCTGTGCTAATAATCAAACCCCAGCCCAATACATTAAAGTAAAACTAAATGATGGTACAATTACCACATTATCTAGCCTAACTAACGGAACAATAATTACAGGTGAAACCATAGCAGCTGGTGCAAGTAAAACATATAATTTAAGAATGTGGTTAGATATAAGTAGTCCTAATTCAATAATCGGTTCTCATTTTCACGGCCAAATTGTAACTGAAGGGGAGGCTATTTATACAGAACATAATGAACCTAACGCACCAGTACTAGCAGAAGGTATGATCCCAATCAAATATGATGGAACAAAATGGGTAAAAGCAGAAAGTACAAACACTAACGATGATTGGTATAACTATGACAACAAAATGTGGGCAAATGCCGTAATGGTGAAGCCGGATGTTACTGAGTATTATTTGGATGATTTATCATCTAACAATTACGATGCTAAATTAATGAATGGTGCTAAAGTGGTAACAATAGATGGCGAAAAAGCGATTGAATTAGATGGTGTAGACGATTATATTGAAGTTCCAGTATTACCGTCTACGATAAATTGGACCGGTGGATATTCGGTAGAAGTTACTATGAAATGGAAAAGTGTTGGGTCATATGCTAGAATAATGGATTTTGGTAATGGAGCTGGATCCGACAATTTAGTTATTGCAAGATGGGGTACGACAGACTATCCATATTTGGGGTATTATAATGGTTCTACAAATACAATTTATCCATACGCTTCTATAAGTTTTACTCTTGATACAAAAGAAAAATATAAATTTGAACTTATATCTGGAGATAGTTATTATACCTTAAAAATGTATTTAAATGACGTGTTAAAGATAACAAGTAGCGATACTATTTCATCAACAGCATTTGTCAATGTAACAAGACAAAATAACTATATTGGTAAATCAAATTGGGATAATCCATATTTGGATGCTTATATTTATGACTTTAAAATATTAGATTCAACAGGGACACCAATAATTTCCTATGACGCTGATAATGTGAATGTTGTCAATACCACCACTAGAAGTTATTATGCTAGTGCGGAAGTAGGAACTGAGGTGAAAGAAGAAGATATCCTCGCATATTATGTATGGATACCAAGATATAAATATCAATTATTTAATGTAGATAGTACTACAATGGACCCAATTGAAATACAAATGAAATTTGAAGATAAAGATGCAACCAAAAGTAGTGGAACTACTAATGGAGACTGGTTAACCCATCCAGCATTTACCTTTGGAACCACTGAACTTGCAGGT
>ERZ779737.443-NODE-443-length-39479-cov-4.461622_pt1 | contig 39479 bp, 30 predicted proteins | sample MGYA00511889_ERZ779737 | MGnify/ENA primary metagenome ERZ779737 (study PRJEB29588, sample SAMEA2163575) | human gut metagenome | biome: human gut; feature: human-associated habitat; material: faeces | place: Denmark | collected 2008/2010 ... | reverse complement strand
AGTTTACCTTATCTAATGTACCTAATGATGCTTCGCTTGAAATCAGCTTCGTGGGCTACAAGACTCAGGTAATTCCGGTACAAGGAAAAAACACATTTAATGTAACGATGGTAGAAGACACTGAAGTACTCGATGAAGTTGTTGTGGTAGGTTACGGTGTGCAGAAAAAATCAGACGTTACTGGTGCGATGGCACGTGTCGGAGAAAAAGAATTGAAAGCGATGCCTGTTAAAAATGCACTGGAAGGTATGCAAGGTAAAACCGCCGGTGTGGATATTACTTCCAGCCAACGTCCGGGTGAAGTAGGAAGCATTAATATCCGTGGTGTACGTTCTATCACTGCCGATCAAGGCCCGTTGTATGTAGTAGATGGTATGATTATCCAAAACGGCGGTATCGAAAATATCAATCCAAGTGATATTGAATCTATCGACGTATTGAAAGATGCTTCTGCTACTGCTATTTATGGTTCACGCGGTGCCAATGGTGTAATCTTGGTTACTACAAAGAAAGGAAAAGAAGGAAAGATTTCATTGAATTATTCAGGAACCGTAACCTTTGAAACCCTGCATGATGTAACAGAAATGATGTCTGCTTCAGAATGGTTGGATTACGCTCGTCTTGCCAAATATAACATGGGCTCTTATGCATCTGCAACTCCTGATTACGAAGCAGATAAAGCTGCGTTTGGCAGTGTAGCAGCTTCTTGGGCAAATATTGAAAAAGCATGGGAAGGAGGAACTTATGATCCTTCAAAAGTAGGTTCCTATGATTGGGCTTCCAATGGCAAACAAACGGGTATCACTCATGAACATACATTAAGCGCTTCTGGCGGTACTGACAAATTCCAGGGTTATGCTTCATTCGGATATTTAAATCAGAAAGGTACACAGCCTGGACAGGCCTATGAACGCTATACATTAAAAACTTCTTTCGACGCTTCTCCTCTGAGTTTCTTTAAGATGGGTTCTTCAATCAACGCATCTTATTCAGATCAGGATTATGGTTACAGCTTCACAAAATCTGTTACAGGTTCTGGAGACCTTTATGGAGCATTGAGAAGCATGCTGCCATGGACTGTACCTTATGATGAAAACGGAGAATATATTCGTAACCCGAATGGTGATGTAAACATCATCAACCCTATTCGTGAACTGGATTACAATACCAACCAGCGCCGTACATTCCGAGCTAATGCCAGCATGTATGCACAAGTAGACTTCGGAAAAATCTGGGAACCACTGGAAGGACTTTCTTATAGAATTCAGTTTGGTCCTGAATTCCAGTATTATACTCTGGGAATAGCCAATGCTGCAGAAGGTATCAACGGAGATGGGAACAATGGGGCTCAATACAAAAATGAACAGAAACGTTCATGGACACTGGATAACTTGATTTATTACAACAAGACATTTGCTGAAAAACATAATTTAGGATTGACTTTGATGCAATCAGCTTCTGCTTATCACTATGAAATGGGTGATATGCGTGCCACTAATGTTGCTTCATCAGAAGAATTATGGTACAATATGACTACAGCAGGTACATTGAGTTCATTCGGCACTGGACTGACAGAAACCCAGATGACTTCTTACATGATTCGTGCAAACTACGGATTCATGGATAAATACTTATTGACCGCATCTATGCGTTGGGATGGTGCTTCACAGTTAGCTCCAGGACATAAATGGGCAAGCTTCCCTTCTATGGCATTGGCATGGCGTCTGGATCAGGAAAACTTCCTGAAAGATGTTAACTGGTTAAGCCAATTGAAATTGCGTCTTGGATTTGGTATCACAGGTAATGCCGCTATTGCAGCTTATGCTACTAAAGGAGCTATTACCGGATTGTACTACAACTGGGGACAAACAGACTCTTCATTAGGATATGTTCCTTCAGATCCGTCTGCAAAAGATCCGGCTAAGATGGCTAATCAGGATTTAGGATGGGAAAAAACAACTCAGTACAACGTAGGTATCGATTATGGCTTCTTTAATAACCGCTTAAGTGGTAGCATTGATGCCTATAAAACTAAGACCAATGACTTGTTGCTCGGTATGACCATTCCTTCATTAACAGGTTATACTTCTACATATGCCAACGTAGGAAAAACATCCGGTTGGGGTATTGACTTACAAATAAATGCTATCCCAGTTCAAACAAAAGATTTCTCTTGGAATACTACATTGACATGGTCTATGGACCGTAACAAGATTGAACAGTTATCTAATGGAAGAACTGAAGATGTAAACAACAGATGGTTTGTAGGTGAAGAAATCGGTGTATACTATGATTATGTATATGATGGAATCTGGAAAACATCTGAAGCTGAAGAAGCTGCAAAATATGGTCGTAAACCCGGACAGATTAAAGTGAAAGATTTAAATCAGGATGGTTCTATTGATGCCACAAACGACCGTCAGATTGTCGGTAAAGTACGTCCTGACTGGACTGCCGGATGGAATAATACATTCAGCTATAAGAATTTTGAACTTTCATTCTTTATCCTTTCACGTTGGGGCTTTACCGTTCCACAAGGAGCTGCCACTCTTGACGGCCGTTACATGATGCGTAAATTGGATTATTGGGTAGCTGGCACCAACGAAAATGCACAATATTACTCTCCGGGGTCAAATGGAGAAGCTGCAGATACATACAGCTCTTCTATGAACTATCAGGATGGTTCATACATCAAAGTACGTAATATTTCTTTGGGATATAACTTTACTTCTAAACAACTGAAAAATGTAGGATTGAACAATCTTAAAGTATACGTACAGGCCATGAACCCATTCACTATTTATAAAGCTTGTGACTGGTTGGATACTGATTTACTTAACTATGATAATAACACTACTACATTTGGTTCTGCCACAACTCTGAAGAGCTTTGTTATCGGTGTTAATATTGGATTCTAATCATAAAATTAAGGAACTATGAAACTAAATAAAATATTATATACTGCATTAATGATCAGTTCTATGGGAAGCAGTCTCTCTTCATGTAAAGATTCTTTCCTGGATGAAGAACTAATTACCCAATATAGTACCGACCGGTTTGAAACCCAAGAAGGTCTCGATGAACTGGTTACCGGTGCATATCAGAAATTGAAATTTAAATATAACTACATTTGGGCAATTGAATGCTACAACATGGGAGTAGATGAATTTACCGATGCAAACAATACTATGCCTGCATGGAATCACTACAGCCAAGACTTGAACTCTGCAGAAACAGGAGCTAACCAACCAGTCTGGGACAATTTCTACGGCTTGATAGAACCGGCAAATATCATCATTGCCAATATGCCTCAATATTACGATAAAAATAGTGCTACCTATAAAACCCGTTTGGGAGAAGGCTATTTTTTAAGAGCGTTTGCCTATTTTGAACTAGTTAAACAATTTGGCGGTGTGCCCCTTAAGTTAACTCCTTCAACTAGTGTAGAGACTTACTTCACACGTGCATCTGAAGAAGATGTTTACAAACAGATTATCAGCGACTTCCAAGAAGCTTATAACTTGTTGCCAGAAAGCCCAGAGCAGACAGGCCGTATTACAAAATATGCCGCTGCCCATTTTTTAGCTAAAGCACATCTGTTCCGTGCTTCTGAGTTATACAGTGGATGGAACTCAAGCTATGTTGCTGAAGATTTGGACGCAGTAATTCAGTATGGTTCGGAAGTGGTAAACAAACACCCGATATGCACTAACTACGTAGAACTTTGGGACTACCAGGAACCCAATGGAGCAAATGAAAAAGTTAGTGAAGTGGTATTGGCAGCACAGTTCTCAAACGATGAATCTACATGGGGACGCTACGGTAATCAGATGCATCTGTATTACCCATCTGTATACCAGGATATACAGGGAACTAAACGTGACATCTCTGGCGGCCGTGAATTCTCTTATGTAAGTGCAACTGAATACACCATGCAGGTATTCGACCGGGTTAATGACTCCAGATTCTGGAAATCATTTATTACTTGCTATGGAGCAAACGACACAGCCGGAGCACCGACATGGACTGAAGAAGATATAAATAACGGTGCACCCGCAGGTGTTAATGTGGGAGATAAGCGTTTTATAGCTGGAGAAATAGGTATCAAATACATCGTTAACGAACCGGGAGACGACCGTTTTGAAAACTACTCAACAGGGGCAGCTGATATCAAAGTAAAGAAAAATGGAGAGATTTGTGCACCGCACACATTTGTACGCTACTTCAAAGGTGAAAATCAGCTGAACTGGAACCTCTCTACACACACAGGAAACTATTATAACATTATTCCTCACAAACGCTCTGTTGCATTGTCTAAATTCCGTGACGGTTCGCGTAACTCTATTGCTTCTCAGTTTGGAACTCGTGATGCCATTATCGCACGTTCAGCTGATGATGTACTAATGGTAGCAGAAGCTTATATCCGTAAAGGAGAAAGCCATTATGCAGATGCTATCACCTGGATTAACAAATTGCGTGACCGCGCTGCCTATAAAGAAGGTGAAGACAGAAGTGTAAACGTGGATGGTGGTCAATCTTACAAAAATAACACATACTGTGCTGGAAAAGGAGGAGGTTACTCTGCTGACGGAGCCATCTATTCTGAACAGAACACTTATTATGAATCTAATAACCTGGAAGGACAGGAAAGTGTTTACAATGCACAGTCATCTCTTTCAGGCATGCACCTGAACAGCGTAAACGATGTATATAATTCTCAAACAGATGCACCTATCTATCAGGCTCTGAATTGCACTAGCAATGCAGAAAAAATGATGTGCTTCTTGTTGAACGAACGTACACGTGAACTTTGTGGCGAAGGATATAGATGGGAAGACCTGGCACGCACAAAAACTCTTGATGCACGTTGGCATGCATTTAACGATGGTGTAAGCCGTGGTATCGGTGAGTTTAACCCAGACAAACATTACTATCGCCCAATTCCACAATCATTCCTTGATGGTATCACAAATGAGAGTGGAACAGCTTTAACCAATGAGGAAAAACAAGCAATGCAGAATCCTGGTTATTAACCAAAGCCTTATTTTTCCATACAATTTTAAGAGACGCTTTTCAAAAGAGAGAAGCGCCTCTTTTTTTGTACAAATTTACAGCAACATGTACAATCTTCCATCCCTGAAAAGAGCAGCTTTCCCGTACTTTGTAAAATAAATATTTTTCCAATAAGACTATGAAGAAACTGTGGTTAATAGGACTCTTGATATGTAGTCCTTTTACAATGAATGCACAATCCGGAACAACATCCGGACTGGACAAAAGCCATTTCAGCAAATACTGGAAGGTAGAATCCGAATCTCCTGACTATAAAGTTTCCTTTTCAGGAGATACCTGTGAAATTTTATCTCCTAAAGGACTGACTTTATGGAGAAAAGAAAAAATGTCGGGCAACGTAACCATTGAATACGATGCCTGTGTGGCAGTAGAAGGGAAACCAGGTGACAGACTAAGCGACTTAAACTGCTTCTGGATGGCTTCCGACCCGAAAGCTTCTGACATCTGGAAACGCATGAACTGGCGAAACGGAGTTTTCGTAAACTGCTATAGCCTTCAGCTGTACTATCTGGGATATGGAGGTAACTACAATTCTACTACTCGTTTCCGTCGTTATGACGGCAATGAAGCCGGGGTTACAGATGAAAAGGTGCGTCCTGCCATTTTGAAAGAATACAAAGACCAAAATAATCTGTTGACAGCAAATAAATGGTATCACATTAAGATTCAAAATACAGACAACAGAATACGCTATTACATCGACGGGAAATTACTTGTCGACTTTTATGATCCGTCACCGTTGACTTCCGGCTGGTTCGGTTTCCGTACCACATTATCTAGGACACGTATCACTAATTTCAAATACTCCATTGAAAAAGAAAAAGCTACCGAAGCTCCTTTACACTGGATTGGAAAGGTTCCAGAACAAGCACGCCCCATCAGTTTTGGAGTTCCGTTCAAACAAGGTAAAGTAAAATCAGGTACCCCCTTGTGTGTACAAACTGAAAACGGAGAATTAGTGGAAGCCGACACATGGACCACAGCATACTGGCCCGATGGCTCTATAAAATGGGCCGGTATGGCTGCTGTTATTCCGGGTAATACCCGTTCGGTAAAAGTAATACCTTCTTCTAAAAAGAAAAAAACAACCAATACAGAAGAAATTCATGTCACAGAATCCGATAACCAACTGACTATAGCCACTGGAAAAATTACTGCTTTTATCCCTAAATCTGGAACTTGTATTCTCGACAGTCTTCTGTATGGGAATGTGAAAGTAGGTGGAAAGGCGGATTTAATTGCCAGCACACAGGATTCTCCATCACGAGAAGACGCCACTGAGATTCATTATCAGTCCTTCACAAGCCTCATCAAAAAAGCCGTAATTGAACAGCAAGGGAAAATACGTACTACCATCAAACTGGAAGGTGTACAGCAAGGAAAAGACGGACGTGAATGGCTTCCATTCACTCTGCGAATATATTTTTACGCAGGAAACGAACAAATCAAGATGGTACACTCTTTCATCTACGACGGAGATCAAAACAAAGATTTTATCCGCTCATTAGGAGTACGATTCCAGGTTCCGATGAGAGAGGATTTATATAACCGTCATGTAGCCTTCGCCTGTGCCGACGGAGGTGTATGGAGCGAACCGGTTAAACCGTTGGTGGGAAGAAGAATTCTGACACTCGACAAAGACCAAAGCTGGCAAAAGCAACAGATGGAAGGCAAACGCATCCCTGAATACCAGCGTTTTGATGCAAAAAACAGAAGTTTGATTGACAATTGGGCAGCATGGGATAATTTCCGTCTCTCTCAACTTACAGACAATTCTTTCAGTATCCGCAAACGGGCTACAGAAGACAGTCCCTGGATTGGTACTTTTACCGGCACACAAGCCGGAGGATATGCTTTTGCCGGTGATGTCAGTGGAGGAATAGGAGTTGCCTTGCAGGATTTCTGGCAGGCCTATCCTTCTACCCTGGAAGTACAACATGCACGCAGTCAGGAGGCTTCACTGATTGTCTGGCTATGGAGTCCGGAGTCAGAAGCTATGGATTTAAGACATTATGACAAGGTGGCACATGACCTGATAGCCAGCTACGAAGACGTACAGGAAGGAATGAGTACCCCCTATGGTATTGCTCGCACACACACTCTGACAGTTGTTCCACAAGCTGCTTATCCGGGTAAAGCCGGCATTGCAGAAACAGCACAGATCCTATCAGAAGCAGCTCCGCTAATGTGTACTCCGGAATATCTCCATGCCTGCCGGGCTTTTGGTATCTGGTCATTACCTGATCGAAGTAATCCGCAGCGTAGCAAGGTAGAAGACCGTCTGAATGCTTATATCGATTTATATCAAAACGCCATTGCCCAACATAAATGGTATGGTTTTTGGAACTATGGTGACTTAATGCATGCTTACGATCCGATACGCCACTCTTGGAGATACGATGTAGGCGGATTTGCGTGGGATAACACCGAACTGGCATCCAACATGTGGCTATGGTATAATTTCCTGCGTACAGGACGGCAGGACATCTGGAAAATGGCAGAAGCCATCACACGTCATACGGCAGAAGTGGATGTATATCACATCGGTCCCAATGCAGGTTTAGGAAGCCGTCACAATGTTAGCCACTGGGGATGCGGTGCAAAAGAAGCTCGTATCAGTCAGGCCGCCTGGAATCGTTTCTATTATTACCTGACTACAGACGAAAGAGCTGGCGACTTAATGAAAGAAGTAACTGATGCAGACCAGAAGCTGTATACACTCGACCCGATGCGTTTGGCTGAGCCAAAGAGCCAGTTCCCATGCAGCGCACCTGCCCGATTACGCATCGGCCCCGACTGGCTGGCCTACGCAGGCAACTGGATGACTGAATGGGAACGTACGCAGAATACGAAGTACCGCGATAAGATTATCACAGGAATGAAGAGTATTGCAGCCCTGAAAAATGGATTGTTCACTGGAAATATGGCCTTAGGATATGACCCGGCAACCGGAGTGATCAGTTATGAGGGCGATCCCAATAGACAGAATACCAATCACCTGATGACGATCATGGGAGGCTTTGAAATAATGAATGAAATGCAGGAAATGATTCAGGTCCCGGAATTCAACAAAGTATGGCTGGAACATGCACGCGATTACAAACAGAAATCACTCGAAATAACACGTAACCGTTTCCGGGTTTGCAGACTGATGGCATACGCAGCGTCTCATCTATATGACCCGAAAACAGCCGCAGAGGCCTGGAAAGATTTATGGAGCAAACTGGAACATACTCCGGCACCGAAATTCAAGATAGAAAAAGTGCTTCCCCCGGAAGTCCCGGCAGCTATGGATGAATGTAAGACAATCAGCACCAATGATGCTGCTTTGTGGAGTCTGGATGCGATTTATATGCAGGAGGTAATTCCGCAGTAACACCACATTAATAGATAATAAAAACGGCTTTAAATGACAGGAGAACATCATTTAAAGCCGTTTTTTACATCCTATATTTTCTCTCTTCTAAAACTTGAAGACCAATACACCGGCTGTAGCAATATTAGGAGTACCAATCAACACTTTTGCTCCTTGAGGAAGTGCAAACTGATAAGGCTGGTCACTATAGTTTAGCACTATACCTAATCCGTTACGATATTCCATTGTTACGCCATAAGGTAGATTCATTACTTCGATTTGCAGACGACTATACAACTTATCCAAAACCTGACGCTCCAAAACCCCGTCTGAGCTGTCTACTCCGATATAAGTCACAGAACCCTTTCCTAATTTACGGAAAGTAACCGCAGGTTTTCCTTCATAAAATTCATTCGTATAAGTAGCCCAAACCTCATTGGAAGTACCGGGTTGCAAAATCTCTCCCCAAGTATTCCAGGTATAGACTTTTCCATCCATCTTTACTTGTCCTGGATCTTGAGACAACAACAAATCATAAAACTCAATATGATTTCCAGTTAACTCATCAATCATTGAACCAAAAGGAGCCTCTGGCAAACGTCCAAAACGGTCTTTCTGTGCGGTACGGCAAGTCAGCACCAAGTTTCCTCCTTCTTCCACATATTTTTTCCACCTTGCTACCAGTTCTTTATCGGCCAACTGATATGCCGGAACTATCATCACCGGATATTGTGAGAAATCTTTCTCTTCAGAAATAAAATCTACAGGAACTGCATACGACTTAAGTGTACGATAATATTTATCTACATGAGCAAAGGTATTCCATGTTGCATTCTGTTTCTGACGGTCAATACTCCAATAGTTTTCCGGATTCCACAAAATAGCTGTCTTCCGTTTCAGATAGGTTTCCGGTTTATCTTCCTTCGGGCGATAATCTTTTCTCAATGAACGGATTTCTTTCATGAACTGTTCATACTCTCGTCCACCAGGTGTCACTGTCACACCATCTGTACCCACAATACCATAATGATACTGCTCAGTTCCATACAAAGGCTGACGATAGCGATACGTACAGATAAAATCAGAACCTCCGGCAAATACGCTCCATAACCACAAACGGACAGCACCCGGCAAGGGTTGAGGATTGATACTTCCCCAGTTTACCTGTCCTGGCTGCAACTCCATTACCCCGTAAGTACCATTTACCGGACGGAAAAAGTCATTTGCCATGGCAATACGTAAGGGATTTCCTACACGATACCCTCTACGACCGATACCTTCATTGTCACCATATACCATATAACGGGTATAGCTGACAAAATCCAGGTCCTTGCTACCTCCAATATGTCCTTTGTCATAATCTGGAATATAATTGGTAGTCACCCACTGATTCTTGGCATATTTCTTGATTAATCTGCATTGTTCATTCAAAAAATCATTAGTCTGCTTGGCTGCAAACCGACGATAATCCAGAATCTGATGATGATTCATAAACATCTGGGCAGTTTTAGGTAAGGTGATTTCCTCAAACCGAGAATAGACTTCACTCCAGAAAGCTGTTCCCCAGGCTGCGTTTAGTTCCTGAATATTGTGATGGTATTTTTCTTTCAGGAATTCTCGGAAAGCTTCTTCTGCTGCCTGATTATAGTCAAATTGTACAGCAGGCTCATTATCCAGCTGCCAACCAATGATACGCGAGTCATTTCCATAATGGCGGGCCAGTTCTTCAATCATACGATAGGCCAATTTCCGGTAAACAGGAGACGCAAAAGAAGCATGCTGACGTGCCCCGTGATCTTGCACAGTACCGTCTTCGGACTTCAGCAAAATCTCCGGATATTTACGGCTTAACCACACAGGAGGAGTAGCGGTAGAAGTACACATCACGACCTTCAAATCATATTTGGCCGCCAAAGCAACTGCCCGGTCCAGCCAAGAAAAATCATACACTCCTTCCTGAGGCTCCAGCTGTGCCCAGGCAAACTCCGCAAAATGGGTAAATTCAAATCCTAGTTCATGCATTTGTTTTAAGTCGCGTTCCCATTGACTTTCATCCCAGTGCTCCGGATAATAATAAGCTCCCGTCAATGTCAAGTCTTTGTCATTAAACCAAGTATGCTGGGCAAAAATTCCCCCACAGAACAGACAGCCGCATACCATTGCAAGCAAACGTTTTTTCATTGTATTCAAGTATTAGTTTTGAAATATATTACCCTTGCAAAGGTAGAAGGAAATCGCAATCAACTTGTATGATAGTTCATTTTTTTCAGGAAAGTGTATGATAATCGAGGAACATGTATAATAATCCATGCTCCTTTCAATTCAAGATGCGTAACTTTGCTGAAACAAGGACAACATTTTATCAAGAACTATGAATTCACTGAAATCATTTGTGACTGGATTTTTTTTATGGGGCATTTTAGGAGGTATTTCTGCACAAGACAAAGTACTTTCTTTCTCTATGCCCGATGGAGCAGGCACACTCCGATTAGGCGTTATTGAAAATAATTCAAGCCGATGGCTGGATGAAAAACAAACACAACTGCATATCGATTGCCAGCCACTCAGTAATACAAAAGGATTCATTCTGGAAATCGAAAATAAGAGAGAAGATATTACATTGGGATGGGCTTTCGGGGGATGCGATGCAATCGCTCCCGAACCAGGTATTCAACCTCAATATTGCAAAGACAATGTTTTCAATGTAGAAGGTACACAGGTTACAATCTACCACGGAAAAGTCATGCAACTAAAAGTGACCAATCTCATAGTTCCTTCAGCTTCTTCCATTCGTTTATCCGACGGACATAAGCAAGATACTCCGTTGACACTTTTTACCTCTGGAAAGAAAACGGATGCACCCGTACTGGCAGCAACCTGCCTTATTCGAAAAGGAGAGAAGGTGTACTTCTGCGCATACAAGCAAAATGCAAAGGCCGACTATGCTGACTATATGTTACCTGAATTGTTTTACCAAGAAAAACAGCAACCATGAATAAGACAATCATCATCTGCCTGTGGATTTTGTTCCTCTGTACAAACATGCTGCAAGCAAAAATCTATAACGTAAAAGATTTTGGAGCCGTTGGCGACGGACAGCACATTGATTCTGAGGCTATCAACCAGGCTATCGTGCAAGCTGCCCGCGAAGGAGGTGGAACAATATATATTCCCGCTGGAGAGTATGCCTGTTATTCTATCCGGCTTGCCAACCATATTCATCTGTATCTGGAACAAGGCGCTACAATTGTAGCTGCTTTCCCTACAGCCGAAAAGGGATATGACAAGGCAGAGCCTAATCCTCATAACAGCTTCCAGGATTTCGGACACAGCCACTGGAAAAATTCCCTTATCTGGGGAATTAACCTGCAAGATATTACAATCAGTGGTCCTGGAAAAATTGACGGAAAAGGATTGACACGCGAAGAAAGCCGACGCGACGGAGTAGGCAATAAAGCCATCAGTCTGAAAGAATGCAAGAATGTTACACTGAAAGATTTGTCCATGTTCCGCTGCGGCCATTTTGCTCTACTGGCTACTGGAGTAGACAACTTGACCCTCGACAATCTGAAAGTAGATACCAACCGTGACGGATTTGACATCGACTGTTGCAAAAATGTACGTATCAGCCGATGCAGTGTCAATACTCCATGGGATGATGCTATTGTACTAAAATCATCTTATGCATTAGGATACTTTAAGGATACAGAAAACGTAACAATCTCTGATTGTTTTGTCAGCGGATACGATCGTGGAACCATGCTCAGCGGTACTTGGGAACTGGATGAGCCTCAGGCGCCGGACCATGGCTACCGTACAGGACGTATCAAACTGGGTACAGAATCTAGCGGAGGATTCAAGAACATTACAGTAACCAACTGCATTTTCGAACATTGCAGGGGACTGGCTTTGGAAACAGTAGACGGAGGGCATCTGGAAGACATTGAAATCAGCCATATCACCATGCGACACATTGTCAATGCTGGTATCTTTCTCCGTCTGGGAGCCCGTATGCGAAGCCCCGAAGGAACTCCAGCCGGAAGCATGAAGCGTATCCGTATCAGTCACATCAATGCATACGATGTAGATTCTCGTTATTCCTCCATTATCAGCGGTATCCCTAATGGAATTATAGAAGATGTTACCTTCGACCATATTCACTTGTACTATAAAGGAGGATATACAAAAGAGGATGGAAAAAGAGAACTTCCTGAACAAGAAAAGGTATATCCTGAACCGTGGATGTTCGGTACTATCCCGGCAAAAGGCTTCTACATTTCACATGCAAAGAATATCTCGTTTCATCACATCAATTTCTATTATGAGAAACCGGATGGACGTCCTTTATTCGTAACCAAAGATGTAGAAAACATTCGCCTTACAGATATTCGGGAAAATGGAGAAAATGTTTCAGTCACAATAAATCAATAATCAAATATCACATAAAATGAAGACACAAAGGAAGTGGCTCATGGCATTGGCTGCCTGCAGCCTGGGAGTATTCAGCTCCGCACAAACAAATTATGATTTTAGTAAACTACAGCGAGAAAAACTCGGAAGAGGAGTTGTCGCCGTCAGAGAGAACACACAAAAAGTAGCTGTTTCATGGAGATATCTTTCTTCCGACCCGATGGAAACCGCATTCAATGTTTACCGGAACGGGAAAAAGATTGCACAAGTTCCAGCTGGAACAGGAACTTTTTATACAGACAATTATTCAGGAAACCAGAAGGCGGTCTATACAGTAAAACCTGTAGTCAATGGAAAAGAAACTTCAAATGAAGGGAGCTATACCCTTCCGGGAAATACTCCTTCAGGATACATTGACATTCCACTGGACAGACCTGCAGACGGTGTCACACCTGCTGGAGAAAAATACAGCTACAGCCCCAACGACGCTTCCATCGGCGATGTGGATGGAGATGGAAATTATGAAATTATCCTGAAATGGGACCCATCTAACGCACACGACAATGCACACGATGGCTACACAGGAAACGTATACTTCGACTGCTACCGCCTGACCGGAGAAAAACTATGGCGCATTGATATGGGAAAGAACATACGTGCTGGCGCTCACTACACTCAGTTCATGGTATATGACCTGGATGGAGACGGAAAAGCTGAAATTGTAATGAAAACTTCCGACGGTACCATAGATGGAAAAGGAAAAGTAATTGGAGATGCCACAGCCGATTATCGCGAACCGGGAGATCCGAACCAGCCCAAAGGAGGAGATTTCTCTCCGAATGATCCACGAAGCAAAGGAAAGCCTACCGATCCTCTTCGTAACCAGGGACGCATACTGACTGGAAATGAATACCTGACTGTTTTCAACGGACTGACAGGCGAGGCCATGCAAACCATTGACTATATTCCATTACGTGGCGATTTGAAAGGCTGGGGAGACGAGCGTGCCAACCGTAGTGACCGTTTTCTGGCATGCGTTGCTTACTTAGACGGAGTTCATCCTAGCGTAGTAATGTGTCGTGGATATTATACACGTACCGTGCTGGCTGCATTCGACTGGAACGGAAAAGAACTGAAAAATCGCTGGGTATTCGATAGCAACAACCCAGGATGTGAGAAATATGCCGGACAAGGTAACCATAACCTCCGTGTAGGAGATATTGATCAAGACGGATTCGATGAAATCGTATATGGCTCCTGTACATTCGACCACGACGGGAAAGGACTTTATTCCACAGGAATGGGACACGGAGACGCCATGCACCTCACACAATTTGATCCGGCTTCAGCCAGTCTGCAAGTATGGGCCTGCCATGAAAACCGAAAAGACGGTTCTTCATTCCGCGATGCAAAAACCGGAAAAGTATTACTTCAATATCCCGACAAGACCGATGTAGGACGTTGTATGGCTGCCGAAATTGACCCGACAAGTCCCGGTGTAGAAATGTGGTCACTAGCCTCTGGAGGTATTCGTAACATCAAAGGAGAAGTAGTGGCAGAAAAAGTTCCCGGACTGTCTTACAACATGGCAGTATGGTGGGATGACGACCTGCTTCGTGAACTGCTTGACAAAGGAAAAGTAAGCAAATACGACTGGAAAAACAAACGCTGCGACACTATCTTCACATTAGAAGGATGCGCATTTAACAACGGCACGAAATCTAACCCTTCACTTCAGGGCGATCTTATCGGTGATTGGAGAGAAGAAGTGCTGGTTCGTACGGACGACAATAAGTCTCTCCGCTTGTACGTAACTACAATTCCTACCGAATACCGCTTCCATACTTTCCTGGAAGACCCTGTATATAGAATCAGCATTGCTACACAGAACGTGGCTTACAACCAGCCTACCCAGCCTGGTTTCTATATCGGACCTGAACTGAAAGGTACTTTCAGAGGATATACATTCAAATAACCCATTACGCTTACATTTAAAACTAGTTATATGAATAAACTCGTCTTAAACTTTGCACTGCTGGCAGCTCTTTCTGCCGGTCTTAGTGCCCATGCACAAAAGAAAAAGGAAGTCATCAATGACTCCAATACTCCGCTTCATCTTTTGCAGCCTGACTATCAGGTAGGATATGGTATTGTATCAGCAGAAGACATAAAGAAAGACATGGACCGTGTCTTGAGATACCTGGAAAGCAACACACCGACCAAAGTGGTTGACAAACGCAACGGAAAAGTCATTACCGACTATGCGAACATGGATACCAATGCACAATTGGAAAGAGGAACCTTCCGTCTGGCCAGTTACGAATGGGGGGTTACTTATTCAGCCATGCTGGCTGCTGCAGAAGCTACAGGTGACGAAGCCTACAAAAAATATGTATACGACCGCTTCAAATTCTTATCGGAAGTAGCTCCTTACTTTAAGAAAGTATATGAAAAGTACGGTACAACCGATGCACAGATGCTTCAGATTCTGACTCCTCACGCCTTGGATGATGCAGGAGCCGTATGTGCGGCAATGATGAAAGCACAGATGAAAGACAAAAGCCTGAAATTGCAGGACATGATTGACAATTACTTCCATTTCATCATGTACAAAGAGCATCGTCTGGCCGACGGCACATTTGCCCGTAACCGTCCTTACCACAACACATTGTGGCTGGACGACATGTTCATGGGCATCCCCTCTGTTGCTCTGATGGGACGCTATGCATCCGACCACAATGACAAATATTATCAGGAAGCCGTACGCCAGGTACTGCAGTTTGCAGAGCGCATGTTTGTTCCGGAAAAAGGCTTATTCCGTCACGGATGGGTAGAAGGTATGAAAGATCATCCGGCTTTCCATTGGGGACGTGCCAACGGATGGGCTATTCTTACCATGTGTGAAGTGCTGGATGTACTTCCGGCCGACTATCCCGGACGCGATAAGATTATCAACCTGTTGCAGGCACACGTTCGCGGACTAGCAGCCTGTCAAAGCAAAGACGGTTTCTGGCACCAGTTGCTCGACCGCAATGATTCTTACCTGGAATCTTCTGCCACTGCCCTCTACGTATACTGTATGGCACATGCCATCAACAAAGGATGGATTGACGCCATGGCATACGGTCCGGTAGTGCAACTGGGATGGCATGCCGTATCTTCTGCTATCAATGCCCAAGGACAGGTAGAAATGACCTGTGTAGGAACCGGTATGGGATATGATCCGGCATTCTATTACTACCGCCCGGTAAATGTATATGCAGCCCATGGATATGGTCCTGTCATCTGGGCCGGAGCCGAAATGCTCAATTTACTGAAGCACCAGCATCCGCGTATGAACGACAGCGCCGTACATTTCTATCCTACAGAACAGCAGACGAAAGAACCTATCTTCTTCTATTCTGAGCCGGGAAATCCACGTGAATTTGTGGCAGGAGTAAGCCGTATCAACGAAAAGAGTCCTGTCGCTTTCCTGATTGGAGACTCTACCGTGAAATGTGGAGCAGGTAACGGAGAAGATAACAAATGGGGATGGGGAAGCTACCTACAAAACTATTTTGACACTACTCGCATCAGCATTGAAAACTGTGCATTAGGAGGAAGAAGCAGCCGTACTTATTTCACGGAAGGTCTTTGGAACCGTGTACTTCCTGCCATCAAACCGGGTGATTATGTATTGATTGATTTCGGACACAACGACGGAGGCCCGATGAATACCGGACGTGCACGCGCTTCTCTGCCTGGTACTGGAGATGACTCTAAAAAAGTAGTCATGGAAAAAGACGGAAGCACAGAAGAAGTATACAGCTTCGGCCACTACATCCGCATGTATATCCGCCAGGCAAAAGCTAAAGGCGCCAAAGTCATCGTAATGTCACACACTCCGGGTAATCGCTGGACTGACAACCGCATGAACCGTTGTGACAAGACTTACGGCAAATGGTCAAGAGAAGTGGCAGAACAGGAAGGTGTAAGCTTTATCGACTTGAACGACCTGACTGCCAAGAAATTTGAGGCCATGGGAAAAGAAAAGACTGCCGCTTACTATGCCGACTCTGTACACAATACGCAGGAAGGTGCTGTATTGAATGCAGAATCAGTGGTAGAAGGTATCCGTTCACTCCAGAACTGCGACCTGAAAGACTATCTGAAATAAGCATTTACAGATAAAATCAATGCCCCGCGCTGAATTGGTAGTGCGGGGCATTTTTATAAGATACTATTTTTACTTCTTTACTTCTGGAATTCAGCCCAGTCTGTCAGACGCATGTCACCTTTATTGATAAACACCTGATGCATACCCAATGCAGCAGATAAGCTGTGACAAGTCTGTCCTTTCGTAGAAATCTTCAGATAATCCCAAAGCAGTTGCTTGTAATCAGGATGTGCACAGTTTTCAATAACCGCTTCCGCACGTTCCATCGGGCTCTTTCCACGCAAGTCGGCTATACCCTGTTCAGTGATAATAACATTGACTGAATGCTCGCTGTGGTCCAGATGAGATACCATCGGTACGATAGAGCTGATGCAACCTCCTTTGGCAGTCGATGGACAAGAGAAAATAGAAATATAGGCACTGCGGGTAAAGTCGCCAGAACCTCCGATACCGTTCATCATCTTGGTTCCGCAAATATGAGTGGAATTGACATTACCATAAATATCTGCTTCAATGGCGGTATTCATGGAAATCACTCCAATACGGCGAACTACTTCCGGACAGTTGGAAATTTCAGAAGGACGCAGCACCAGTTTATGACGGAAAAAGTCCATATTGTCATAAATATCTTGCAGACAGTCATTAGTCACACTTAAAGAACAGGTACTACCAAACTTGATTCTGCCTTCTTTCACCAGTTTTATTACCGAATTCTGAATTACTTCAGTATACATTTCAAAAGGAGGAATGCTAGGGTCCTTGCCCAATGCACTCAGCACGGCATTGGCAATATTTCCTACTCCCGACTGCAAGGGAAGGAAGGTAGAAGGAATAATTCCCCTGCGCATGTCCGAAGCCAAGAATTCAGCCACATTCTGACCGATTTTATCTGTCACGGGGTCGGATTCATGGAAGCCACGCGCCTCATCCGGCATATTGGTTTCTACCACGCCAGCAATCTTGGAAGGGTCTACCTGAATGTAAGGAAGGCCAATGCGGTCGCTCGGACGAACGATAGGAATCGGACGACGATAAGGAGGACGTTCCATTTCATACAAATCGTGCATGCCTATCAGGCTTTTACTGTGTGCAGCATTCAATTCCACAATGACTTTATCAGCCAGTCGTGCAATGGTCGGCGTAATACCCACTCCTGCAGTCAGATAAATACGTCCGTCTTCCGTAATTTCACAAGCTTCTATGATAGCCACACTTACATGTCCCAAGAAGCCGGAACGCAAACGCTGAGCTACCTGTGACAGATGAATGTCTGTATAATTGATTTCGCCGTTATTCACAGCCTTCCGGAAGTCCGCATTGGTAGTATAAGGAGCACGGAACTTAATGGCATGTGCACGTGTCAGCATCCCATCACAAGAATCTCCCGTCGAAGCTCCTGTAATCAAGCCTATCTGAAAGGATTCTCCCCTTGCGTGTTTTTCTTCTGCTATTTTCGCTAACTCTGCAGTCACAGCCTTCGGACTTCCGGCAGGGGTGAAGCCACTCAGTCCAACAATGTCTCCATCCTTAATATAGCTGGCAGCTTCGGCTGCCGTAATAAAGTTAAAGCTCATAGTATCAAGTGTTTTTTATGTTAGTATTAAAAAAGTTAGTCAATCAGTCATATTTACGGCGAAAAATCTCGGAATAGATAAAAGCCCTCCTTGCATCTGCTGCATTACGAAAAGCTATATCAGGCTTCTGCTCCTCTTTTTTCGGTACATTCAATGCTTGTTCTTTCGGAGTGGAAGGTTTGGCAGAAGTATATCTCCGTTTCTTCCTTGCTTCGGGTACAGGAGCCGGAATCACCTCTTCAAGAACCTCCTCTTCCACAGAAAAAGATGCTGCCGGAGGTGTCTGTCTTACGGTCTTTACACGCTTCGGCTTCTTCTGTTTCTGGGTCCTGGCCTGAAAAAGTCCCCAGCCAATTATACCTAAAAAAACAAGAATTTGAATTACATCCATAAATATTAAGTGTTAAGGTTTTCTTCAAAGATACGAATAAAATCTATATCTCCCACCCTTTTTATGGAAGTTAACCAAGAAACAGATATCTTTGCAAGCAAATTTTTAATATAGAAAACCTTATGACAAAAGAAGCTACAGGAGCAGACTTTAAATCTGCAACTGAAAACGAAAGCAAGAAATTGTTTATCGAGACCTACGGATGCCAGATGAATGTGGCAGACAGTGAAGTAATTGCATCTATCATGCAAATGGCCGGATATTCTCCTTGTGACACTTTAGAGGAGGCCGATGCCGTGTTCATGAACACCTGCTCTATCCGCGACAATGCGGAACAGAAAATCCTGAACCGACTGGAATTTTTCCATTCTTTGCGCAAAAAGAGGAAACACCTGATTGTGGGCGTATTGGGATGTATGGCCGAACGAGTGAAAAACGAACTGATTGAAAAACATCATGTAGACTTAGTAGCCGGTCCGGATGCCTACCTGACCTTGCCCGACCTGATTGCAGCCGTAGAAGCAGGAGAAAAAGCCATCAATGTGGAACTTTCTACTACGGAAACTTACCGTGACGTGATTCCTTCACGTATTTGCGGAAACCATATTTCAGGCTTCGTTTCCATCATGCGAGGATGCAACAATTTCTGCCATTACTGTATTGTACCTTATACACGCGGACGTGAACGTAGCCGTGACGTGGAAAGTATCCTGAACGAAGTACGCGACTTGCAACGAAAAGGCTATAAGGAAGTAACCCTGTTGGGACAGAACGTCAACTCATACCGTTTTGAAAAAGACGGCCAGACAGTGACTTTCCCCATGTTGCTCCGCATCGTAGCCGAAGTAGTGCCCGACATGCGCGTACGTTTCACCACTTCACATCCCAAAGACATGAGTGACGAAACGCTTCATGTCATTGCAGAAGTGCCCAATGTATGCAAGCACATCCACCTGCCCGTACAGAGCGGAAGTTCACGCATCCTGAAACTGATGAACCGTAAATATACCCGCGAATGGTACCTGGAAAGAGTAGCCGCTATCCGGAGAATCATCCCCGACTGCGGACTCAGTACCGATATTTTCTCGGGCTTCCATTCTGAAACAGAAGAAGACCATCAGATGTCTTTGTCGCTGATGCGCGAATGTGCGTACGACTCGGCTTTCATGTTCAAATATTCTGAACGTCCGGGTACATACGCTTCCAAACACCTTCCGGACGACGTACCCGAAGAAATCAAAATCCGCCGACTGAATGAAATGATTGAACTGCAGAACCAGCTTTCTGCCGAAAGCAATGCCAAAGATGTAGGAAAAACTTTCGAAGTATTGGTAGAAGGTGTATCCAAACGCTCTAAAGAACAGCTGTTCGGTCGTACGGAACAAAACAAAGTAGTAGTCTTTGACCGTGGCAACCACCGCATCGGTGATTTTGTAAAAGTAAAAATCACGGAATCAAGCTCTGCTACTCTGAAAGGCATAGAAGTAACTGAATAACTCTCAGAAATAGCTCTGAGAAAACAAAATAAAAACCTGCAGACATCTTTTTCAGGATGCTTGCAGGTTTTTTACGTTTCACAAGGCGGGAACCTGTGTTTCCGGCATGCGAAACATAGGTTTCCGCTCCGCAAAACGTATGTTTCGCGCGAGGAAAACCTAAATACTTACAGCCCGTATGCCTATTGATACAAGCCTGTTTTTTAATTATTCTCTCCTGGCTTCCGGCATGATCAGCCAAAGAATCAGATAAACCAGTCCACCGGAAAAAGCTGTAAAAAATGTAGCCAGTACGTAAATAATACGCACCAAAGTAATATCCCATTCAAAATAATCGGCTATCCCAGCACAAACCCCACCTATCATACGATTGTTTGACCGTGTCAATCTTTTTTTCTCCATAATCTATTGGCAAATATTCATTATTCGGGGCTAAGTTACAAAAAACATACATAAAGCATTCTATACTCTTAAAAACTTTTAAAGAAAATCATGCCATAGGCTTTTTATTTGTTATTTTGCAGCAAATTAGGGAATAAAGTGAATATACTGAAAATAGATAAATGTCCACTTTGTGGAGGAAACCACTTTGAAGAGGTAATGACATGTACAGACCACTATGCTTCCGGTGAGTCCTTTCAGATTTGTCGTTGCAAAGACTGCGGTTTCCAGTTCACTCATCCTGTTCCGGTTGAAGCAGAAATAGGACGCTATTACGAAACTCCAGATTATATTTCACACAGCGATACGCACAAAGGGTTGATGAACCGTGTATATCACTGGGTGCGTCGCGTGATGCTTGCCCGTAAAGCACGCCTTGTCAAGCATAACTCCCGATTAAGTCAGGGCAGCCTGCTGGACATCGGTACCGGCACAGGCTACTTTCCGCATTTCATGCAGGAAAGAGGATGGCACGTTTCTGCCATCGAAAAAAGCCCTCAGGCCCGCCAGTTTGCCAAAGAGCATTTTGAACTGGACGTGGCAGCTCCGGAAGCTCTCAATGAGTTTGCCGACAAGTCGTTCGATGTCATCACGTTGTGGCATGTCATGGAACATCTGGAACATTTGAATGAAACCTGGGAGACACTGAAACGTATTCTGAAAGACCAGGGCATACTCATTATAGCTGTGCCTAACCCTACTTCATTCGATGCCGAAAAATACAAAGAAATGTGGGGTGCCTACGATGTTCCCCGACACTTGTGGCATTTCAGTCCCTCCGTCATGCAGCAGTTTGGAGCCAAACACGACTTTATTCTCTGCGAACGGCATCCGATGCCTTTTGATGCGTTTTACGTATCTATGCTGAGCGAGAAGTACCGGAAAAGTGCTTTCCCGTTCATAAAAGGCCTGATTACCGGAGCGGAAGCATGGATTGTTTCACTGGCCAAGAAAGACCGGAGCAGTTCCATGATTTATGTATTCAGAAAAAAATAAGAAATTATGAGTCAGAAGTCGGGTAGCCTTTTCGATATGCAATTCATTACCTCCTGCATCAGTACAATGCTGGTACTGCTGTTGTTGGGTATGGTGGTCTTTTTTGTCATGACCGCCAACAATCTTTCTGTATACGTACGCGAGAATATCAACTTTTCCGTTCTTCTCAACGACGACATGAAAGAAGCAGAAGCCATCCGCTTCCAAAAGCAGCTGGAAGAAGAGCCTTTTGTGAAACAGGCCACCTACATATCGAAAGCACAGGCTCTGAAAGAACAGACAGAAGCCATGGGAACAGATCCGGCTGAATTCTTAGGCTATAATCCGTTTACGGCTTCCATCGAAATCAAGCTCAATGCGGCATACGCCAATTCTGACAGTCTGAGCTGGATTCAGGAGAAACTGCTGGACAATAAAAAAGTCATTGAAGTAAATTATCCGCAGGACCTGATTGATACCATCAACCAGAACATACGCAAAATCAGCATGTTCCTGTTAGGACTGGCTGCTTTGCTCACCCTTATTTCATTTGCATTGATCAACAATACCATACGACTGACCATTTACTCCAAACGTTTTCTGATTCACACCATGAAGCTGGTAGGTGCAAGCTGGTCATTCATCCGGCGACCGTTCATTGTCAGAAATGTCTGGATAGGCATTCTTGCGGCGGCTATGGCCAATGCCCTGCTCATCAGCCTGTCTTACATGCTTGTCAACTATGAGCCGGGACTGCTGGAACTCATTACCCCCGAAGTAATGCTTTGTGTAATGGGAGCTGTTTTCATCTCGGGTATCCTCATTGCCACCTTGTGTGCCTACATCTCCATCAACAAATATTTGAAGATGAAAGCCGGAGATTTATATCGCCTTTAATGTTCAAACTAAATAGACAAAATTCATTATGGACAAAAAAAGTTTTGCTTTTGATAAAACCAACTTCATACTGCTTGCCATAGGTATGATAGTCATTATCATCGGATTCCTGTTAATGAGCGGACCCGGCTCTACTGAAACAGCCTTTGAACCGGATATTTTCAGTGTACGCCGTATCAAAGTGGCTCCCGTTGTTTGCTTTTTGGGATTCATTTTCATGATTTATGGTATCCTGAGAAAACCGAAAGATAAAGAAATAACTGCAAAAGAAGAGGAAAGACTGTAATGGAAGGAGATTTAAGCTTATTTCAAACGATTGTAATTGCCATTGTAGAAGGACTTACTGAATTTCTTCCTGTGTCATCTACAGGCCACATGATTATTACCCAGCATATTTTAGGGGTAGAAAGTACGGATTTTGTCAAGGCTTTTACATTTATTATCCAGTTTGGTGCAATCCTGTCGGTGGTATGTTTATACTGGAAAAACTTTTTCCGTCTCAACCATACTCCCATGCCAGAAAATTGTACCCCGATGAAGCGTTTCCTTCACAAATATGACTTTTACTGGAAGCTATTGGTTGCTTTTATCCCTGCCGCTGTATTGGGACTTCTTTTCAGTGACATGATAGATGCGATGCTGGAAAGCGTAACTGTGGTAGCTGTCATGTTAATAGCAGGAGGTATATTTATGCTATTCTGTGACAAAATTTTCGGCAACGGAAGCGAAAAAACTGTTTTGACGGAAAAAAGAGCCTTTTTTATAGGATTATTCCAATGTATTTCTATGATACCGGGAGTATCACGCTCCATGGCTACAATTGTAGGAGGTATGGCACAAAAACTTACTCGAAAGAGAGCAGCAGAATTCTCTTTTTTTCTGGCTGTGCCCACCATGTTTGCAGCTACAGTGTATAAAATGGCCAAATTATTCATGGATGGAGGAACAGAAATCATATCGACTAATCTGACAACTTTAATTGTGGGTAATGTCGTAGCCTTCATCGTAGCATTGCTGGCTATCAAATTTTTCATCAGCTTTGTGACAAAATATGGATTTGTAGCTTTTGGCTGGTACCGTATCATTGTAGGAAGCATCATACTAATCATGTCTTTTTTAGGATATAATTTAGAATTGGCTTAATGAATTTCAAAGAAGGAGAAGTATTATATTTTGACAAGCCACTGCGATGGACCTCTTTTGCCGTGGTGAATAAGATAAGATACCACATCAGTCGTAAATTAGGAGTAAAGAAAATAAAAGTAGGACATGCCGGCACGCTCGATCCGCTGGCCACCGGAGTGATGATTATCTGTACCGGAAAGGGCACAAAGCGTATTGAGGAGTTCCAGTATCATACGAAAGAGTACATTGCCACTCTCCAGCTGGGAGCAACCACTCCCTCATTCGACCTGGAAAAAGAGATTGACGCAACTTACCCTACTGACCATATCACTAAAGAAATGGTCGAGGAAACATTAAAAAAGTTTGTCGGCACCATTGAACAGGTACCACCGGCATTTTCCGCATGCAAAGTAGACGGTAAGCGTGCATACGACCTGGCAAGAAAAGGAGATGAAGTAGAACTGAAACCCAAGATTCTGGTCATCGATGAAATCGAGTTGCTGGAATGCAACCTGCCGGAAATTAAGATACGGGTAGTCTGCAGCAAGGGTACTTACATACGGGCATTGGCCAGAGACATTGGCCAGGCACTGCAAAGTGGTGCCCATCTGACCGGTCTGATACGTACACGGGTAGGAGAAGTAAAGTTGGAAGACTGCATGAAAGTGGAAGATTTTGAAGCCTGGCTCGACCAGCAAGAAATAGAAGTTATAAACGATTAAGGAAAGAAAGGAAGAAGATGAAACTGTCACAATTCAAATTCAAATTGCCGGAAGAAAAAATCGCTCTTTATCCGGCTAAATACAGAGATGAATCCCGCCTGATGGTAATTCACAAGTCAACCGGAGAAATTGAACATGTCAATTTCAAGGATATACTGAACTATTTCGACGACAAAGACGTGTTTATCTTTAACGATACCAAAGTCTTTCCTGCTCGTTTGTATGGTAACAAGGAAAAAACGGGTGCCCGCATTGAAGTATTCCTGCTCCGTGAGCTAAACGAAGAACTGCGCTTGTGGGATGTACTGGTAGACCCAGCCCGTAAAATCCGTATCGGTAACAAGTTGTATTTCGGCGACGATGACTCTATGGTGGCCGAAGTAATTGACAATACGACTTCTCGCGGACGTACACTCCGCTTTTTGTACGACGGTCCTCATGATGAATTCAAGAAGGCTTTGTATGCCTTGGGAGAACCTCCATTGCCTCCTTTCATCCATCGTCCGGCAGAACCGGAAGACGAAGAACGTTTCCAGACTATCTACGCCAAAAATGAAGGAGCTGTTACCGTACCGGCAGCCGGTCTTCACTTCAGCCGTGAGCTTATGAAACGTATGGAAATCAAAGGCATTGATTTCTCCTTCATTACCATGCACGCCGGATTGGGTAACTTCCGCGACATCGACGTGGAAGATTTGACCAAGCATAAAATGGATTCAGAACAGATGTTCGTCAACGCGGAAGCCTGCCGTATCGTCAACGAAGCCAAAGACAGAGGCAACAAGGTATGTGCCATAGGTACTACCGTGATGCGTGCCATTGAAACAGCAGTGGGTACAGACGGCCATTTGAAAGAGTTCGAAGGATGGACCAACAAATTTATTTTCCCTCCTTACGACTTCTCAGTAGCCAATGCCATGGTAAGCAATTTCCACATGCCGCTTTCTACCATGCTGATGCTTGTATGTGCTTACGGAGGATATGAACTGATTATGGACGCTTACAACATCGCACTGAAAGAAGACTACCGTTTTGGTACATACGGTGATGCCATGCTGATTCTGGATAAATAAACCCGTCAATTCTATGGCAACTGTTTATCTGGGATTAGGTACAAACCTTGGCAATAAAGAAGCTAATTTACGTACCGCCATCCATAAACTACAGGAAAGGATAGGGAAGCAAGTTTCCCTATCCTCTTTTTATGAAACAGCCCCTTGGGGATTTGAATCAGACCACAGTTTCCTCAATGCAGCAATAGGACTGGAAACCAGCCTCTCTCCTATTGAGATACTGCACATCACGCAGGAAATAGAGAAAGAGCTCGGCAGGACAAAGAAATCAGTCAACGGCAGCTACAGCGACCGACTCATTGATATTGATATTCTTTTATACGACACTCTCGTGCTCCAGACACCTGAGCTTACGATTCCCCATCCCTTGATGACGGAAAGAGATTTTGTGATGAAACCCCTAATCGAAATTGCGGGAAACGTAATCCACCCCACCCGGCAAAAAACATTGTCCGAACTATATCAGGAATAATTTGGCAACAGGCAAGTAGCATAAAGCTATGTTAAAAAGAAACTGAAATTGTAATTATTCCAATTTATATCACTATCTTTGTAGCGAAAATAAAAAGTGGAAAGATTTGAGTAGCTTGCAACCACGGAAAAAAATGCTAAAACACATTGTTATTTCCCCGAAGATTACTTCTCTACTCTGTCCGTACACGGATAAAAACAAACCATTAACAATTTTAATTTACCACAACAATGGGATACTTATTCACATCCGAATCGGTGTCTGAAGGACACCCCGACAAAGTGGCCGATCAAATTTCGGACGCTGTGCTTGACAAACTGTTGGCTTACGACCCCAGTTCAAAAGTAGCTTGCGAAACTCTGGTAACTACCGGACAGGTGGTACTGGCAGGAGAAGTGAAAACCAAAGCGTATATTGATTTGCAGCGCGTAGCACGCGAAGTAATTAATAAGATAGGCTATACCAAGAGCGAATACATGTTCGAAGGTAATTCATGCGGTGTATTCTCTGCCATTCACGAACAGAGTCCTGACATCAACCGTGGAGTAGAACGCGAAGACCCGATGAATCAGGGAGCAGGCGACCAGGGTATGATGTTCGGTTATGCTACCAACGAAACAGAAAACTACATGCCGCTGTCGCTCGATTTGGCACACAAGCTGCTGATGGTATTGGCTGACATCCGTCGTGAAGGAAAAGTGATGACTTACCTTCGTCCGGACTCTAAGAGCCAGGTAACTATTGAATACGATGACAACCGTCGTCCGGTACGTATTGATACCATCGTAGTATCTACTCAGCACGATGAATTTATCCAGCCGGAAAATGACTCAAAAGAAGCTCAATTGAAGGCAGATGAAGAAATGCTGGCGCAGATTCGCAAGGACGTGATTGAAATCCTGATGCCGCGTGTCATTGCAGAAATCCACAACCCGCAGGTACTGGCTTTGTTCAACGACCAGATTAAATACCACGTAAACCCGACAGGTAAGTTCGTGATTGGTGGTCCTCACGGTGATACCGGACTGACTGGCCGTAAGATTATTGTAGACACTTACGGTGGTGCCGGAGCTCACGGAGGTGGTGCTTTCTCAGGAAAAGACCCCAGCAAGGTAGACCGTAGTGCTGCATACGCTGCACGCCACATTGCCAAGAACCTGGTAGCTGCCGGAGTAGCAGACGAAGTATTGGTACAGGTTTCATACGCCATCGGAGTGGCACGTCCGATCAATATCTACGTAAATACTTACGGACGTAGCAATGTAGCTCTGACCGACGGAGAAATCGCTAAGAAAGTGGATGAAATCTTCGATATGCGTCCGCGTGCCATCGAAGAACGCTTGAAACTGCGCAACCCGATTTATAGCGAAACTGCTGCTTACGGACACATGGGCCGCGAACCGCAAATCGTTACCAAACATTTCGAATCGGCTTACGAAGGCAACAAAGACGTAGAAGTAGAACTCTTCACTTGGGAGAAACTGGATTATGTAGACAAAGTGAAAGAAGCTTTCGGACTGAAATAAGCTGAAACCTTCCACTAACCATACAGAGGGCTTGATACATCAGAAGATGGTCAGGCCCTTTTTGTTGGCATAACGTTTTGGCTATGCACTTACCTTTACCTATCTTTGAATCCTCGAAGATAGGATGCGGTTCGGCAATACTTACGCTCAAAAGCAAGCTTTTGGCTTGGCATTGCACTCACCTTTACCTATCTTTGCAAAAACTAAAAAAGACCATGAACGATATCAAAAATATATGCGTATACAGTGCTTCGAGCACCAAAATAGACCCTGTTTATTTCGAAGCAGCCGAAGAACTTGGAAAAATTCTTGCACAAAAACATATCAACCTTATTAACGGAGCCGGATGCTTGGGACTGATGTGCCGCATCAGTGACGCAGCTCTTGCTGCCGGAGGAACCGTAACCGGTGTCATTCCCCGCTTCATGGTGGAACAAGGGTGGCACCACAAAGGACTGACCCGACTGATAGAGACGGAAAGCATGCACGAACGCAAACAGCTTATGGCCGATTTGTCCGATGGAGTCATTGCCCTGCCCGGGGGATGCGGTACACTGGAAGAACTGCTGGAAATCATTACCTGGAAACAGCTCGGACTATATCTGAAACCCATCGTCATACTGAATACCAACGGATTTTATAACCCGCTGTTAGAGATGCTTCAACAAGCTATTTCCCAGAACTTCATGCGAAAAGAACACGGAAATATCTGGCACGTGGCACAAACTCCCGAAGAAGCTGTAAATTTATTATATACCATCCCTCACTGGAGCAAAGAAATTCGTAAATTTGCCGCAATATGAACAAGTTCTGCCATACCGGTTTCTCACAAATTCAAGAACTCTACAACCAGCACGTAGAGCAGATAGACAGTGCACTGCAGCATTGTAAGGAAACACCGTGTACAAACGGTATGGCAGGAGAACCCATTCCTTATCAGTTGAGAAATGACTTTGCCGTTACGGGAATTGTGTTTCTTTGCTTTTTTTTGGCCGTATACGCCCTGAAAAACGGGAAAAAATACCTCTATCAGCACATCAAAAGTTTTTTCCGCCACAAAGAAAGAGCGGGGCTTTTTGACGATACTTCTAATTTCAACATCCGCTATACCCTGAGCTTAGGAAGTATAAGCTGCATATCCGCCGGATTATTTGTATATGATTTTTTCTCTAAAACCGACCCATTTCTGTTCCAAATAGTTCCGCACTATGCCATTCTGCTTATCTACATAGTCTGCGTACTATTGACAGTGACAGGAAAAGCCCTTTTATATCAATTTATCAACTGGATTTTCTTTGACAGAGAAAGAAATAAAGCCTGGATTTCTGCCTATTTTGATCTGCTCTCCGGTATTTCTCTTGTCTTATTTCCTTTGTCACTGCTCGTCGTTTATTTCAATTTAGACTTTCACTTTTCTAAAACCTTCGTACTCACAGCAGTAATATCTTTCAAAATATTGTTATTTTATAAGTGTATTAGGAACTTTTTTAATCATTTTCATGGCATTTTACATTTAATTCTGTACTTTTGCACCCTCGAAATCATACCCTTACTTTTCCTCTGGAAAGGATTGATATATATAAATAACATTTTGATTTTAAAATTTTAGTAACGTTGAAAATAAAGAAAGTCCTCGTTTCTCAGCCAAAACCGACGACTGAAAAGTCCCCTTATTTTGACATTGCTGAGAAGTACGGAGTGAAGATAGATTTTCGCCCGTTTATTAAAGTAGAAAGTTTGTCAGCTAAAGAATTCAGACAACAAAAGGTTTCTATCTTAGATCATACAGCCGTTGTGTTTACTTCACGCCATGCTATCGATTACTTCTTTAGCCTGTGTGCAGAGTTGCGCGTAACAATTCCGGAAACAATGAAATATTTCTGTACTTCGGAAACTATTGCTCTGTATATTCAGAAATACGTTCAATACCGCAAACGTAAAGTATTCTTCGGTGCTACTGGGAAATTTGCTGACCTGCTTCCACAAATTATCAAGCATAATACGGAAAAATACTTTATTCCGATGTCGGATGTACATAATGACGAAGTAAAAGACTTGCTCGACAAGAACCACATCCAGCACACGGAAGCTGTAATGTATCGTACTGTCAGCAACGACTTCACTCCAGAAGAAGAATTCAACTACGACATGCTGATATTCTTCAGCCCAGCAGGTATTCAGTCGCTGATGAAGAACTTCCCGAATTTCGAACAGAAAGACATTGCTATCGGAAGCTTCGGACCAACTACTGCTAAAGCCGTAAAAGATGCAGGCTTGCGTCTTGATTTGGAAGCTCCTTCAAGTGCAGCTCCTTCCATGCCGGCAGCGCTGGATATGTTTATCCGCGAACACAACAAATAAAAAATAATTCTGACAAACAAAGCGAAGCAATCCATTTTCTCATTACTTCGCTTTGTTTCATTATATACCCTCTATGAGCGATTCTCTAAAATTAACCCTACCGAAAGTAGAACGACTGAACAGCCGGATTCTGATTGAAAGACTGTTTACAGGAGGCAGCAAATCATTGCCTGCTTTTCCGCTGCGTATCGTATACATGCCGGTAGAGGGAGAGAATCTACCTGCAGCCACCATCCTGATTAGCGTACCCAAAAAAAGATTCAAGCGGGCTGTCAAACGCAATCGTGTAAAACGTCAGGTACGTGAGGCCTACCGTAAAAACAAACACATCCTGCTGGATGCGTTAAAAGACTCAGGACGGAAAATTGCCATTGCCTTTATCTGGCTCGACAATGAGTTGCATGAATCGGCCGATGTGGAAGCTAAGGTGGTTAAACTGTTGCAACTTACCGCAGAACGTCTGGCATGAAAAAGCTACTTTCTTTCCTGCTCCTGCTCCCCATTTATTTTTACCGGAACTGCATTTCACCCTTTACGCCTCCCTCCTGTCGCTTCACTCCGACTTGCTCCCAATATGCCATAGAAGCGATACAGAAACACGGACCTTTCAAGGGGCTTTACTTAGCCATACGACGCATTCTTCGTTGCCACCCATGGGGAGGTTCGGGATATGATCCGGTTCCTTAAAAGCCTGTTTTCACATGATTGACACTCCCTTTTTCGACGCACACACGCATCATTTGTCCCAGCCACAGACCACCGCCATCGTGAGCTGCCGCATGAACGAGAAAACGACTTCCTCTTATCTGCAAGCTCCATTTATCTCCGTCAGCCTGCATCCATGGTATCTCACGCAAGAAAATATTCAGACACAAATAGATTGGCTGATACAAACTGTCCAAAGTGATTCGCGAGTAGTCGCACTGGGAGAAGCCGGGCTGGACAAAATATGCGATACCCCTTTCGACTTGCAAATACAAGCTTTCAGGAAAGCGATAGAGTTATCAGAGACATATCATCTCCCCTTAGTGATACATTCCGTAAAAGCCACTGAAGAGCTGTTTGCCTTGCACAAGGAATATCACCCCGAACAAGCCTGGATTATCCATGGTTTCCGAGGTAAAAAAGAACTTGCCACCGACCTGATACGACACGGATTTTATCTCTCTTTCGGAAAAAAATACCAGGAAAAAGCATTGTCCATCGTCCCTGCAGACAGATTATTATTGGAAAGCGATGAAGCAGATACAGACTTTCCGAGCTTCTACCGGCAAGTAGCCTCACTACGCGGAACCTCTTTTGACAGCTTGGTTGAAAATATCAAAGAAAATGCTAACCGTCTCTTTTTTAATCGCTAAAAATTGGTTATTCAGATAAAGTGTCGTACTTTTGCTTCTGTATTATTAAATAAATATGTTAAACTAAGAATTTCATTCGATGAATTTTGTAGATGAACTAAGATGGCGTGGAATGGTACATACCATGATGCCGGGCACAGAAGAATTGCTGGAGAAGGAAATGGTGACAGCTTACCTGGGTATTGACCCTACAGCTGACTCGTTGCATATCGGCCACTTGTGTGGCGTGATGATGTTGCGTCATTTCCAGCGTTGCGGCCACAAACCGCTGGCTCTGGTAGGAGGTGCAACCGGTATGATTGGAGACCCTTCAGGTAAGTCACAGGAACGTAACTTGCTGGATGAGGAAACACTGCGCCACAATCAGGAGTGTATCAAGAAGCAGTTGGGCAAATTCCTCGATTTCGAATCGGATGCCCCTAACCGTGCAGAACTGGTAAACAACTACGACTGGATGAAAGACTTCTCTTTCCTGGATTTTGCCCGCACCGTAGGAAAACACATCACCGTGAACTACATGATGGCAAAGGAATCAGTTCAGAAACGTCTGAACGGAGAAGCACGCGACGGTCTTTCATTCACTGAATTTACTTATCAGCTGTTACAAGGATACGATTTCCTGCATCTGTATGAAACCAAAAACTGTAAGCTTCAGCTGGGTGGTTCTGACCAGTGGGGAAACATCACCACAGGAGCAGAATTAATCCGCCGTACCAACGGAGGTGAAGTATTTGCCCTGACTTGTCCGCTGATTACAAAAGCCGACGGTGGTAAATTTGGTAAGACAGAATCAGGAAATATCTGGCTGGACGCACGATATACCTCTCCTTACAAGTTCTATCAATTCTGGCTGAATGTAAGCGACGAAGACGCTAAGCGTTATATCAAGATATTCACTTCACTGAGCAAAGAAGAAATAGAAAGCCTGATTGCAGAACACGAACAGGCTCCTCACTTGCGTGTACTCCAGAAACGTCTGGCTAAGGAAGTAACTATCATGGTTCACTCTGAAGCTGACTACAACGCTGCTGTAGAAGCTTCTGGCATCCTGTTTGGAAACGCTACTTCTGAAGCATTAAAGAAACTGGATGAAGATACCCTGCTGTCTGTATTCGAAGGCGTTCCTCAGTTTGAAGTAGCCAAATCGGATATTGAAGCCGGCATCAAAGCGGTAGATTTATTCACTGAAAAGGCTGCTATCTTCCCGTCAAAAGGTGAGATGCGTAAGCTGGTTCAGGGCGGCGGCGTTTCTTTGAACAAAGAAAAACTGGCTGCATTTGACCAGGAAATTACCACAGCCGACTTGCTGGATGAAAAATACCTGCTCGTACAGCGCGGAAAGAAAAACTATTATCTGGTAATTGCCAAGTAAATTCTTTTAGAAAAATACCGGAAGGCTGTCTCAATTCAATTTGGGGCAGCCTTTCTTATGTCTTACAGTTCCGTCCATAACTCTTTATCCAACAGCAAGGGTCAAGTTGCCAGTACTTTCAGGCCAGTACTGCAGTACTCCCTAAGCAGTACTTTAGTACTTTCAAGGAAGTACTGAAGTACTGACTAAGAAGTACTGGCAAGATGGAAATCACCTCAGAAAATAAAGCCTAAGAGCAAAAAAATACCGGCTGACTCCTTATGAATCAACCGGTACTTTAGGATATATCCGGAAAGCAATCCTTCCGGATATTTCAGCACTTATTTCTTTGCATCCAGTTCTTTAAGCAGTTCATCTACCGCAGCCTTCAACTGTGTATCCTCTCCTTTCACCACTGTTTCAGGCGCATTCAATACATATACATCCGGCTCCAGCTCTTTGTTTTCCAGGTAGCTTCCGTCCGGCAGACGATAACCCACAACAGGAATACCGTAAATCAAATCCGGATCCTGCATCTGTACCCAGTTTACACTGGTCATGGTTCCAGGTACCGGAGCACCTACCAGCTTACCCATCTGACGATGTTTGTACACCCACGGCGTGCCGTGTGCATTGGAATAGTTGGCTTCACACTGTAACATGATAGAAGGCTTGTTCCAGCGACGGCTCGGCATATCGCATGCTTCACGACCACGAATCACCTGTGTCAAATACTTCTGACCACTGAACAGTACTTCAATATCTTCATGCAAACGACCTCCTCCGTTGAAACGGGTATCAATCACAATACCTTCGCGGTTGTTGTACTTACCCAAAATATCGGAATATACCGTACGGAAGCTGCCGTCGTCCATTGATTCGATATGTACATATCCCAGACGGCCATTTGACCATTTATCCACATCTGCCGCACGCTGTTTTACCCAACGTTCATACAGCAGACTGCTCAGTGTTCCACCGCTGATAGGCTTCACCACTTCATCCCAACGTTCTTTTGATTGTGCATCGTAGAATGAAACCAATATCTTCTTGCCTGCCTTTCCGTTCAGCAAAGCAGAGAAATCGGCATCTACCGGCTGACCGTCAATCTTTTCAATCACCACACCCGGTTTTACCCGTGTAGTTTTCCGGTCGAACGGACCTTTTTCCACCACTTCGTCCACTTTCATGCCTTTTCCGGTATAATTCCAGTCATAAAGTAATCCCAAGCTGGCAGTTGCTTCTTTTGCTCCCGGACGATAACGGCCACCTGTATGCGATACATTCAGTTCACCCAACAGTTCACTCAACATTTCCGCGTAATCATACTTATTATTGATATGCGGCAGGAAACGACGATAATTTGCGGTCATAGCCTTCCAGTCTACCCCGTGCATATTCACCTCATAAAAACGTTTCTGTTCCTCACGGCACATATTATCATACATATAGGCACGTTCGGCAGCCAAATCCATCTTCATTTCTGCACGATAAGAAATCGGTTTCAGCTTCTCACCGCCCAAATCCATTTTCTGCATGGAGCCTGAACCTAATACGAAAAGATTTTTTCCTTCCTTATCCATTTCCATATCGGCCCAGCCGGAACCCATCTTGTGCAACAACTTGGTTTCCCGTTTGCGCAAATCCATCTTCCACATATCGAATCCACGCTCAAAAGCTGACAGGTAGTACAGGCTTTCTCCATCCTTTGAAAGAATGGCCGAAGCAATGCTCGATGAATTCGGAGTCAGACGTACGATGCGGTCCTGAATGCCCTCCAGTTCCACCACGATGTCTTTCACTTTGTCGGCTTCTTCTTTCTTATCTTTATCTTCTTTTTTATCTTCTTTCTTTCCGTCTTTCTTGTCCGCAGCTTTTTCCTGTTCTTTTTCCAGTTCCTTCTGGAGTTCATAATCCTCCTTGCTCATGCGGAACTTATCGTAGGCATCCTGATTGACAAATACCATCATCACATCGTCCAGTGAACCCCATGAAGCGTGATTTCGCATACCGTAACGCTCTGTAGTAAACAAAATGGCATTACCGTCCATTGTCCACTTCGGAGAGCTACTTGTATAACCACTGTTCGTCAGGTTGACTAACTCTCCCTTTCCGTCTGCACTGACCAAAGCAATGTCCGTGTAAGGATCATGCTTGTTTCCAATAAATTCCAGTGTAAACCATTTGCCATCGGGCGACCAGGCGTAATTAAACCCTCCACTCAATTCATACCATGTGCTTCCATCGGTAATCTGACGTACTTTATTCGTTTCCAAATTCAGCACTTTCAGGCGGATACGGTCCTCAATGAAAGCCACTTCCTTGCCATCGGATGAGAACTTAGGATACATCCGTTCTACAGTCTTCGAAGGCAACAGTACTTCTTCTTTTATCAATGTCGCATTCGGGAAATTCAAATCCTCTTTCCGTTCAATTTCCGCCTTATAAAGCTGCCAGTTTCCATCGCGTTCGCTGGCATATACCAGTGTACGGTTGTCTGCCCCGAAAGAAAGTCCTTCTTCTGCTTCAGGTGTGTGCGTAATCTGCTTGGTAGTACCATATTCCACAGAAGTCACGAACACTTCTCCACGTACAATGAAAGCCACCTGCTTACCGTCGGGCGAAGCCACCGCTTCCGATGCTCCCCGAGTATAGCTCAATGTAACCGGAATTTCCTGGTCATCCCGTGTCAGTGACACATTCACCTTACTTGGCTTTCCGCCTTGTTTCTGCGTATAAATTTCTCCATTATAGGTATAGCACAGCGTACCGTCACCTCCCAAAGAAAGGAAGCGCACCGGATGTGTAGAGAATGAAGTCAGCGGTTTCACCTGTTCCGGATTATCCAGCGGGAAAGAATAGACGTTAAACGAGCCTTTGTTACGTTCACTCAAGAAGAAAACCTCCTTGCCATCCGACGAAAGCACCGGATTACGGTCCTCTCCTGCCCGTTTGGTCAGATTGGTATGCTTGCCCGATGCCATGTCGTACATCCATACATCCCGTGTGATAGAAGAAGTATGATGTTTACGCCATTCATCTTCAAATCCTTTCCGGTCCTGATACAGGAACTTGTCGCCTGCCGCATTGAAACAAACCATCTCGGCAGGAGTACCCAGAATTTGTTCCGTTTTTCCACCCTCGGCAGGAACCTTATACAGTTCTGTCATGGCAGAAGTTGGAAACAATGCACTGCTGGCAGGGTCCTGAATACTTGCAGAAAATACAACATACTTTCCATCCGGCGTGAACGCAGAAGGAATTTCCGAAGCAGAATTCGTAGTCAGTCTGCGGGCAGAACCTCCATTAGCCGGCATAACAAACACATCTGTATTTCCAAAACGATCGCTGGCAAAAGCAATCTGTTTACCGTCCGGCGACCACACCGGAGACGACTCATACGAATCTTGTGTAGTCAGTTGTACCGCTTCTCCACCCTTGGCAGACACTTTATAAATGTCCCCCTTATAACAGAACAAAATTTCTTTTCCATCTGGAGAAATACGCACGTCACGCATCCATAGCGGAGTAACCGCCATGGCATGTACAAAAGTAGTCCCCAGCAACAATGTGCACAATATTTTTTTCCTCATAAGCTAAGTTGTTTTGCAAACAAAGGTAACATATATAAAGACAATCGAAAAAAAAGTCAAAGAATATCTATCATTTGTTCACAAAATATTCAACAATAGAACAAATCCACATACACGACATAATTATTTAAAAGTGAATTATATTCTTATTAATTATCTAATCAACAAATATTTTATTTCATCTTAAAATAGTACTATATAATTATTTGTTTATTAAAAATATATTTATACATTTGCCTATATACATTGATAAAAATCAAAAAAATCAACTATGAAAAAGTGTTTATTTCTATCAACTGTTATCGTAGCTGCTGCTTTAGGGGGATATACTCATCATTCGTATATGTTGTAGTAACAGTAAAAACATCTACACTTGAGGAAACAAGAGAAGCCTGCCTAGCAGATTAGCTGACAACCAGCAATTTAGGCAGAGTGTTATTATAGAATAAAACGTGCAAAATGTCCATCAGATAATTACAAACAGAAGATTGGATGAAACGGTGAATAATTATTCCAGAGTAAAAATAAACATCAAGGGAAAGGAGGTCAAACTGATAACAAACCACATAGACGAATACAGGAAAACAGCAAAAATAGGATGGAAAAACATGTATGTTTGTCACACATTATTTGCCGTTGCAACATCAGAACTTCCAGTCCTATTGACAATATCACTTTTAGCCGAAAACATGGCATAAGAGGATTTGCATGCTCTATTATACCTGGATGGGGACAATTTTACAAAGGTCAAAAAGTAAAAGGAACATGTATAATGGGGGAGGGAGAAATACTTTTTATAGGAGGTATAATCGCTACTGAAAGTCTTCGCAGCTCATACGTAAAAAGAGAAACGAACAGCCTAAATTCTTTCAGACCTACAATACCAAAGCCGATAACTATGAAAATACCAGAAATATATGCATTGGTGCAGCCACTGCATTGTATGTATAATTGTTTCACCGGGAGCAAAGCGTACAATCGTAAAAAACAAGAATTTCCATTAATACAACCTACCGCAAATAGTGGTTTTAGTGGAATTTTTCTATCATGGAAATTTTAATAAAACATAATGCTTATGAGCTATTTCAAGAGTAAACTAACGGTTGTGGTAATATTATTAGCCACATGCTTATTTAATGTTTATGGACAAAAAACAGAAACATCATGGAACGGGGATTGGAAAGGTCAAAACCAACAAGGGGACATAAACGTAACACTAACCATCAATGTTAATAAAAAGAGTAATTTAAATCCACATAATACAAACTCATTATGTAACGGATTTATTACCGTCTATATTATAGAACCTAACCAGAGACAATCTGTTTTATCCACATATGAACTTTCACTGGAAAAAAATGATGTAAACAAACTTTTATTCAGCTACATAGGTGGAAGAGAAGGAGTTGATTTAGGAGAAGGAAAATGCGAAGCTTCAATCAACAACGGAAAACTGCAATTAAAAGTATTACAGAGCAATGGTGAGGACGTGTTATTCGATCAGGTAGAATATACAAATACCGCTATTAAGCTCAGTAATAAGGAAAGTAATAACATTGGAGACACTATATTGTCAATACTGATAATTCTCGTATATGTTGGAATTATTGCCCACATGATTTATGTATACTTCAAGGGCAGCAGATATAAAGAAATTTATACATTAGACGGAATGACAGCCAAAAGAACGGAAGAAAACAAACCTTCTGAAATGACGGAAGAAGAATACAACCAATGCGTAAATTTGCTAGAAGATGCATTTGCAGTTTGGACTATACAAAGCCAAACAGAAAATGGAGAAGAAATAAGGAAACCTACAAAAATGAAACAAATTAAAGCATCCTCGCTATTAATAGACCAAGCAATTGCATTACGACCAACAGACCAAGAAGTTATTGACAGAATAAACGAACTGACAGATGTCATCAATTCAAATGAGAAAAGGTATTTCGATGGTTCAAAAGCATTGGTATGGTTGGGAGTTATAGTAGGAATTTTATTGGGATTTGTTATGGGACCTGGCGTTTCCATCTTAACACTTATTTCTACCGGATGTTATATTCTTGCAAGCAGAACACCTGCTTTCCTTGTTGAGAAACGTGCTAACAGAGGAGGAGGAAACATACACAACGGGATGATTGCTGGAATTTTCGGCATGATTGCAGGAGCACAAACAGTACGTACCATCACAACCTATTCTGACGGGCACAAAGAATATGAGGATGACAATTCCCAACATTGGATAGCATGGATTTTAGGACTTTGCCTTTTAGTAGCAATAGCACTCTTCATGGCTCTGTGGGCCATTATAAACTATTTGAGAAACTATGTATTTTACTTCTAACATCGTTAGTGTCCCATTAAAATGGGACACTAATGATACCCACACAAAATATAATCCGAAGCAACTTTGAAGAAAAAACTCACATAAAATTTGGAAGATAACATAAAAAGATAGTATCTTTGCCATGCATTTCGGAAGAAAGCAATTAAGTTTGGACTATGGTGTAATGGTAGCACAACAGGTTTTGGTTCTGTTTGTCCAGGTTCGAATCCTGGTAGTCCAACTACGATACAGCTAATTGCAGCTAAAAACCCACTAAAATCGCAAGTTTTAGTGGGTTTTTTTGTTATTCTTTCCCCCTCTTGTTGGCACTATAGGTATAGATTTTTTCTTTTTACGAATCTTTGAACGATATTGCTATATAATTGACACAAATTTATACGGTTTCTCCATTTTCTTTTGTTACATTTGCATCGTGTACGCAAACGATGTGTATTTGATGGCTGAAGTTATAACCTATTAAATGTAGTGCAATCATGAAAACGAACTATGAAATTCGCTATGCTGAGCATCCCGATGATGTGAAAAGCTACGATACGAAAAGCATTCGCTGCGATTTCCTTATAGGGAAGGCATTCTCCCAAAATAAAGTTTCCATTGAGTATAAACTACTTGCAAATCGTACATAAATAGAATATCACTTATTTAAACTTAATAATTTAACGTTATGAATCCGTATTTGAATTTTTCTTTGGAAGGTAAAGTAGCCCTCGTTACAGGTGCTTCTTATGGTATCGGTTTTGCTATCGCTTCGGCTTTTGCAGAACAAGGTGCAAAAATCTGTTT